>Ga0210019_1003402_pt1 | contig 14631 bp, 11 predicted proteins | sample CryGeyCG2114_020_2_FD_183969 | JGI IMG/M metagenome (GOLD analysis project Ga0210019, IMG submission 183969) | Groundwater microbial communities from aquifer - Crystal Geyser CG11_big_fil_rev_8/21/14_0.20 (SPAdes) (version 2) | ecosystem: Environmental > Aquatic > Deep subsurface > Groundwater ...
CGGGGCAGGTGCTGCATGTGGATGGAGGTTGGTGTGCCTGGTAACCGGCCGCCCGGATGGTTGAGCCAAGGCCGCTATGCCTTCAAGGCGTACCGCCAGGCCCCGATTACCTGGGTCTGCCGGGGACTCTGTTCCCCGGACCCTTACTGGCGGCAGTACGCCCGGAGCCGCTGGGGCTATCTGCCGGCCGATTTGACGGCGTCGAATGGGGGACGGACCACCCTCTGGTTCGACGCGCAGGCTCTGGGGGAGGTGAACCAGCTGCGGGGATTGATCCCGGCCCTTCGAGAGCGTTTCCCGGATTGGCGGGTCGTGATCTCCACCGAGGACCCCAGCGCTTATCAAGCGGCGCAGGAGCTGGGGGTGGACGGGGTGTTTGACAACCCCTGGGACCTCACCGGAGCGGCCCGGAGGACGCTGGCGCGGCTCCGGCCGGACGCTTTGATCGTCGTTGAACACCCGAAGAACCCGGTCCGATTGCGGGAGGCCCGGCGGCAGGGGATCCGGACCCTGCTGATCAGCGCTTTCTTCACCCCCGGCTGGGAGCGGATGCCGTTCATGCAGCGGCCGCTCGGGCTGGACATCTTCCGGTCGATCGACCGGATCGCCGCCAAATCCGCCTCCGATCAGGACGGGATGGTCGCCTGCGGCGCCGATCCGGACCGGATCGACCTGGTCGGCGACCTGAAGTTCGATCTGCGGGAGATCCGCAGCCGGGCGGCCCGCGCGGAGGCGGTCCGGGAAGCGGCGGGGGTTCCCGCCGGACGTCCCCTCCTGGTGGCCGGTTCCTGTCACCTCAATGAGATCCCCTGGATTGTTTCCGGCTGGAAATCCGCTCAAGCGCGGGGGAGCCGGTTTCAGCTGGTCCTGGTCCCCCGTTGGATCGAATCGGCGGAACAGATCGCCGAAACCCTCCGGGGACTCGGGGTGCAGCCGTTCCTTCGGTCGCAGCCGCCCGCCGGCTCCCTGCCGGAGACCGGGGTCCTGATCGTGGACCGGTACGGAGAGCAGGTGGCCTGGTACGCCCTGAGCGAAGCGGTTTTTCTCGGCGGCTCCGCTCTGCCGGCTCATGCCGAATGGCGGGGGCTGTGTCACTCTCCGGTGGAGGCCCTCTCTTTCGGAAAGCCGGTTTTCATCGGACCGAACCGGTCGGTTCGGGGCAATCTCTGTGACGATCTGATCCAAATCTGGCCGGCTCTCGATGTGCCCGATTCGGAGGCGTTGGCGCGGGGCCTCCAGGCTTGGCGGGAGGCCCCGCAGCGGGCGGAGGCGGTTCGGGACCGGATCCGAGTCCTGGTCGAACGGGAAGGGGGGGTCACTGAGCGGTATCTGGACTGGCTGGACCGGCAGATCGTCCCGATAAAAGCGGGGAACCGGTCGTGAGCGTCCCCCGGATCGTCGGAATGATCCCGGCCCGGTTCGCCTCCTCCCGTTTTCCGGGGAAACCGCTGGCGCTGGTGGGGGGACAGCCGATGATCCTGCGGGTGGTGGCTCAGGCCCTGAAATCCCGTTCCCTTGAAGAGGTCGTGGTCGTGACCGACGACGACCGCATCCGGGAAACCGTGGAGGCGGCCGGCTTCCGGGCGGTCATGACCTCCTCCGATTGCTTCACCGGAACCGACCGGGTGGCCGAAGCGGTCTCCCGGGTCGCCGCCGATTGGATCGTGAACATCCAGGGAGATGAACCATTCCTGGAGCCCCAGATGATCGAACAGGCGTTGGGCCCCCTTTTCGAGGGCCCCTCGGTTCAGGTCACCACCCTGATGACCGGCATCCGGGAGCCGGGAGACCGGGAGAGCCGGCACACCGTCAAGGTCGTGACCGACGCGCAGGGGGACATTCTTTGCTTTTCCAGGAACCCGGTCCCTTTTCGCCGTTTTCCCGGGGGCCCGCTCGACATCAAGCAGGTCGGCCTGTATGCCTTCCGCCGAAAAGCGCTGACCTCGTTCGCTTCCTGGAAACCGGGTCCTCTGGAACGGAACGAGAGCGTGGAGCTGTACCGCTTTCTGGAGAACGGCTGGAAGGTGCGGGGGGTGCTGACCTCGGTCCGGACCGTTTCGGTGGACACGCCGGAAGACCTGGAGCGTGTCAACCGCCGCTTCCAGACCGCCTCCCCGACCCGCCGCGAGGCCGGCCGATGCAGGATGCCATGAGGATTCTGCATCTGATTGAGGGGCTCGGCGGGCTCGGCGGCGCGGAACGGCGGCTCATCAACGACATTACCCGCCTGAATGGGAAGTTCACCCACGCGGTCGGCTACCTGTATTCGGATGATCATTTCGCCCCGCTGCTCAGGGAACGGGGGATCCCGGTGACCGGGTTGGGGTTGTCCGGTCCGGCTGATCCCCGGACGCCGTTTCGTCTGTCCGGTCTGATCCGCCGGGTCCGGCCCGATCTGATCCACACCCAGCTGTTCGGGGCGGATTTCGCCGGCCGGCTGATGGGCGGCTGGATGAGCATTCCGGTCTGCTCCACTGTGCAGTCGTCCGTTTACGACAGTCCGGAGCCGTTTCTGGTGTCGCGAAAACAGCGCTGGGTCGACGGCTGGACCGCCCGGCATTGCGTCCGCCGCCTGGTCGCGGTTTCCCGGTTCGTTCGGACTTCGCTGATCCGCCATTTGGGGGTTCCCGAAGCCAAGATCACTGTGATCCCGAATGCCATCGACCCGGAACCGTATGGGACGGATCGGACGGCGCAGGCCGCCGCCCTTCGAGCGGCCCACTCGATTCCGGACCGGGAACTGCTCTTCCTGACCGTCGGGAAGCTCAATCCGGCTAAGGGACACCGCCACCTGATCGAGGCCTTCGCCCGCTACCTGAGCCGGGGACGGGAAGGGGTGCTGGCGATCATCGGGGAGGGTCCCTGCCGGGAGGCGCTTAAACGGCAGGCCCAAGCCGCGGGCGTGGCCGATCGGATCCGGTGGCTCGGGGCCCGCTCGGATGTTCCCGACTGGATGGCCGCCTGCGACCTTTTCCTCTTCCCGTCGGTCAGCGAAGGGCTGCCGTTCGTTCTCTTGGAGGCGATGGCTTCGGCCAAACCGTGCGTCGCTTTTTCCATCGGACCGATGGGGGAGGTCGTTGAATCAGGAACGACCGGGCTGCTCGTGCCGCCCGCCGATCCCGCCGCCCTGGCCGAGGCGATGGACCGCCTGGCCGGGGATGCGGAAACCCGCCGGCGGATGGGGGCGGCGGGGCGGAGGCGGGTCCGGGAATATTTCCATGCCGACGCGGCGGCCCGGGAATTGGGAAAACTGTATGAAACTTTGGAGCATCCTGAATGAAATCCTCTCTGCTGGAATGGTTGGCCTGTCCCGTTTGTCATGAAGCTCTGACGCTCCGGGAAGCGGCTCCCGCGGATGCGGCCGAAATCGAGTCGGGCGAACTGGCCTGCCGTTCCGACCATCGTTTTCCGATCCGAAAGGGGATTCCCCGCTTCGTGGAGGGGGATGTCTACGTCAAGAATTTCAGTTTTCAGTGGTGGGAGCACCGCACGACCCAGGTGGACCGGTACGGCCGGCACAAGGAATCGACCCGGAAGTTCCAGTCTCATTTGGATGTGCCCCTGAGTTGGCTCAAGGGGAAGCGGGTGCTGGACATCGGCTGCGGGCCGGGGCGGTTTATGGATGTGGCGCTGGCCGAAGGGGCGGAGGTGGTCGGGGTGGATCTCTCCTTCGCGGTGGATGCCGCCCGGGCCAACCTGGGCATGGAATCGCGCGCCCACTTCATCCAGGGGGATGTCTTCGCCCTGCCGTTCAAACCGGAAACCTTCGATCTGGTGTTCAGTTTCGGGGTCCTGCACCACACCCCAGACTGCCGCCGGGCTTTCGAGGCCCTGCCGCCGCTGACCCGGCCGGGAGGGAAGGTGTCGATCTGCCTCTACAGCGCCTATGAGCGGGTCCTGGTGGTTCCCGGAAATTTCTGGCGGAAGATCCTGAACCGGCTGCCGCCCCGGCTGCTGTACGCGATCTGCCATCTGGCCGGTCCGCTGTATTACCCGTATCGGATCCCGGTCATCGGCCACTTCGGAAAGATGATCTGGAACATCAGCATGCGGCCGGAGTGGCGCTGGCGCATTCTCGACACCTACGATTGGTACTCGCCGAAGTACCAATCGGCCCACACCCATCCGGAGGTCTTCCGCTGGTTCAAGGAGGCCGGATTGACCGATATCCAGGTGCTGGAGTCGGGCATCTCGATGCTGGGGAATAAACCGGCTCCGGCCCCAATGCCCCTTGACCGCCGGCCCGAAGCGGCCGCTCGCGGATGAGCTCAGCCCGGTCGGGATGGCGCCGCGTGGCCGACGGGTTCGGCATGGCCGCGGCCCTGGGGCTGCTGGGGTGGGTCGCCAAGGTGGCCTTCGACCAGTGGCAGGACCTCCCGGCGCTCGAGGAATCAATCGAATGGTTCCCGCTGGCGCTTGGGGCGGCCTGTGTCGGAGCGGGCCAACTGTTCCTGATTCGCTGTTGGCAGCGGCTGCTTCGTTTTCTTGAAATCAGAATCGGTTTCCGGGATTGTTTCGGAATCTACGCGGTCTCGGCGATGGGCCGCTACTTGCCGGGGAAGGTTTTTGTTCTGGTGGGGCGGATGGCTTTCCTGGAACGCCTGGGAGTGCGGCGCCGGTTGGCGCTTCAATCGGTTTTGTGCGAGATGGGGATGATTCTGCTGGCGGCCGGCCTCCTCTCGCTCTCCGCCTGGTGGATCCACTCCGACATGGACGCGCATGTTCCTTCCCGGGCCATGGGCGTCCTCTCCGCCGTGATCGCGGTCTCGGTTTCCGCGATCACGGCCGTTCGCCGAGGATTGTCCGGCATGGCCTCTTTTGCTCTGCTGCTGATCCATTATCTGCTCTTCTGGATTTTGTTCGGCGGGGGCTTTCTCCTCATGGGGCATGGGTTGACCGCTTTCCCCTGGACGGAGTCCATCTTCTCATTGATTTATCGGTACGCCCTGGTCCATATCCTGTCCGTCGCGATGTTGTTCATCCCCGGCGGGCTGGGTGTTCGGGAGGCGGGTCTTCAATGGGCCTTGCGGGGGACGGTCCTGGAGCCGGTGGCCGGTCTTCTGGCGCTCCTGATGCGGGCGGTGGTCACCACCTTTGAGCTCCTCTACGCCGGAACGGGGCTCTGGATCCAGCGCCGGTCGGTCGGCGTCGTTTCAGACCCGGCCCGCTTTCCGTCGGATCACGCCGCGGCTTTTTCCGGTCTGTCGGCGGATGGGGGGGACCGGTAGACCATGTGCGGCATCGCGGGGGTGCTTCAGCGGAGCGGAGCACCGGTTCCTCCGGAACGGCTGGCCGGCATGGCCGATTGCCTGAGACATCGGGGCCCGGACGCCCAGGGGTTGTGGACCGACGATGCCCGCGGTCCGGGGAATTGGTCGGTTGGGCTGGCGCATCGGCGGCTGTCGATCATTGACCTGGCCGGCGGCGCCCAGCCGATGGCGAACGAATCCGGAAGCATCTGCCTCGTTCTAAACGGAGAGATTTACAACTATGTCGAACTGCGGGCGGCTTTGTTGGCCCGCGGGGTCCGGTTCCGGACTGAAAGCGACACCGAAGTTCTGCTGCGGCAGTACGAGATCGAGGGAATCGATTGCCTGAAACGGCTGCGGGGGATGTTCGCTTTCGCGATCTGGGACGCCGGCCGCCAGCGGTTGTTCCTGGCGCGGGATCGGGCGGGAAAGAAGCCGCTCTGGTGGGCCGAGCAGGGGAACCGGCTGCTGTTCGCCTCGGAGCTCCAGGGGTTGTTGGCCGATCCCGACTGGGACCGCTCGATCGACCGGACGGCGCTCGATCGCTACCTGGTCTACGGCTACATCCCTTCTCCGGCGTCAATCTTCGAGCGGGTCCGGAAGATTCCGCCGGCCCACGCGATGACGGTTGACCGGAACGGAACGCGCCTGTTCCGCTATTGGCAGGCCCCGATGGGGCCGAAATGGACCTTCTCAGAGACGGAAGGAGTGGAGCGCTTTCGGACCTTGTTCGAGGAGGCGGTTCGGATCCGTCTCCGGAGTGATGTGCCGCTGGGCGCCTTTCTAAGCGGCGGATTGGATTCCGCCTCGGTGGTGGCGGTCATGGCCCGCCTCTCAAGCCGGCCGGTCCGGACCTTCACGATTGGTTTTGAGGAATCCGATTACAGCGAAGCGGCGGCCGCCCGGATCACCGCCCGGCGGTGGGGCACGGAACACCGGGAGTTTCTGGTCCGGCCGAACGCCGCGGAGATTCTCCCCGACCTGATCCGCCACTACGGTGAGCCATACGCCGATTCTTCCGCCCTGCCGACCTATTATGTGGCCCGGGAAACCCGGCAGCATGTGACCGTGGCCCTCTGCGGAGACGGGGGGGATGAGCTGTTGGGGGGATATCCCCGCTATTGGGGCGGGGCGGTTTCGGTCCGGTTGGACCGCCTTCCCGTCGCCTGTAAACGGTGGGCCGGCCGCCTGGCCGGCCGCCTGGAGCGGCGACAGATACAGACCGCGGTCGTGCACCCCCTGCATCGGCTCGGTCGCTTCCTGAGGGCTTTTTCCGATCAGGCCGATTTGCCGGAGCGGTATCTGCGCTGGGTCGGCTTCTTCATGCCGGAGGAGCTGGCGGGTTTGTACGACCCGGCAGGGTGGGGCGCTCCCGGGGAGGCCGCCCCCCAGGATTTCCTTTTCGATCTGATCCGAACCTCCGATGCCGAATCGGTTGAGGAGAAGCTGATGCAGACCGATTTCCGGAGCTATCTCCCGGAGGACCTGCTGGTGAAGGTGGACATTGCCAGCATGGCCCACGGTCTGGAGGTCCGCTCCCCGTTCCTGGACCAGGAGCTGGTGGCCTTCACCAACCGTTGCCCTTCGCACTGGAAGATCCGAGGTGGACAGACCAAGCGGCTGCTGCGCCGGGCGATGGGGGAGGCGCTGCCGGAGGCGATCCGCCGCCGGCCGAAGATGGGGTTTGGGATCCCGCTGGGGCAGTGGCTGCGGGGGGAGCTGCGGGAATGGATGCGGGGGATCCTGCTGGACCCTTCCGCCCGCCGGCGCCGCTGGTTTCGGATCGAAACGGTGGAACGGCTGATTCGGGAGCATACCGAAGGGATCCGGGACCACCGGTACCGGCTCTGGAACCTGACGATGTTGGAGTTGTGGGCTTCCACGGTTTTGGAGGAAACGCCGGCCGGAGCGGCTGTTTCAAGATGAAGCTGAGCGTCGTGATTCCCATTTACAACGAGGCGGGCAATGTGGACACCCTCTTGGAGCGGGTGCTGGCCGCCCCGTTGCCGGGGCTCGAAAAAGAGGTGCTGGTGGTCAACGATGCTTCAACGGACGACACCCGGCAGCGCCTGAAGCGTTGGGCCGACCGGGTCCGGGTCATCGACCATCCCCGCAACCGCGGCAAAGGGGCCGCGGTCCGGACCGGCCTGGGGGAGGCGACCGGGGAGCTGTTCCTGGTGCAGGACGCCGACTTGGAGTACGATCCGAACGACTACGCGGCGCTGGTCGGCCCGGTGGTCCGCGGGCATGCCGATGTCGCGATGGGGTCGAGGTTCCTCAAGGAAAAACCCCGTTTCTTCACCAAGGATGGCGACCCCTTCCTGACCCATTATCTTGGAAACCTGCTCGTGATCGGGTTGACCAACGGCCTGTACGGTTTCTACGCGACCGACTACGAGGCCTGCTACAAGGTGTGCAAGCGCTCGATGCTCCTGGGACTGAATCTTCAATCCAACCGGTTCGACATCGACAACGAGATTATCTGCAAGCTCCTGCGCCGGGGGGCGCAGATCGTCGAGGTGCCGGTTCAATACAACCCCCGCTCCTACAAAGCCGGCAAGAAGATCCGATGGCATCACGGCTTCGCGGTGATCTGGGCGATCATCAAGTGGAGGTTCCTCCCGTTTTGAACCGTTCCGGGTGGGCGCTGGCCGGCCTGTTTCTCCTCGCCGTCGGGCTTCGAATCGTCTGCAACCCCGAGCCGGCGACCTTGGCCGGGGACGCGGCGGGCTACCACCAGCGGGCGGTTGATCTGTCGGCCGGGCGGGGTTATCTGGATGCCGACGGCCGACCGACCGCCTTCAAGGCGCCGGGCTACCCGTTCTTCCTCTCCGGGATCTATCGCTTGTTCGGCCAAAATCACCGGGCGGTGGTCTGGATCCAGGCCCTGCTGGGGGGGATCGTCGTCCTGGCCGGGGCCGCCCTCGGCCGGCGGATCGGCGGCTGTCCGGCCGGCTGGCTCACGGGGCTGTTGATCGCCGTTTCTCCGCCGCTGGTTCGACTCAGCGGGACCCTGCTGACCGAAAATCTGGCCCTCTTCCTCTTGATGCTGATGGGATGGCTGGGAGGAGTCTGGGCGGACCGAAGGCATCTCCTCCGGGCAATAGTCTGGGGAATCCTCTGCGCCGCTCTGGTCCTGACCCGACCGGGGATGGGGTTGCTGGTTCCGGCGGCTGCCGCCGCCGCGGCGTGGCACCGCCTGCGCCGGCCCGGCCCCGAATCCGGCCGGCTGCTGCGGCAGGTCCTCTGTGCCGGCGTCATCGCCTGCAGCTTGATCGGCCTCTGGACGATCCGGAACCATCGACAATTGGGTCGCTGGGTGCCGATTTCCACCGACGGGGGGAGGGCCCTCTATTCGGCGGTGATCCCGCTGGACGGCGTTCGGTACGGCTTCTCGGCCGATGATGCGGCGGCCCGTCGAATCGATCGGCTCCCGGACGAGGTGGATCGGGACCGGGCCTACCGCCGGGCCGCTTGGGACCGGCTCCGGCGGGCGCCCGGGCGTTTGCCGGCGATCCTGGGGTTGCGGCTCGGCACGCTGTTGGTTCCCTGGGATTGGGAGATCATCGCCCGGGATGGAACCGCCCGGTACAATTGGCTCTACGGCTTGCTGTTCCCCTGGATCCTTTGGGGGGCGTGGCAAATCCGCCGGACCGGCCACGCTGTCGTGTTGATCGGAATCCCCCTGGGGGTTCTGCTGCTCCAAACCCTTCTTTTCTATGGTTCCCCTCGCTTCCGGCTTCCGTTCGAGCCGTTTCTGCTGCTGCTGGGGGCATTGGGATGGATCGCTTTTTGGGGAGAGCGCCGGCCGGTCCGATGGAAGGCGGGGCTCGGCATCGGATGGGGGCTGCTGCAGGCGGTTGGAGCGGGGATGATCGCCCGCTGGCGGGGCTGGTGAGATGACGGGGCATTGGCTGTGGATCATCTTCGGAGCCGCCTTGGGGCTTCGGCTTTGGGGAATCGCCTTCGGCCTTCCCGATCTTTTCCACCAGGATGAGTTGATGACCGTCAAGACCGCTCTCAGCTTCGGGCAGGGGATCGGAGCGGTCGATTACCCCCACCACCCGCATCTCTTTCACGAACTCCTTTTCGTCGGATATGCCGCGGCTTTTTTGGTGGGGAAGGGGTTGGGTCTCTGGTCCTCCAGCGCCGCTTACCTGCAGCAATTTCTGCAGAATCCGGCCCCCTGGGTCCTCGGCGGCCGCCTGATGGCGGCCGGGTTCGGCGCGGCCACTCCCTGGCTCCTTTACCGGACCGTCCGGGAGACCGGCGCCGGGGAGAAGACGGCCCTTTGGAGCGCGGCGGCCCTGGCGGTCTGTTTCCTCCATGTTCGGGATTCCCACTATTGCCGGCAGGACATTCCGGCCCTCTTTTTTGGAGTGGGAGCCGCATGGTTCGCCCTCCGGGCCATGCTTCGAGGCGGGCGGCGGGACAGTTGGGGAGCCGGGCTGTGGACCGGTCTGGCGATGGGGATGAACTGGAACTTCGCCCTTTGGCTGCCGGGGCTGCTGCTGGCCCATGGGCTGAAGCCCAAGGGAACGCCGAAGCTTCGACCGGCGCTGGAAGCGGTGGGGATCGCGCTGGCCTGTTTCGCCCTGGTCAACCCGGCGATCCTCCTCCATGCCGGGGAGACTGCCGGCACGCTGGGCCGGCTGGCCGAAGGGGCCGGCGGCGTCCTTCGGGAACCGGATACCCCCTGGACGGCCGGGGGGTGGTGGCGGTATCTTATTGTCTACCTTCCGGTTGGGGTCAGCTGGATCGGATTGCTGGCCGGAGGGATCGGTTGGGTAGGGTCGCTCCGGAAGCCGTCCAAGCCGGATCTCTGGCTGACCGCCGGAATGCTGGCTTACGGCCTGTTGATCGGCAGCTATACCCGGTCGGTTCGGGCCGCCTACATCCTTCCGCTGGCGCCGTTTGTGCTTTATTATGCGGTCCGTTGGATGGAGGGCCGGCCGGTCCGGCTGCGGGCGCTGCTTCTGGCGGGGTTGTTCCTGTCGAACGGAGCCGCCGCGGTCCGGCACGATTGGCTGCTGACCCGGCCGGATACCCGGAGGCTGGCCCGGGAATGGGTGGAGGCGCATGTTCCCTCCGGCACGATGCTGGCGGTGGATCACGGTCGGACCTTTCAGGCCTGGGTGCCCCAGTTGTTGGAGACCGCCGAACAGTCGGCGCAATTGGCCGCGGCGACTCGGAACTCCGGAAAGGGAAGCGGTCTCTGGTGGTCGGCGCGGGCTAATCAGGCGGCGGCCCGGCCCCGGTACCGGTTGATCGAACTGATCCCGAGGGAGCATCTGATCCCCGAGATGGAGAATGGCTACGATCTGGACCGCCTGCAGCGGCAAGGAGTGACCTGGGTGATCTTGTCCGATTTTGTGGAATCTTTCGTTGAAACGGCCGATTCGCCGAAGCAGGACGCTTTCTATGCCCGCCTCCGGGCCGGCGGCCGGCCGGTCGTCCGGTTCACCCCCTACGATGGGCAGACCGACCGGCGCCAGCTGCCCTCCTCCCACACCCCCTTGATTGATCTGTGGCGCCTGAAACGGCCCGGTCCGGTCATCGAGCTGTACGCCTTGGAGCCGGGGCCGTGAAGCTCCTCTGCGTGGTCGGCACCCGGCCGAACTACATGAAGGCGGCCCCCGTGATCCGGGCCCTGAGCGGTTGGCCGGAGGTTCAGGCCAAGCTGCTTCACGCCGGCCAGCATTACGATCCGGCGATGTCCGACCTCTTCTTTCGGGACCTGGCCCTCCCGAAACCGGACTTCAATCTGGGGATCGGTTCCGGAAGCCACGCGGAGCAGACCGCCGGCGTGCTGGTCGGCGTCGAGCGTTTTCTGCTTCAGGATCGGCCGGATCGGGTGATCGTCTTCGGAGATGTCAACTCGACCCTGGCGGCGGCCCTGGCGGCGGCGAAATTGAGGATTCCGGTCGCCCATGTGGAGGCCGGCCTGCGCAGCGGGGATCGGGGGATGCCGGAGGAATTGAACCGTCTGCTGACCGACCACCTCTCCGATCTGCTCTTCACGCATTGCGAGGAGGCCGATGAGAATTTGGCCCGGGAAGGGGTCGCGGCCGCCGGCATCCATCGGGTCGGCAATGTCATGATCGACACGCTGCAGGCTTCGTTGGCTTTGGCGGAACGATCCGACATTCTGGAGCGCACCACTGCTCCCGCCGGAGGATACGGCTTGATCACCCTGCATCGGCCGGAGAATGTGGACCGCCCCGAGGTCCTCGGCCGGCTGTTGGAGGGGCTGCGGCGGGCGGCAAAGCGTCTCCCGCTGTTCTTCCCGGTCCATCCCAGAACGCAGGCCCGTCTCCGGACGGCCGGCTTTCCCTCCGAGCAGGATCGGATCACCCTGCTGGAGCCGCTCGGTTATCTTGATTTCCTGAAGCTGATGCGGCATGCCGCCCTGCTCCTGACCGATTCCGGCGGGGTCCAGGAGGAGACCACCGCCTTGCGGATCCCTTGTTTGACGCTGCGGGAAAACACCGAGCGGCCGATCACCACCCGCCTGGGAACCAACCGGATCGTCGGCACCGACCCGGACCGGATCGCCGCGGCGGCCGACCAGGCGCTGAAAACGCCGCCGAAGGGACAGATCCCTCCGCTTTGGGACGGGAAGGCGGCCGAACGGATCGCCAAAATCCTGATGAAGAAACAACATGTCTCCCTCTCCGCGACCTGAACTGTCGGTGGTGTGCCCGATGTACAACGAATCGGCGAAGATCGCCGAGAGCATCGGCCGTCTGCGTGCCGTCCTCCAGCGGCTCGGCCGCTCCTGGGAGCTGATCCTGGTCAACGACGGCTCCACCGACGGGACCGGGGAGGCGGCCCGGCAGGCGATCGGCGGCGATCCGGCGATTCATCTGATCGATTATTCCCCGAACCGGGGACGCGGGTATGCCCTGCGGCGGGGATTCGCTAAAGCCCGCGGGGAATGGATTCTTTCGACCGAATCCGATCTGACCTGGGGGGAGGCCGTCCTGGAGCGCCTCCCGGCCGCCCTGGAAACCGCCGGGGTCGATTTTGCGATCGCCTCCCCGCACATGCCGGGCGGCCGGCTGGAGAATGTTCCGGGGCTGCGGGTCTTCCTCAGCCGGTACGGCAACCGGCTGCTTTGCCTGGCCCTCGGCCGCCGGACCACGATGGCATCGGGGATGACCCGCTGCTACCGGGCCGAGGTGCTGCGGGCGCTCGATCTGGAATCGGATGACAAGGAGATCCATCTGGAGATCCTCTCGAAGGCCTACGCGCTCGGTTTTCGATCAGTGGATGTCCCGGCGGTGCTGCGCTGGGAGCCGGAACGGAAACGGCGGGGATTCCCTTCTGCGAAATTGCTTCGTTTCGCCTGGACCCATCTCCTGTTCGGTTTTCAGGAAGGCCCCTTCCTGCTGTTCGGGACTGCCGGCCTGGGCCTGATGGGACTGGGAACCCTCTGCGGCGGGTATGCCGCCTGGCTCTCGATCGGCGGAACGCCGGTGGCCGGCCGGCCGCTCCTGACCGTCACGCTGCTCTGCCTCCTTTTCGGCCTGCAGATCCTGTTGTTTGCCTTCCTGGCAGCCCAATTGCTGGAGCTCAGACGGCAGAACATTCGTCTGCAGCGAAAATGGGCCCAACGGGAGTCCCAATCGTGAGCTGGAACGAAGGGGAACACCTTTACCGCGTCGGTTCGGACCGTTTCCTCAAGCGTTGGGATGACGCGCGGGGCCGCTTTCTCCTTTTCAAGAACGACCAGCCGGTTTCCGTCGCCGAATGGAATCAGGCGGTCAATCGGGCGCATCCGATGGCGCAGAAATCGGCCCATCCCAATCCGCTGATCCGATGGGTCGAACGGCAGCGGTTCCGGATCACCGAACGGCTGGGGGATTGTCCCGCCCGAAGGATTCTGGACATCGGGTGCGAGTCAGGGCAGGTGACCGCCCGGCGGCTCGGCGGATCCGGTCTGTCGCTGCTGGCCGATTTGGATTCGGGGATGCTTCGGGAGAATCGCCGGAAAAACGGTTCGGCGGCCGCGATTCCGGCGATGGCCGCCAATGTGACCCGGCTGCCGTTCCGGGACGGCTCGCTCGACCTGATCTTCTGCACCGAGGTGCTGGAGCATTTGGAGCGGCCGGAAGAAGCGGTCGGAGAGCTGGCCCGGGTGCTGGCGCCGGGCGGCCGGCTGGTCGTCTCCGTTCCCAACGACCGATGGATTGTGGCGATCAAGACGATGCTGAAGCGGCTGGGGCTGCGCGGTTTCCTGGGTCCGCTCAGCGACGACCTGGCGATGGGACACATCCAGTTGTTCAGCGCCGGCACCCTGCGGCGGCTGCTGCAGGGCCCGTTTGAGGTGCGGCGCCTGTTCTTGAGTTTTCCGTTCCGCCTGAATTTTTTCGCGGTCGGAACAAAATCAACCGACAAAGGAGCTGGCAGATGAGCGATCCGACTTCCCCGCGGCCCAGGCGATGGGAAACCTGGGGCGTCACACTGGGTGTGGCGGTCCTGATGGTCCTGGCGGTTTCCAGCTACCGGCTGCTGATCGTCCCGCAGATCCCAATGGTCCCCTGGCAGGTGGAGGACTCGATGGAGGTTTATGTCCGCCTCCACCCGATGACCCGGGCGCAGATGGACCGGCTGAAGGCCGGAGACAGCGAGTCGGATCCCGCCGGCCGGATGGTCGCCGAACTGCTGGAGATCCTTTCCACCCGCCCCCTCCCGGAACAGGCTTCCCTGGGGGGAGGATTGTCCGCCCTGATCCGTTTTCAGGATCCCCGCTATGAGGTCCTCGTCAAACTGCGCCTCCACGGCACCTTCGAGCAGGAGGGAGATTTTCTTTTCCGCCGACAGCCGGTGGCCCAACACAGAGAGATCTCTTTCCAGAAGACGGAGCAGGGAAAACCGGTTTACAGCGTCTCCGGCGTCATCCTGTCCGGAAAACCGGTTGAGGTTTACATTCGACTCAGAAGCGTGGACTTGATCCCGGAGATCGTCAGGCGGATGAGCGAGGGGGACAAACTTTACAACAAGTCCGGAAGCCCTGTGGGACGCCTGATCGGAGGGGCCCTGATCCCGGAGAACGGTTCCGAGGAATCTCAGCAGCTGCTGGCCTATCCGATCAACGAACAGGGACTGCTGCGGATCACCCCCGCCAGCAGGGACCGGCTCTCCCGGGTGGACATTTGGATCGCCTTGAACGCCCACCAGGGGGCGAACCGGATCTATTACGAAGGGAAACCGCTGATCGCCGGACAGCCCCTCTCCCTGGAGAGCGACGAATACGCCTTTTCGGGGGAGGTGGTTGATTTCTCGGAGCGGACGGTTCAGGTGACTTCTGTTGCGCCGAAACAGGAGCAGCAGGAGACGGTGGGCGAGGAAAAGGTCGTTTCCCTCCGGCCGTGGCGGG
>Ga0210019_1003407_pt1 | contig 14616 bp, 16 predicted proteins | sample CryGeyCG2114_020_2_FD_183969 | JGI IMG/M metagenome (GOLD analysis project Ga0210019, IMG submission 183969) | Groundwater microbial communities from aquifer - Crystal Geyser CG11_big_fil_rev_8/21/14_0.20 (SPAdes) (version 2) | ecosystem: Environmental > Aquatic > Deep subsurface > Groundwater ...
GTGAGGGCAATCAAAGCCGCGATTAGCGCGATGGTGAGTAATCCGCCTAAGATCATTCCCGCAGGGCCACACATCGGGCACATGCCATTCATTCTCATTCCATTCATCATTCCTTCACCACCACGTTTTTGTGCCAATTTTTGAAAAACCTGACAAGTCTTGTTACTTGGAGACAAATTTTCGCCCAGCGATAGCTTTCAAATCTCTCTTCTGAGGGCTTAATATTCGAGTCGAAGATATCGAACTATAACTTTTGTCGGGGGTGCGAAGTTGTGTGTAAGGGTAGACGATGGTGTGCGATGGAGAAACCTTGGTATAGTGATATTCTTTATAGGATCGCTGCTTTTCGGCGGTAAGCTGGTTGCGGCCGTCGATTACGAGGCTGTTCTTGATCGGATCTCAAATGTCGAAGCTTTCCTAGATGTTTTTGCTCGAAAACCAGATCCATGGGAGGCAAGGACTAAGGCAAAAAGGCGAAAGAAGCTTCTTTTACAAATCCGGAACGATCTGAACAATCTATTTATCGAGCATTCTGCGGATATTCAGAAAATCATGAGGCTGGCTTATCGAAGGAACTATATTGACGTGATTATCGCCGCTTTCGTTCTTAACGAAGAAGCTCATGACACGACGAGTTTTCGGGAGGATCGGCCACCACGAATTCCGAAATTCCAGCCTCGATTCGTCATCGACAACCTCGAAAGAATGCGAATTCTGACGCAGATAGCGATCTATCTTGAGTCAAGGGATTTTCCAGTTCCTCGCGAGGCGGAAAAATTAAGAGAGCTGTCGGACCTTTTTCGAATCGAATGGGAGAGAGACTTATCTAAGTGGAGCGAGTTCTATATGTTTAATCTAAGTCCGTTCGATGCCGTGACTTTAATTCGCTATCGGCACTTCGTGCTGAAGGAAGGCTTTGAGTTTGACCAGTTGGAGCTGAGCTCAGAGTTGGTTCGCACAGAATACTCGGTGCTCGTGAGGTCTGTTCAATGGCCTGATGAAATCCGTGGTCTCGAAGGCAAGCTGAGACCCCTAGGGATGGCAGCACTTCCAATTTTATCTCTTCTTAGTTTTGAACAAGAGCAATTTAGAGATCTATTAAAAAGGTTGTGTATTGGAGAGCTTGGACGGAAGGGGCTCAATGCGAATAGTTTAATAAAAATTTTGAATCTTTCATTTTTTGGGAGATTAGAGCCGAAGGTTCCAGCGAACCATCCGAGACAGGTGGCCCTAGAGACACTTCGGGCGGAGATTATTTTTGAAGCTAAAAAAACGGAGAGAACCTCGAGGCAGCAAATGGAAAGGCTTGATCCAAGCAATAATGTGACAGTACTCAGTTTGCTTCAATCTGATCGAGCGCTGTTCATCGAATGGGCATCACGGGATGATATAGTTTCCGATCCTGCCTATGCCTCGACAATGAGATTGGTGACGAATGAGGATCCCTACATTGCGTTTATTGTATTGAGTCGGGACGAAGTCCTGGCCGCAAGCTTAGGAAGTTCAAAACTTTTGGATCTTCAATTGTTGGCTCTTGATAAAATGAAGGAGGATCTTAAACATCAGCCCGTAACTCGACTCATGGCGAAACTCGAGGACGAAGAATTTTTGAATTTAATAGATTCAGATGCATTGATACAACTACTTGAGGAGCTTGAAAGCACTGGGCCAGGGACTATTGTTTCGCTTTTGATGAGAGATCCGATTAGGCGCCTACTACTTGAAAACTCTCCGCCGGATGATTTTGCGAGACTTTTAGAACGTGCGTGGGATAGTGCGAGGCAGGCTTCCAATACTGTAATAAGCTCGGAGGATGATGAAGCCATACATGCCTTACTTCGCGAATGTCAAAAATTAAAGAAACCAAACAATCTTCCGTGATTCCAAGATAAATTGCGTGGGATCTACCGAGTTTGACCGGAGCCGTTTGTTAGATTTCAATGTGTCGGACACTTCCTGATTCGCAAGGCATGATCGGGAAATTCAGTAAAATATATTTTAGAAACTAGCATTTGGCCTTCGGAATCGAGGATATCCTTGGATTCTAGAAAGGCGGCAAGCTCGTCTGCATGGGTGTTGAGTGCATCGTTCTCGACACTTAGGCCGGATCGAATGCTTCTCATCAGGTCGGCTGTGCAAACCATGTGCGGTTCTATCAAATCTGTCGGGTCTTCATCGGGGTCAAACGCGCCACTTCTATTCATGAGGAGTTTCTTTCTTACTTTGCAAACTCGCTTAGCGAAGGGGGAGTCAGCCAGATTGTCTGGAAGTGTAACCGATTCTGGAGGATAAATTGTTGCGATCCCCTGACGAATCAGGGGAAGGAAATTCCACCAGCTCGTAATATAATTATCGTAAGCCCAATTTACAAAATCCGAACAAAGACCTCTGTCACCATAATCTTCAGGATGCAAAACCTTCTCAATGGCAGCCGATCGTTTCTTGGCGAGATCCTTGTCGCCTAGTCCAGTTAATCTAAAAACATCATAATAGGAGCGATGATCAAACCAAGCATTGTCGTAATACATAAACTTCTTCAGTCGGATCAAACGATCCTCCGCCTTTTTGCCTTCTCGTGTATCTTTGGGGTAGTAGCTCACCGTTAGCAAATCCTCGAGATTTGTGATTTGATAAATAAGTTCGGCATGGCCGTACTTCATTCCAAGTGAAGGATTCAGACTTAAAACCTGGCCGAGAAAATGTATGCCATCGTACTTATTTTTGAATTCTTGATCACTCTCTTCGTTGGAAATCCTCTGAAGTAGTAGATCACCTGGGTTTCCTACAATACTGCAAACCTCTCGTGGCCGAAGGTCATAAAGGAATCTGGCTTTATCTTTTCTCTCGATACGCTCACTTCGTTGAATACGAAAATCTTCTCCCAATTCATCCTTGAGCTTATGGAATTCAGAACACCAAAAGGCTAGACGATCATTTATACCGTTTAAGCCATAAGGGAATCGTTCGGCCCAGTCGTTGGCCAACCAATCAGATTTCAATTTTCGTTCAAGATAGATTTGCTTATGTGACTGCCAACTATGACAATTATGAGCGTAGTCTTCATATCGCTCTAGGTCCTTCTCAAAGTCCCGAGCTTCTGTAACGTTGGTGCCGACAAATATAATGAGAAGCCAGAGTTTAGCTCTGACCATCATTTTTTCTTAGCCTTCTGATTCGAAAAGCTTTTGATTAAGTCGATGTATTCCTCGCGATTGTTATGAAAGGCGGGATTGTGAATTTCATCTTTAAAACCAATAAGCATATTCCCTACGTTTTGATAATGAGCTGCTATTTCAGCCAAATCATCCGGCAGTGGATCCTTAGATTTTACATCAATCCCAGTGCTACGGAAGTTTTCGGCAAGTTGCCCGACCATGGTTGCATGGGGGTCTGACTTCCACGGGTTTTGCTCCCCACGACTTTGGATGATGCTTCGAGTTTCGGCTCTAATCAGATCCTGAATTTCGCTCAAGCGTTGGCGAGGGTCAGTAACGGGCATGCCAATATCTTCCCCAGCAACAAGGCGGTGAAAATAGGTCGCAAGGGCCGAGGTTCGAATAAATCGATAGGAATTTGTTGATGTATCCATCTGACGATTGTTCATCGATAGTGATACCGAGCCTTGCAGGCGACCGGTGCGAAGTCCATCAAACGGATCAGTCAGCTTAAATTGTAATGTTTCTGGATTCGAGCTCTTTGCTTGAAGGCGATCAAATTCACGCTGAACGACTTCAGCATTATCGATTCGAAGAGTCACTTCAATTCCCGCAAGACTCGCTTCCTCGGATGGATTGATCATCGTCACACGGGCCATTCCGACTCCTGAAAGGGGGTCGTAGCTAAGAATTTCGAAGGACTTAATTTCAGCTTGAGCGCGAATGGGAAAACTTCCATTATAAACACTCGTCCCATCGATGGACATTCCGACGCGAGCCTGTTGATGAAGATTCAATGAACTAAGCTGACCCGAATATGCTCGATCCAGCATGACCGTTTTTGCGGCCGTTAGTCTTCCAACGGGAAGAATCTTGGACTTAGGTCTGCCGGCCAGGTTGCCGATCATTTTGAGCTCAACATCTTTCGAAGCGCCGCCATAGTTGGTTACGAGCATACTCGCTCCCACCAAATCGCCGGACTCAAAAATTCCATTTGTAAAATCTGATGATTCAAAAACTCGAAGATTTCGATAATCAAATTCGATAACTGAGTTGTTCGAGTACCAATTAAATCGATCCTGAAAGTTTACTTCATAGACGCCGCGGTATTCATTTTCATATCCATCAATAGAAATAAGCCTAAAGTTTTGATTGTAAGTATCGATCAATCCCCATTGATAAGAGTAGTGTTGTCCCATATCAACTCCAATATTGAAGCCCTCAGGTTCGGAGCGTCGAAACACATTGAATTGGGTGTCATCAAACTCGGCATCAAATTCATTTTGGTAAGTTTCAAGAAATATTTCTCGCCACAACTTTTGGTAACATGCTTTCGAACAAGATTCGTACCGAATTTTTTCTTCGATAATTTTTTCAACTCCATTTTCGTCCGTTTTCTTGGTTCTCTTTATATAGGACGCATAAGTAGGGCGAAGTCGGTCGTAGTGATCGCGGTAGCTTTCATCTCTAGCGCTTTGCCAAGCCTCCCAGGCTCCGTTGTCATTTCGGTAGTGACGATTTTGATAGCCGAATCGATCTCTCCATCGATCTTCACCCCTCTCACTGTAGATATTCCAAAGACTCATTTTTATAAGTTCGGAAAGGTAATGGTTGTGAGGGCTGCCGAAATCAAGATCTAGTTTGTGCTCGGCCAAACTTTGCTTAAGCAAATCTTCTTCGTTGAGGGTCCGATTTCCATCTTTGGCCCAACCGTCAGTAATTCCTGCAAAGTCTGGAATTCGGTAGTTTAAAATATCCGAAGGTTCTCCTCCAGCCAAAGTGCTATCAATGAATCGTCTTCGAACATCCGCTTTTGCTTCCGAGGCCGCCAAGTCTCCCGCGCGTTTTTCTCCCAAACGACTTGCATTGGCCCAGGCCCTTGGGTCACTAAGAGCCTGTTCAAAACGAACATAAAGTACAGCGCAAGGTTTTTCTTTCCCGTGAAAAAATGTGGGTGTTCAGCGGCAACTTGGTCGCATTTGATCTTCAGCTCATCGATCCGCTTCTTCTCTCTTTCAATTAAATTTGAATTCTTTTTAGCCCACGAGGCATAGTCACGTATTTTCTTCCGATGCTCATTGATCTTATTTTGATCCTTCGAATTCAAACTTGCTTTCTTCGGAAGCGATTTTCCTGTTATCCGTCTGTACAAATTTGATTCATTAAATTCCAAAGATTCCCATGGCGGATTTGTCACAATTGCAAAAATGTCTTCTCTAGGAATTTCAAAGAAATTTCTTCGGGAATCGATAAACGCATCCAAAGTATCTTCACACTTCACAAGTCTAGGAACCGCCAATCCTCGACCAGCCTCTGCCCCAATCAGCCCCAAACCCACTTTACAAATGAAGGCACTGTTGGGGTCCTTGTCTACTCCTGCCATGCGATGAATCAGACGCCTTCTCAAGCAGTTTTTTCCAACGTCACTTTGTTCCAAACTCAAGAAATAATGAGCAAAGGGAATAAGAGTTCGCAAGAGCTGAACAGATCCACAAGCAATGTCCACGATGACTTTATTACTGTCTTCATTGAATTTGTTTCTGGTCGCATGATTCATACTCGCGAGATATTGAGCCAGTTTTCGACCGACAGAATGAGGTGTGTAATGCGCTCCTTCAGAATGTTTGCTTATAGCAACTTCGTAAACCGATCCAAGATGGTCTATATAGATATCGGATAGATCAAATGGTTCACCATCGCTATTAAACAGGAGTTTCTTCAGTGCCGCGCGATTTTTCTTTGGCACACAGAAGGCTTTCACTGTTTCAATTTCTTGAGCTGTGAAGACACTCCCTTCGCTTTTCCTAAACCAAAAATTTGAAGAAAATTTAGTAATAACCGATTCTATATCAACGGCTTCAAATGCGGCGTCGCTCGACAAAGCGAAATTAGAATACTCCCTTGAATGAATCGGAAGTATTCCGATGTCTTCAAGGTATCGGATCGTCATGAAGAAAAGACCTCCAATGATAGCGCTTTCCTGCGATCCAACAGACGTCTTTATGAAGCGAAGAAGTCTCTTGGTCAGATCCTCCTTAATCTGATTTTCTCGAATTTTAGTTGTTCGCTCCAATAACCTTAATCTAAATTCATCAGACTCTATAACCTTAAAAAAGAGAGAGGCATGACCTTTTGATGCTGACTGCAGAATTTCCATCAAAGGGCCCAGGCGATTTCCAGCAATAGGACCACCCGGAGCGTTAGCGACGAGATCGTTTTATGAGTCTTTATTTTTGAGGTCAAGCTTTAGGGCTTTGACCTTTCTATAAGATTCTCCGGTGATGGTGAGTTTAATGGCGGAGTGGATGAGTCGATCGATGATGGCATCGGCCAGGACCGGATCGGCAATGACCTCCTTCCAGTGAGTTAAGGGGAGCTGAGTGGTGATGACGGTGGATTTTTCGAGGGATCTTTCTTCGAGGATTTCGCAGAGGTCGTGGGCTTCTGTGGCGGTGAGTTTTTTCAGGCCGAAGTCATCGATGATCAGAAGCTGAGGTTTTGTGAGCTTATCTCGCCATTTGAGGTAGGAGCTGGAGCTTCTGGAGAGCAGAAGGTTTTCAATGAGGCTACTCATGGAGAGAAAGAGCGTTGTAAATTGATGGCGGCAAGCCTGCATTCCGAGGGCTTCTGCCAAAAATGTTTTGCCGACTCCGGTTTGCCCGATAATGAGCAGAGGTCTTCCTTGTTTGAGCCACTGAAGGGAGTAGAGATCTTTGATTTGAGATTTACTCAAGTTTCGTTTGGCCGAGAAATCAAAATCCTCGAAGCTGGCTTTTTGTTTCAGGCGAGAGGCCTTGATTCGAGTGTGAGTTTTTCTTTGCTGACGAAACTCCTGTTCGGCTTGCAAGAGAGGCTCTAAGACTTCAGGCGGGCTCCAGGCCTCTTCCGTGGCCTCCTTCAAGGTTTGATCGAGAGATAAAAGGAAGCCTTGGAGCTTCATTTCGAGGCAGAGATTTTTGAGTTGTGCAATCGACATGGTGGATTTCCTCCTGAGTGTTGTAGCGAAGTAAGGGATTGGAGAGATCTCGTTGAATCTCTCGGTCCCCGTCTTCGTAGGTTTGTTTTTGGTAACGATTGAGAAGTTCTCTGAGATACGGGACTCGGATTTTGTGGACCGCCCTCATTTGGTGAATAGCTCTTTGAAGATGAGAACGGGCTTTGTCATGGCCGAGAAGCTCGATTTCTTTTCGAGCTTCTCGGATAAAGCCTTGCGCACGTCTTAAATGTCCCAGAGCGTCGGCTTCAAAGAGCTCTTTAAAAAGCTCATGAAGATCGTGAGATAAAAAACGGGCTTGAGACAAAAGATTCTGAGGGGTGGCTTCTCGATAGGCCCGAGCATTGTCGGGGAGGTGCGTCAGAGTGGTCACACGCCTCGCGTCTCGACTTCGACAGCGAGGATGCACGGCCACCCGCTCTAGACCGTGATAGATTTCTACGAGATTTAAGCTCAGCTTTACTCGCAGCGTTTGACCTCGATAAATATGAGGCGCTGAATAATAAATCTTCTCGACAAAAACGTGGCTGTCGGGATGAAGCTTGGCATCTTTATATTCAAAAATCTCATAAACCGTGGACGGCAGAGGCTTTAGTTTTTCTTTTTCAAGCTTTTCAAACCTCTCTCTGCGAGACACCCCAAATCGGCTGTGCGGCCGCTGATTCAAAAACTCTGTCGCCTCCCGAAGAGCTCGATTGATTTCTGCCACGGAGACAAAAGTGTGGGGTCGATAGCGCCATCTAAAATAGCGCATGACAATGCGTACCGCTCCTTCGACAAGGGCTTTATCTTTCGGTCGTTTGGGACGAGCCGGCACAACGGCCGTGCCGTAGTGCTTGGCAAGCTCAGCATAAGCTGCATTGATATCCGGGTCATAAAGATGACATTTACTGACCCCAGTCTTTAAACAATCCGGCACCGTCACATGAGGCACGCCTTGAAAAACTTCATACATCTCTCGATGACATTCCAAAAAATTCCGACTCTTCATGTCTTCTTTTGCCGTGGCAAAAAGAAGCTGAGAAGAACCAAGTACCGACACAAAAACGGAAGCTTCATAGACTTGCCCGGTCTTCAAATTGACCCATGGAATCTTGCCACCCGCATAATCCACCTCACAGCGCTCGCCAGGTGTAAACTCTCGAGGGGTTACCGCTGCCGACTTCAAGGCCGGATACTTCTGATAAAAGGCCTTCCAAAAATTCGGATAGGAAGTAACTCCAAGAATCCGCTCCTCCCAAATGAATTTTAAAGGATGGCCAAGCCTAAACTCCTCCACAACACAGGCCCAGTCCACCTGATCCAGCCAGGGCCGATATGACTCTCTCGGCCCTGCCCTGCAAAGCACCTCCCCATCCCGCACCCGACGAACCGTCTCCCGAGAGCACTTCAAGGCCCTCGCAATCTCCCGCACAGACCGGCCACCTTCAAGCCGCCTTCGTATCTCTTCTACCACCGCCACCGTTAGCTCCCTTCTTGCCATAAACCGTCCTTTCACGGCCTAAAGCAGCAAATCTACCTCGCTAACGCCACTCTAAAGGGGGTGGTCCTTTTACTTGGAAATCGGGTGGGCCTATTCAATGGAAATTTTGCAGCTGACTTAGCAATATCGAAAATATCAAACTCTAAACAATTTATATCGCTATCTTGGTGATAGAATCGAAATTGTCGGTCATTTGTCAGCACTCCCCACGAATACTCTGAACCCTCTTTGTGAATGTAACGGAATAGCTCCTCTTCCGCAGTCTCAATTCTCGCACCACCTTTAACTTTCTTTGAACCCTTCAGCGCGTCAAGATTCCATTCTGTTAGCTGATTTTTTACTTCGACTACTACATTGTCGTAAACAATATCAGTTACGGAGCTCTCCGGTAGTACTGTCGATTTATTCCCCAACAGCATGGTCGAAATTTTCTTTCGAAGGTGGTTTTCATTTGGGCAATAGTTTTTTACTTCCTCACAATATGCCCCAATTTTTTGTAACAATTCCTCATTAGTATTCGCATCAGCGAGCTCATCAAGCTCATTTTGAACTACGCTTCGAGAAAATAATCCTCCAAAAATTATGAAGGGATCGTGTGTTTTGTCTCTAATGATCGGCTGATGCATGGGCTTCAGATTTCTTTGATATTTTTTGCGCGACCGATATATCAAAGTCGTTTGAAGTCAAATTGGATTTCTTCGTCCGGATTGAATCTGACGGTCTGACCGGATTTTAGATTCCGAATTTCTTCCGGCGATTTTATCTCTGTATAGTGAGCAAAAAATTTATTGCCATTCTCACAGACAATTTCTCCATAGCCCTTTGCCTCATTAAACCAGGCAACCTCGCCCCTCATGACTTCCTCCTTGAATCCAAATGAATAAGTGAATGACTACACTAATAATTTTAAGTGATTGAAGAGAATGACCCTCAACATCAACTTAGATGAATTAGGTTTTATATAACGCAGATAGCTGACGAAATCTGTCGGAAGAATGAGAGAAGCAACTTCATCGCCAGCCTCCCGAAATTGGGCGGTGCATTTAGCTAATAAAGTTAATTCGCGTGCAATTGGAGCGATAGAAACACAGAAACTTCTTAGTCATTAGAATATATATCTAACCGTCCTGCTCTATCTTTCACTAGATCCTCAAAATTTTTCTTCATTTCATGTGATAGGAAGCTTTGAGGTATAAAATCTAGCATTGAAGAAATCTTGCCCCCCAATCTAAAGAATGATTTTTCGACGACTTTAGCAGGCAGTCCTAGGTTTTCACCCAAAACCACAAAGTCCTTCTTTCTTAATTGGGACTTCTTCCCGTTAATTGGGAGAGCCACTTCTTCTTTATCTTCGGGCATCACGAGAACAGTCGATACAAGATCGTACGCTGGCGCCAAGGAAATAAATCCTTGTTGATTCGTTAAAAGTGAAAAATTCTTTAGATGCATATCAGAGTTGCCGATCAAGAAACATAAGAGAGTCAGGTCAAAAAATGCAACTGCATCTACACCAGGGTTCGACGAAAACTCGCGAATCTTCTTGCCAACCTTTTCCATGGATCCACTGTATTTGTTCTCAGTGAGAAACCCCATCAGCTGGCAAAGATCCTCTACTGGAAGTTTTTGCTTCCTCTTCGGTCGATCGAAACGCTTTGAAATATAAGCAAGCTCTCCTGTCTTAAGCGGAACTAGACCATGAAGGGCTGTTCTAATTTTGCAAATTTCAGCTAGATGCATACAAAGATCTTCGATCTCTGGAAGCTCCGGAAATCTCTCGTCAGGCGGTTTCAATATATAATTGCTGTTCCAACCTACGATTGTTAGTCGAGGCGCTTCGGCATCTTCTTTAGTTACGCCAAGCGAGAGCTTTCTTTGAACTCCCGTCATCACGAGTCTTTTGTTTACAACTTCTTTTGCAAGATCCTTAATTTGCCCCATGCCTACGTCCAGCGGTGGTGGCGTTGGATGGCCGGGAAATAATTTTCGGCTACATTTTGCATGATAGCCCTTTTCGGTTTCCTCTAAAGGCTGATAGCAAAAAAAACATTTTGATTGTTTCTTGCTCATGCCTTTATCTCCTCAATATGAACCGCTCCAATACAGTCTCCGCACACAGCGAGCAAAAGCCCCATCCGGTCTCTTGGATTCAATTTCCAGTTATTCGTGGCAATATCTAAGAGCCAGCCTTCTGGAATTAGGCCATCAAAAAATGGAAAAATCGTTTTACTTGTATAAGGTTCGTCTCGCATTGGAAGTGTAAGACTTATTGGCTTAGAAGATTTATCTTCTAAATATTCTTTGTCGTATGCAAAAATATAGCCGTCATCGTTTTGTTCGATGACGCCCGCAGGAGTTCCATTGAAAAATACTTTACCCTTTCGATTCATTGTTCATTTCTTTCTATTGGAACCACACCAAGTTGATGAGCAAAAACAGCTAGAACCTGATTCACTTTATCGAGGCGAAGAGTTTGTTTTCCCTGCTCAAGATCTCGAATAAAGCGAATACCCACCCCCGAGCGATCCGCAAGATCTCTTTGAGTAAGATGAAGTTGCTTTCTTCGGTCTTTAATGAACTGAACCAGTGCCATACTCACAATATATACCTGATCGGGTATAAAACAAAGTATTTAGGCTATTTTTATACCTTATCGGGTATATTTTAAGAGTAAATAGGGTTATTTATACCCTATGGGGTATATAAACCAGTAAAAGAGATCTTTTTATACCTGATAGGGTATAAAAACGTGACGCAGGGCGCGAAAATTATCCTGAATTCTGTTTGATATAGGCGATCAAATCTTTGAAAGAAGTTCGAATATGACGCTCATCAAATATTATCCCAAACTCCCTATTCAACTGCCCCAATAGCTTTACGCCTTCTTTCTCACTCGACGTAAAGTCATTGAGCGATGACCTATCCGTTACAAGAGCTTCCTCATGACGAATAGACATTAAGATTCTTCTCACAATCTCAAAGTCGGTTTCGTAAATAGTTTGAGGAGCAATTTCAATTCCGACCGGAGCATTTAATTTACTATCACCCTTCTTCACTGTGAAACCTTTCAATCAAAGATAATCGCCCAATTAGTGTACCATTTCTCCCCCAGCCCGAGAAATGGTACACGAAGAGGACGGGGGTAGCGGGATTTCTTTGACGTGAAGGCATTCGAGCCTTATTTCTTCCAAACAAATTTAAACAAAAACGATTGAAAGGAATTTGCATGGAAGAAACGAAACAACAACCAGTAAATCTTGGAACTCTGATACCCGTCTTAGGGTTGGCTCTCTTGGCCGTGCTTTATCAAAGGTACGGAAACGGCGATTTTGAAGGTTTTATACATAAAGTCTATTGGGCAGTGGGAATTGCAGTAGCCCTATTGGTTGCGTCCTTGGGCTTGAAGTTTTGGTTTAAGAACCGGGGGCAGAACGACCCTTCTGGTCTTGAGATTGGTCGCAATATTCCTGAGACCTCATGGCTGCCTCGAACTCGATTCTTTCTTCCTGTGCATAAGCTTCGACATATCCTAGTGACGGGCCTTACGGGTTCTGGAAAGAGCACGTTTATACGCCGATTTGTCGAGCAGATCCTCGCAAAAGATCTGCGCTTTATGTACTTCGATTTTAAAGGTGAACAATCCGACTACGAAGATCTTATCGAAATTTGCAGACGAGCTGGAATTGAACATGAAATTCAGAGTTTTGATTTAAGTGATCCTGCTAAATGCTTTACCTGCAATCCCTTAATGATTTTACAAGACCGACTTGAGACGGTCGGGTTTGTAAAATCCATCTTCTTTGAGAAAGATGCAAACCCTTACTATGTCAATCAAGCAGAGCAATTTCTTCATGCTTGCCTTCATTTGCTGGACGATTCGGAAGTTCCGAGAACTTTTAAGCGGATTGAAGAAATTTATTACAACGACAGAACTCGCTTGACCCTCATCGCAAGAGCAAAGGCAAAGATGCGTCATGGTAACGCAGCTGAGCCTTTTTACATTAATTACTTCAACGAGGTCTTTAAGCAGCTCACCTCGAAGCAAAGGAGTGAGCGATTCTCTGGATTCCTTTCGATTCTCACACTGTTTAATACAGAGCCCGTTTCGAGAATTTTTAATACGGAAGATGAGAGCCAGTTAAAGCTTTCCTCCGTCTTCGACGAGAACCGGCCGGTCATCATTCGAGTGCCTGGGGAAGTATACGGAGATTTTTCACGGAAAGTCGTTGAGGCTTTCGTGAAAGTGATGCCGGTTCTCATCGCAAGACGAAGGAAAATGAAGAACCGAAAAGATTACTGGCTGCTGCTGGATGAGGGTTGTTCTTACGTTGGCCAGACCATGGTGGATCTCGCAAAAAAAGCAGGATCTGCAGGAGTGAAGCTTCTGGTTACCCGAATGTGCGACTCTGATTTTGAATCCGTGGAGCCTGGATTCTTAGGCAAGATGCTCTCGGCCTTTGATACCTTTGTTTGTTTTCAAACCAACGAGCCTCAAACAAGGGAAACGATGGCCAAGCTCGCCATGACTTATGAAACACAAAAGAGAACCTTCCGACTTCAGCGAGGAGAGGAAACGGGCGATGGATCGATTCGGCTCGTCAGGGAGTTTCGGGTTCATCCCACTGAATTTGGGCAGTTACAGCCGGGGCAGGCCTATTTTATAGCCCCGAGAATTCAATTATTTCAAAAAGTGCAAATTTCTCAGCCAAATATGCTAAAGGAGGCGGCGTAATGAAACCGGAAATAATCGACAGATTGCCTGGAGGTTTAGGAGACGCTTATTCGGATCCCATCCTCGATGAAATCATGGAAAAAGATTTTGAGACGCAGCCGCTCTCGAATCACATTTTATCGGTTGTTCGCCGTTGGAAAATTACGACCTCTAAAGTTTTACAAGAAGCCCTCGTGGATACCGGCACTCGTACTCGCGCAGCTTACGAACAAGCCATCAAAAGACTTTTGAAGGCCGATAGTTTTTACAACGTGCGCATTGGCTCCACCGCCTACTATTTTCATCCGTCCCAATCAAAGCACTGGGAGAAATTAAAAGAGACTCACCCGATTCGCCGACAAGAATACCTTGAAACAAACGGAATTGCTCATCATATCGCCGTACAGGAAACATTTAATTGGCTGAACTTCATTCGCTTTAACGTGGATGGAGTTTTACCAATCGTAGGACCTGATGAGCTCGGCTGGAGTGCGGGCGAAAAACTGGAGACCGAGTGGCTTAGAATTCGAGCTTGAATCGGTCTGATTCAGCGGGTTTCATTTTTATTTTTTGTTCTAATTCATTTGGCGTCAAATAGTCGATACTCGAATGAATTCTTTTTTCATTATAAACTTCTTCGATGAATCGAGGCAAGTTTTCAATTACATCTAAATAGGTTTCATAGTTGGCGAGATAGACCTCCTCTTGCTTTAATGTTTTCATAAAACTTTCCAAAAAGGCATTGTGATACGGATTGCCTTTGGCCGAATTCGAAATTTTAAAATCGTCTTTTTCGAGAAGTTCGATATATTTTTTACAGAGATATTGAACGCCACGATCCGAGTGATGAATGCAGGCCACTTTTCTCGGAACTTCCGATCCGCACAATCGCCAAAATGTTTGAATTGATGATCGTCAGGAAAAAAACGCCCAGAACCTTTTTTGTCCCAATCTTGAGCATGAGCAATCGAGATAAAGCTAATCAAAGTTAACAAACTAAAACGCCAAACCATAATGAAGTCTCCCTATAAGTAGTCCTACTTTTTAAGCTCTGTAACTGTCAACTCTTGGGCCGACATCGGAATTCGATTCCGCAGTTAGTTAATGGCATGCAAAATCAATTCGTCATCAATGTTTAGTATTCCAGACTCTCGCACGTCATTTAGGTCGGCAATGGGGCGTTCTGGAATCGCTGATAGGCTGATAAACAAATGATTAGGTGGAAGATCGTCCGTCCATGACAGCATTGGTTCTGAAGTCTTTATAATATCGTCAC
>Ga0210019_1003408_pt1 | contig 14611 bp, 11 predicted proteins | sample CryGeyCG2114_020_2_FD_183969 | JGI IMG/M metagenome (GOLD analysis project Ga0210019, IMG submission 183969) | Groundwater microbial communities from aquifer - Crystal Geyser CG11_big_fil_rev_8/21/14_0.20 (SPAdes) (version 2) | ecosystem: Environmental > Aquatic > Deep subsurface > Groundwater ...
TTATGATCACTCTCCCGAAGTCGGAAGAGGAGATGAAGAAACGGGTTAAGATAGACGTTGAGTAAACAGAAAAGACCCCTCCTTTGAGGGGTCTTTTCTGTTAAGCGAGTTCAATCTTCTTTTCAATCAGCACAAGTTTACTTTGGAGGCATCCGAGCAGTTCTCGCTTCTCAATCAGCGTCCCTTCTTTTAGTAAATACTTTGTATAGTTTCTTACGTCCACATCGATCTGCATTTTGTCTTGTTTATGTCCTAGTACTCCAGATCTAAATTTGTTGAATCGTTTTATCTCATCCTCGATTCTCGTTCTTACTCCAAGCTCATCTAGGTTAACTGTATCCATAAGTCTAATTAACTCCTCAATCAAGCTCGGCTCGTTGATGGCAGGATTTTTGCAGTCTATGTTTCGTGCCTTCGTGCAGAAATAGTACACGTGCCGATTCACGCCACCATCCTTCAGTTTTTTGAACTTCTCATCTGCTGATATTCCTGACCCACAGTGTCCGCATCTTATCAGTTTGGTAAATGCGAACTCCTTGCTCTCAGTCTTTGGTATGTAGTTTGCATTCAAGGTCAGCTGTACTTTTGTATACAGTTCCTTATCAATAATCGGCGTATGTTTTCCTGTGTACCATTGCCCACCTCCAACTGGATACTCGAAGTCTCCGTAGTAGAACGGATTTCTCAGAATGATGTAGATGTTCGCGAGGACGAGTGGTTTTCCTCGATGTGTTTTGAAGTCTATTTCTCGTAGCCATCGGTACACTTTTCTTCCACTCCATTGTTCGTACGCGACCTTCTCAAACATCTGTTTAATGACTGGTCCACGTTTCGGATCAATTCGACACTGACACTTCTTATCGACATGCTTTTCATTCAAGTATCCAGTTGGCGCGACTCCTGGTCTCCATCCCATCTCACATCGTGTACGTAGACCACGTTTTACATTTACAGCTTTGTTGTCGTTCTCAAGTTTTGCCTGACTTCCGAGAATCATCAGCAGGAACTTTTCATTAGGATTATTGGTGAACTTTTGTCCGTAGGTACGTATCTCGTGCAGAAGTTTTTGATCCATGAGGTCAACTACCGACCCCAAGTCGCCAGCGTTTCTACTTAACCTATCAGGAGCCCACGTCAGTATTGCGTTGAATTTTTGTGAGCGGATGTCCTCAATCATTTGGTTGTAGACAGGACGTTGCCCGACTTCCTTTGAAGAGTGCGATTCTCGCTTTATCTCAACCACATGCAGATGCTCACGTTCAGCCAGCACCTGCATTTCCTTTACCTGTGACTCTATTGAAAGAGCTTGCTTATCCTCAGCTTCGGTACTCTTACGTGCATAGAGGCAGTACCGTAAGGCCTCTTCTCTTGGTTGTGTCTTTTCCATACCCTAAGGAATGACGCAACCGCCCTAGGGAGTCCAGGACACATACGTAGGTAAGAAGTAGACAACTAAAGCACGTCAGGTCGCTTACGATTTCTCAGAATATCGTTGATGTTTGCGCCATTCTTTAGAGGTCGCTTGTGTGGCACAGCAATCACTGGAGGTCGAGGTGGTAAATCCTCATCCTTAATTTCTTCCTCCTCTTTTTTTTCGTCCTCAAATGTGTAGCCCTGCGTACGCTTCCTGTGCTCTAATGCTTCTCGCTCTTGCCGTTTCTTCCACTCAACAGGGTCGATGTTGTAGTTCTTGAGAATATTACCTAGACCAATATTGATGAGCGCTTTTGCAATCGCTTTCTTGTCCTCGTCCTCAAGTTCTAGTGTGTGTTCGTGTTCATGCACGATACGTTCGTTATATGACCCATGGTGATTCTTCAACCAGAAAATAATCGCGGTGTTGTTACCACTTTGTATATTCTGGATAAGCTTTGACTCCGCCATGTCGTTGATGAAGTACGTACCAGATTTAATGGCTTCGTCCGCTAATTTCGCGAATGCTTTATCCTTCCGCCACGCATAGTACGTCGAACGACCGACACCCGATTTCTCACAGGCGACTTGCACCACGGGATACTTCGGGAGCTGTTCGAGGAATGCTTGCTTCTGCTGTTTTGTCTTAACCGCGAGAGTCTCCAATCGCTTCTCCGTTTTGTTTTTCTTTGGAGAAGACATAGAAGTTATTAGTTAATCTTCTTTGCCTTCTTGCCAGTGTGCCTTTCCCATCGACCCTTTATCACTTCCGTATACACAGGAGACTTCTCCATGATGCGACAGTTACGTCCGAGCTTCAGTGATGCAATGAGCGTGCTCCCCGAACCACCGAACGGCTCTAACACCAAGTCACCACGCTTCGTTAACACTTTGATGTATGGAATCAAAAGTTCAAGAGGTTTTGTGCCGAAGATCACACCCTGTCCTGATGATTTTTCATCAGCTGCGATATGGTCGATGAAATCAGTTGGCTGATATTTCTTGCCCTTCTCGTATCCTTCCCATGTTGGTTTGCCACTCGTCGCGTACAGTGCATTCTCGTACTCGTTCTGGAATAGCTCATCTTCCTGTTCCAAATTGAGTCCCTTGTCTTCACTTGAACCCACGAGTGCAATATCTTGCTTGTTGAAGAACTTATACTTTGCCGAAAAACCCTGTACACGGTTGGGTACGTGCCATGTGATGGTATTGCGATACTTCCAGTGTTTCTCCAGCGCATTCCAAATGGTACGCAAGTTCTTTGGATGCTCGAATATGATGATTGAGAAATCTTCTTTCTGAACCTTCGCTACATTCGCCATCCAGAGTTCTGTGAAGTTGTCGGGCAGTACGTCGGTCTCTAGGTACTTGCGATTCTTTTTCAATCCGAATCCTTCAGTCACTCCGTCCTTTTGTTTCGTCTTGCCTTTGAGATAGTCGAGAATATAGGGAGGGTCAGTCATCACCATGTCTACCTTCGCACCTTCCATGAGCTTGAGCATGTCGGCTTCAATAGTGCTGTCACCACACATGAGTCGTGAGCCATCAATCTCATACACATCGCCCTTTTGCACATTGATGTCGTGAATGTTGAGCTTCTCCAGTTCATTCTTCAGGTTGAACACTTCTGGTGTCGGGTCAATGGCGAAGATGTTGTCGAGCTCTTCTGTACTGAATCCAACACTGCCTAAAAACTCTTCACCGAAATCCTTCAGAAGCTCGAAGTTGAACTCACCAAGATTCTTGTTGAGTCGCACATTCAGTTCTTTTTCCTTTTCGATATCAGGAATGTTCACATAGACCACAGGCATCTCCGTGAAGCCGAGGTCCTTTGCGACCTTCAATCGGAAGTGTCCGCCGATAACAGTGTTCAAACGATCCTTTGCGGAGTTACAAATGATTGGGTCAACCAATCCAAATTTAGTAATCGATTCTTTGAGCGCATTAGTTTGCGCTTCATTCCACTTGCGTGGATTGTATGTACTCGGGTTTAGAGAACCAACGGGTACATATGTAATTTTCATGTCCATATGTTTTTTGTGTAGTTAAGTTCATAAATCCGTTAGTTCTCAATTAGTTAAATAAAAAACGGCGCGCCTGTAGCGACATGAGATTTAGAATCGACCTATCTCAAGTCACTCAATCAGCTTCACCGTTAGTATCTTCTTTCGAAGTATTTTTATTATGAGCGATTGATTTTTTCTCTGCAAACAGCGTTTTGCAACGATGGTAAATTCGGAAAATGACGACGATGTTTTCGTTCAGTGACCGCAAGAAATCGCTTGTAACTACCGTAAATTGGGGCTGTTGATAACTTTTTTCATCGCTTTACTTTTTCCCGAATGTAAGCAAGGAATGGAAGAGCAGGTTAAAATCTGCTAAAATTCAGTTACAACTGAATAAGTCGTCGACCTAACCCCTTTGGAAGTTCCAAAGGATATGGTCGCAAATCCGTCCAAAGTAAAGAACTCCTAATCAGAGCTACTTTGGACGGTCATATCTCGAAAGGGGTATGGGTGTGGCCGAAAGGTTGCATCGCGATGGCTGGGAGCCTTTTGATTACCTGAGGGTTCCAGCCGTATAAATCCTAGTAGATTTTATGTATAAAAGAATTCCGGTGAATAAGCTCACTGGCAGTGAGCAGTTTAAAAATGTTGGAGATAGAAAATTCTCAGTGCTAGAGTTCTGGCGTTATGGATTTTCCAATCTTAACTCAAATGTTCTAAGAGGAGCACTTGCAGAATTTATCGTGGAGAATGCACTTCGGGGAAGTGAGCAAATCGATGTCCGTAATCCATGGGGTGATTCGGATGTCATTGCACCAGATGGAAAAAAGATTGAAGTGAAGTGTTGCTCATATATTCAGGATTGGGATCAAAATGACTACTCGCGCATCAGCTGGAGCGGACTTAAGGCGAAACATTTGTACTGGTCGTCCGCTGACAGGGGTGCGGTGAGCCTGAATTTACAAGAGCGACCCACAGATTACAAATCGGATATTTATGTACTCGCCCTATTCAAGCACCAAGACCACGCAACTCTCGATATTCTAAATATGGAACAGTGGTGTTTTTGGGTATTAACGAAAGATAGAATAAAAGAGATAACAAAAAATGGTAATAGCGTGTCACTTCTTAAACTTCAAAAATTTGATATTGCCCCAGTTGGTTTCACTGAAATTTCTAGGGCGATAGCCGATACGCAAGCTCCAAATTGACCTTTCTTTTTGGCTCAAAATGGTGTAAACTAATGGTAAGTTAGCTTTATGCCAACAAATCACAATAAAAACCTTTCAGAGCTTCCAGATATCCTGACACTCCAGCAGGCTTGTGATGTATTGAATTGCCATCCAAATACTTTACGCTCATGGGACAACAAGGGTCTCCTAAAAGCGATGCGATTCGGGACGCGCAAAGACCGACGATATAAGAAGGAGGATGTCATAAAGTTTCTGAATAGAAGTGAAAAATAGTTATGTCTACTAATCCAAAAAATACAGAAAAAGATTTGCTTAAGAAAATCTCCGAACTAGAAGCGGAGCTTAAAAAGGTTAAAAAGCAAAAGAAATATGGTTTGGTCTGGGAAGACAAGCCAGAACAAATTGTAGAAGATTGCAAACGCAATGTCCCCATTCTGCGTCTCAAGGAAAAAAAGAAAGGTATCGATCCTGTCGTTATTACTGATGATTCAAAAGATGAAAATATTTTGATTGAGGGGGATAACTATCATGCTTTATCGGTCTTGAATTATACCCACGCCGGTAAATTTGATGCGATATACGCAGATCCACCTTACAATACAGGTGCAAAGAATTGGGTATACAACAATGATTATGTTGATGGTAATGATGCTTTTCGCCATAGCAAGTGGCTTAGTTTTATGGAGAAGCGGTTGTTGCTGGCAAAGTCACTGTTGAAGGAGGAAGGTATAATTGTTGTAACTATCGATGATTATGAAATTGCTACCCTAACCCTATTAATGAATGGGATTTTTGGCGAAGAAAACCATCTTGGGACTGTTGTGATAAAAAACAATCCACAAGGAAGATCAAGCGTCTCTGGTTTTCAGGTTTCTCATGAGTATGCCCTCTTTTATGGACGAACTTTAAAGGCAAAGATTGGAAGACTGCCACGAACGCAAGAACAAATTGATCGTTACGGCGAATTTGATTCGATAGGTCCATTTGAATGGAGAAATTTTCGAGCGCAATATAGTACAGAATCACCAAAGATGAAGTATCCGATATTTGTCAAAAAAGACTGTTCAGGTTTTAGGCTCCCAAAAATGGAATGGAACATAGAAAAACAATCCTATGAACTATTAGAGAAACCCGACGACTCTGAGCGAGTCTCACTCCCTGTAGATCCAAACGGTCGAGAAAGAACATGGAAATGGTCAATGTAAACTGTCGCATCAGTAAAAGATACTGAGATGGGGGTTCGTTTGGATAGGGATAGGAATCCGGCAGTTTATTACAAAGGCAGAATGAAAGATGAGTGGATGCTACCTTACACAATCTGGGACAAATCTGACTACTCTGCTTCGGCGATGGGTGCAAATTTGCTGACTTCTCTAATAGGCTCAAAAAAGTTTGATTACCCCAAATCACTCTATGCCCTGATAGATTCCATATTGGTAATGTCAGAAAATAAAGACGCAACGATTTTAGATTTCTTTGCTGGATCAGGAACTACCGGTCACGCTGTTCTTGAACTTAATAAACAAGATGGAGGAAACCGAAAGTTTATTCTTTGCACCAATAATGAGAATGGTATTTGCGAAGATGTAACCTACGAAAGAATAAAACGTGTTATTAAGGGATATAGAAACAAGGAGGGAGAAAAAATAGATGGTCGCGGTGGTAATCTTAGATATTATAAAACCGATCTTGTTGATATTGAAAAACTGCATCATACACCTGACCATGCAAAAGTTAAGCTCACATACCAGGCTGGTGAAATGATTGGTCTTCGTGAGAATACATTAAACGAAGTTGAGAAGAATGACTGGTGGCAAATCTTTGAAGGTCACGGGAAGACCTCTGCTGTCTATTTCAAAGAGGATAAAGAAAAGCTTCAAGACCTTGTTGAGCTTTTGGAGAAGAAAAAACAGCCAGCAGTACTTTATATCTTTGGCTGGGGCAAGAATGAATACAAGAGTGAATACAGCTCAGCAAATATCCGCGTCGAGGATATTCCAGAACCAATCCTTGAGGTATACAAGGAAATTAACCGTCTATAATTTATGTTTCCACTTAAACCATTTCAAGAAACTGCGATAGCAAAACTTAAAGATCAATTTTTGGATCTTTGGAAGTCTTCTGCTACAAAGTTACCGCTCGTCTTTAAGTCACCAACGGGTTCTGGCAAGACAGTAATGCTCGCCCAGTTTTTGCGTGACATAATCTCAGACCCTCGGTTCATTGGAAACGATGTTGCTTTTTTATGGATGTCTAAGGGCCCAACGCTCGTTGAACAGAGTAAGAATAAGCTTTTTGAATACTACGGAGGTGCTTCAGAATTAGAGCTTTTGAATATTGATGACCTGACTAGAAAAGTAATGGGTCGCAACAGTGTCTTTTTTATAAACTGGGAAAAACTGAAAGGTCAGTCTAAAGATGTTTTGAAAATTCGTCGTGAGAATGAGCAAGAGATTTCTTTTGATGGAATGATTGAAGAAACTCACGAAGCAAATAGAAAGATTGTTGTAATCATCGACGAAGAGCATCTTGGTGCTGATACAGAAAAGGCCATTGAACTTATTGATGGTCTCATAAAACCAAAGATAGTTATTCGTCTATCTGCAACTCCAAAGTTTGAGCCAACAGTGAGTGATCTTGAGGACAAGACTGCTGGCTTTGTTCGTGTCCGACGAGAAGATGTCGTTAGAGAAGGATTGATTAAGGAAAAAATTATCTTCCAAACAGAAGAGGACCTGAATCAGAAGCAATTTAAGGGAATGGATCAAGATGAGATCCTACTTGAACTCGCATATCAGAAACGCGAAGAATTGCTTGCATACTACAAGGATCTGAAGCTCGATATCAACCCACTCGTTCTTATACAGCTTCCAAACGATGACAATGCTACAGCAGAAACCAGCAACACTAACAAGCAGGAAATTGTTACAAGCTACCTCAAGAAAAAAGGTGTCTCTGAAAACAACATTGCCGTCTGGCTTTCTGAAGACAAAATAAACCTTGAAGATGTAGAACGAAACAATTCTTCAATTTCATTTCTACTATTCAAACAAGCTGTAGCGACAGGCTGGGACTGTCCTCGTGCCGGTGTTCTCGTCATGTTCCGTGAGATCAAGAATCCAACATTTGCTATCCAAACCGTTGGACGAATCTTGCGTATGCCATTGGGCACTCATTTTGGTAAGCCTGAACTTAACCTTGGTTATCTCTATACCAACTACAAACGAAATGAAGTTATTAGTGAGTACGACAAAGTAAAATCAGAAAATAAACCAGCGATATTTGGTAGTTACCGAAGAAAAGATGTAGAACCTATTCAGATTGAATCCGTGTTTATGAGCCGTTCTGACTACAATGACCTTGGTGACTCATTCCAGGCAACATTCAAAAAGATTGCTAATAAGACGTTTGGTATTAAGGATGGCGACAGTGACATAAAAAAGAAACTTTCAGCCAAAGGGCTTGAGCTTAAAGCACAGATTACGAACGGGATCATTGTTGGAGTTGAGATTGATGATTACGACAATTTTACAAAAGAGCTTCTCGCTGAAGGTGGAAGCCATGATCAAGAAATGTCACAGCATGACATTGAAAGACTCTATAACCTTGTTTGCTTCAACATCGTAGGAAAACAGACTGACGAGAATAAGAAATTTGCACCAGAGCGTTCATGGGGAAAGCTAAAGACGGCTCTCAATGTGTGGTTACTCCCAATCCTTGGGGATGATCGCACCCATGCATACAAAGTGATTCTCACTGACCTGCTTAAAGAAGGTGGTGTACTCCGACCTGTTCTAGGGGAAGCACTAGAGACATATCGGCCTATTCGTGATCAGGAAGTGAATAAGAAGTCTGCACGTTCAAAGCGAACTGAAGTAATCGAGATTCCACGAGCTTCTCTTTTCTTCACTGACAACTATGAAGAAATGAAAGTGAAGCGTTCAGCGATGGAGCCGTTTTATATCGCTAAGGAGGTTGTTGATAACGAAAAGTCATTTATCAAATTCTTAGATGAGAACAAAAATGTTGAGTGGTGGTATAAGAATGGTGATTCAGGAAGTGAATACTTTTCAATTTCTTACTACAATCAGGACGAGAACAAAGAAAAGCTCTTTTACCCTGACTGGATAGTAAAAACAAAGAGCAAGGTTTGGATTGTCGATACCAAAGCTGGCTTTACTGCCGAATCAAATGACACGAAGTATAAAGCCGAAGCATTACAGGAATGGCTTAAAGGCAAGAAGGGATTTACTGGTGGAATTGCAGTAAAAGATGTAAACGGCTGGAATATAAACTCAAATAAAGAATACTCATATACTCCCGCAATGAAAGGGTGGGGTAATTTAGAGTTATAAAAGTATGAACAATAAAATCCCATCTTCAATAGGATCAGTATGGCGCAAGTGGGATCTCCATATCCATCCGCCGACAACCAAGCTGAATGACCAATATACGGCTTCTGTAGGGAAAAACGTGTGGGATGAATTTTGTCAAAAACTGGAAGAATCTGATGTGCAAGCTTTCGGTATCACAGACTATTTTTCAGCAGATGGCTACTTCACTTTCACCGAAAAGTTCAAAGCAAAGTATCCTGACTCAAAGAAGATATTTTTTGCGAATATTGAATTTAGGCTTGAAGACAAGAACAAGGAAAATGATCACATAAATATCCACGTCATTCTTGATAATGAGGTTACTAAAGAAGAAGTGGAGAGATTTTTGAGCGGCATCGAACTCCGAAACGTTAATACTGATGGCTCAAAATCAAAGTGCATATCGAGTGATTTGGCTCGGATTGGTTACGACAAAGCCATTATTACAAGTGACGCGATAGTAAATTCACTGCAAAAAACATTTGGAAATCGTGAAGTATTTCTAATCTGTGGCGTTGCTAATGGGTATGGCGGGATCCGTCCGCCTAAAAGTGAAGGTCGGCATACAGAATATGCAAAAACCATTGACGAGATTTGCCCAGTATTTCTAGGTAGGGCTGATGACAAGGATTTTTTCCTAGGTCAGCGCTATGAGGGTTCTATTCCAAAACCTGTTATTTGTGGCTGTGATGCCCACTCCTTTCTCGACCTTGAGAATGCTCTTGGGAAAAGAGTTATCAAAACGAATACAGAAGGTCAGGCAGTAATTGAGAGAGATGTTACGTGGATCAAAGCAGATTTAACTTTTGAGGGTCTTAAATACATCACATATGAGCCAGAGGAGCGTACATTTATCGGCGAAGAGCCAGATATTGAAATTCGCGTACGTTCTAATAAGACGAAATACATAAAGACTCTCCATATAGACCAAATCGAGGGATACGATGAGAAACATGGAACTTGGTTTAAATCAGAAAAGATCGACCTTAATCCAGAACTTGTCGCTATCATTGGAAATAAAGGAAGCGGTAAGAGTGCAGTCACGGACATAATTGGGCTGTTTGGAAATAGTCATAATCAAAAATATGATGGTGCAAATGGAAAAGTCGAGGAATTGTTTTCATTTTTAAATAAAGATAAATTCCTAAAAGGTAGGTGCGCTTCGAATTTCTCAGGAGAGTTACATTGGCATGCAGGAGAATCTGACGGTAAGTTGCTCGATGGAGATGTGGATGAAGGGTTGCCAGAAAAAGTTGAATATCTTCCTCAGAAATATCTTGAGAAAATCTGTGCAAACATCGAGGACGACGAATTCAGAGGAAAGCTTAATGAGGTCATTTTTGGTTACGTGGAGGATAAAGATCGCTATGGTAAAACGACCCTAGAAGAACTGATATCATATCTCACGAGTCAAACCGAGGAGGATATAAAGCTCGCTAACGATTCTCTCCACGAGGTTAATAAAAAGATAGTCGCAGTTGAACAAAAGCTTTCACCTGAGCACAAAAAATCTATTGAGGAACAAAAGCGAATCAAAGATGAAGAAGTAGAGACCCATAACAAATTAAAACCGAAGGATGTTTCTAAGCCAACGCCGACTGGCGTGCCTGTAACTGGTGGTGTTACTGAAATTACACCCATCGAAACTGAACTGGTGGGTCTGGGAACTTCAATCTCTGGTTTGAAAACAGAGCAAACTGAAGTCTCCAAACAGATTCAGGACTTCGCTCAAATAAAACAGGCTATCACTCGGCAGGTCACTGGTATTGCAGGATTAAAGACTAAATATCAAGATCAATTTGAAGCGATTGGTATAACGTTTGACGATATTGTCACAGTCTCTTTTGATTTTAAAAAGATTGATGATTTTCTTAAGAAGAATGAAGATCGTCTTGCCGAAGTTAATCAACTGCTATATACGGAGACAGAAATTAAAGCTCTCGGCTTAAGCGACTCGGATGAAAAGTTGGCAACAGAAAAGAGTCTAGTATGTAAGCAAGCACAGTTTGAAAAACAGAGGAAGGAAATAGTTGATCGACTTGATAAACCAAATCAAGAGTACCAAGCATATCTCAAAGAAAGTGAGAAATGGCAAAAACAATACGACAATCTTGTGGGCGATGTTAAGAATCCCGCTACAGATACATTGAACTGGCTAACGTTAGAACTTACAGCTATTGCTACAATTTACTCCTCAGAACTCACTACTGTGAAAGAGGAGAGAAAGAAGATAAGTAAGGAGCTTTTTGCAAAGAAAGTTGCCATGGCTTCTTTTTATAACTCCGTGAAAAAATCGATAGATGGAGAAATTAAGAAATATGGTGATGAATTAGGTAACTACGACATATCTATTGAAGCAAGTCTTCGTTTCGACAAGGTATTTTTTGATGAATTTTTTAGATACATCAATCAAGCGGTTAAAGGAAGTTTCCATGGAACTGAAGATGGTAAAAGTGTACTAAAGAGAATCGTTGAGGAAGTGACCGACTGGCAAGATGAAGCAATGGTTATGTCTTTTCTCGATTCAGTTACTTCTAGTATCGATGTAGACAAAAGAGCTGGGCTTACTGCTGGTGAAAATAAAGTTAGAGGAGTATTCAAGCAAATGAAACTAAGCAAGGATCCCGTCGATCTATACGATTACATTTTTGGATTCAATTATCTAGAAACTAAATATGACCTTAAGGTGGATGAAAAAGATTTGAGCGAGTTGTCTCCAGGTGAAAGAGGTGGCCTCTTGCTAATCTTCTACTTGATGCTTGATCGTAGGGATATTCCCTTGGTTATAGACCAACCAGAAGACAATCTAGATAACAAGAGTGTATACGAAATCCTCGTTACATTTCTCAAAAAGGCAAAGAAGCGTCGTCAGATTATTATGGTCACTCACAATCCAAACCTTGCCGTCGTTGCGGATGCAGAACAAATCATCCACGTATCGATAGATAAAAAGAATAAAAACGATTTCGATTTTTATTCCGGTTCAATTGAGAATCAAGAGATCAATAAATGCGTCGTCGACATTCTAGAGGGAACCTTACCCGCCTTTGATAATAGAAAGATTAAGTACCGAAAGCAAACGGTTTAGGATATTTTTTAACAGATATGGACATATACGAATTACATAAAAAGATAAATATTGTTTTAGACGAAGAGGTTCGTTCCTATTCCGCGAAAGGAAGAGTTCGCGGGGGTTTAGGGAGTATGAACGTCACCCTCCAAAGTGTCCCTAATAATGGGTGGACTAATGAGGGACAAATTCCTCAGCTTCTCTTTGATAAGAGTGACCCGACCGTTATCAGCTCTCCGAACGCAACAACACTCATAAAGTTTTACTCCTCTCTTGATCTTGACGGGAAAAGTAATTTTAAAACCTACTTGGTAACTCATTTAAGAAAAGATTCACCCTATGTAAGTATCGGGTATCTAATTTTCTTTGTCCTGTATAGGATTGGTGAGCCGGTTGATGCACTTAAACAAGCTCGTCGAGGTCTATTAGGAGATACTGTCCACGGGTACAGTAATGTTCTTGGTGTATTTTCAATGATCATTTCCCGAGAATATCTTGAGATTGACTCAAAAACATACGAGGATATTAAGTTGGTTCTTCAGGGTGATGCAGAATATAAATTCTGGCTTGAACAGAAAATTAACCTAGCTCTTTTGAAGCATCTCGAGCGAGATCTTGAAGACGTAAACCCGGAGGTTAACACTGACCGTGACAAAGTGATAGAACTTTGGGGTAAGAAATTTTCTAGTATCGAGGTTCCTAAAATTATTAAAGAAATCGAGGATGACTTTAGAGATGGAGATTTCTCTGATACAAAGTTTGCCACATGTATTGGAAGGATAAGGGTTCTGTTGGTTGAGATATCGAAACGCATATCCTTGTCTATCGCCCAGTCTCGTCGTGATATTTCAATAACCGAGAGTTCTAACGATCATCACTTCTTCCAATACTTGAAAGATAAAAAAGTTATTAACGATCATGAGTGGAATATTTTGAGATCGATGTATGGTTTAGCTTCGGATCAAGGGTCACATAGTTCTGTATCAAATCGCGAATACGCCCGACTGATCAAGAATATAACTTATGAAATGGTACTACTTTTCTTGAGCAGACACGGTGTTTAGACAGGAACTTAAAACATGCCCTTCAAGTCTAGTTTGCCACAAGTATCAAATCGATAAATATTATGCGTAACGAGGAAATTAACTCAAAAATTGTCACTCTCTGGAACAAGTATTTTAAGAATGACCAAGATGTATACGCCCCACTTTTCTATGACGAATTCAAGAAAGGTGGTTTGCTATTTGTTGGAATGAATCCGTCTTTCAGTGCACGAGGATTTAGGACAATCCTTCAGAATACGGAATATAAAGACATGGATCCTGTTACGTTCTTCAAATGGAGCAACATATCTTCCAATCCAAAGTTGATCGATGACTGCATTAAGGTAGAAAACTACGCATACCAAAACTACTCGCTGTACTTCGGTCGTCCTGTTGAAATAGCCAAGAAAGTTGGCCTCGATTGGCAACACATCGATCTCTTTCTCTACAAAGAAACATCACAGACCGGTTTCATGAATCGTGTCCGAAGCAAGGGTGTTTTGAACGAGTTTGGTATGGATCAGATAAAATTGTTTGAGGACATTTTGGTTCAAATTGAACCTTGCTGTGTCGTGGTCAGCAATGCGACCGGCTCGGAAATACTCCGCGAATATATCAAGAACGATCTTTCGTGGGATGCAGAGCGGGGCTTCCACTGGTTCACAAGAGGAGGCAAGAAAATTCCAATGTTCGTCTCCTCAATGCTGAGCGGACAACGTGCTCTTGATCGCTGGTCGTATGAACGGCTCGTCTGGCATATCGGAGAGGCAGTTAAAGCTTCAAAATAGACATGGAAGAAACTATTACTATTCAAACCATTGAACGCGCTGTGCGTGAGTTAGTGAACGAGCAACGAGACCATCTTAAAAGAGGTCGTGTTGAGCGTACATTTACAACTGATCTTGCCAATAAGCTGAAGCCACCTTTTGAGACAGAAAATATTACCGTTGATCCTTTTTATAACAGGCACGGGGAAGCGACAAAGAGATTGGACGGTAGAGTGGTTGAGCTTGATATTGCTATTCATGAAAGAGGTGCTGACAACAACAATCTTGTTGCCATCGAACTTGAAACCAACAACCAACCGAAGCGTGATGATCTTTGGAAGATAGAAGGATTGACTCAAGAGCTCAGTGGCTATGGCTATAAACTCGGATTGTTTTTGGTGGTAGGAATATCAGAAAAAGCTGGAGAGATTCTTGCGATAGAGTGGTATAAAAACGGCAAGCCGTTGTAAATGAGACAGTGACCGAGACGGGTGTTTTGTGTCTCATTTGTAACATTCACAAAAATACCCCACAGACCGAGACGGCTCGTCTAAGGAGTAGAAGGGATGCTAAAATGTTCTTACAAGGCCTCACCCCACGTATTTGAGACCGCGACAGTCAGCTATATATAAAAACACCGAGCACAGTGACTTGTGCCCGGTGTTTTTATATGTTGTTACTACAGTGGTGTGCTAAAATATATTCAACAATGAAAAAAGTTACGCGCGCTATTATGACGGTTGCAG
>Ga0210019_1003412_pt1 | contig 14601 bp, 12 predicted proteins | sample CryGeyCG2114_020_2_FD_183969 | JGI IMG/M metagenome (GOLD analysis project Ga0210019, IMG submission 183969) | Groundwater microbial communities from aquifer - Crystal Geyser CG11_big_fil_rev_8/21/14_0.20 (SPAdes) (version 2) | ecosystem: Environmental > Aquatic > Deep subsurface > Groundwater ...
ACCGCCATTATTATTTGACGAGAATTTGACCTTACCTTTTGCATCCACGCTCATTTCATCCGCATTATCCTCACCTCGCAATGCCGCAGAGGCAAATCCAGCACCGATTTCCACGCCTTTCACCGCATGTATTGACATCATGGCTGCCGCAAGTGCGGAGTCCAGTTTATTATATACAGGCTCACCCAGCCCAACCGGAACATTCTTTGCAATAATTTCAATCACCGCACCGATTGATGAGCCATCTTTACGGATTTTGGTTAGATAAGCTTCGCATTCCTGTGCCATTTTCGCATCAGGGCAGAAAAAAGGATTGTTATCTACCTCTTTCCAATCGCGCTTATCGGTTTTTAGCTCACCCATTTGCACCAAACCGCCTTGAATCTTAATTTTCGGGATGATTTTGCGGGCAATCGCCCCCGCCGCCACGCGCATCGCTGTTTCCCGCGCTGAAGAACGCCCGCCACCGCGATAATCACGAATCCCGTATTTCTCCTGATAAGTATAATCCGCATGGCCGGGACGGAATTTATCGGCAATATCGCCATAATCTTTGCTTTTTTGGTCGCCATTCTGGATTATCAGCGAGATAGGATGCCCTGTTGTTTTTCCCTCAAATACACCGGAGAGAATCTTCACCTCGTCCGCTTCCTTCCTTTGCGTAGTATATTTTGATTGCCCTGGGCGGCGCTTATCCAAAAATGGCTGAATATCTTGTTCAGAGAGTGGTATTAGTGACGGCACGCCATCAACCACGCAGCCAATCGCCTCACCGTGGCTTTCACCCCATGTTGTAAAACTGAATATTTTGCCGAATGTGTTTGAACTCATAGGCTGACTATACAATAGTCTGCGCAAAAAATAAAGATTTTAGAGGAATACTAATTAATAGCTATACTACTGGCGAAGCACCTTTATCTGCCGAATCTATGCCCGCCGTAACTGCTGGAGCTGGGGGTAAATTAGTTTGGCTATATTGTTGGTCTTTGGGCGCGGCTGCATTTTCCACCTGCGTTGCAAGCAATTGAGTTTTTACATTTTCTAAATTGCCGCCGCGACTCACAAGCTCATCAAGAACTTGCTGTTTTTGCCCCGCTTCTAAAGTGGAATAATACCCGCCTAAATCAAAGTTTTTACCGTCATAAAATTCGCCTGCTGCTGCAATTGTCTTTTTGCCAATTTGACCATCAACACCGTCAACTTTTTCGCCCCTTCTATTCGTCCAGCTTAAATCATGGCCATTTACCTCTGCCATAACTTGAAAAGCCTTAACAACATCTGGATTATCGGCAGAAAAGCTTGGCTTCTTGAAATTGTAATTACTGCTAGAATTGCTCGTTGCCAATTGAGCAGGAGTAGTTTTTTCTCCGCCCATAATCTCAGCTACGTCTACCATATCCTCAGCATTATTAATCCCATGATTTGCAGCTTTTGCAGTCGTCCTTAAAGCATCTAATCCACTTTTTAATTCAGGAGTGTGAATCGCGTTGGTTAGAGTGCGCAACTTCTCAAAATCCTTGTCAAGCGCTGCCATTTTCTCATTCTTTGCGGCCTTAGACAGCTCCTCTGCCTTATCGGCAACTTCTTTTTTATACACCGGATTTTCTGCAGGCTGCATATTCATATTATCAAAAGCCAAGCCTCCAAATGATATTTTATTTGCCACAGCTTCTGAATTACGCCCTAAAAAGGCTGAATCAATTAATTCTGCGTCGTTTCGTCTGTTCTCACTTCTCAAATTATTAACTGCTAGATTCGCGTATAGCTGGGTCATCAATTGAGTATCGGTTGCATTTGTATTTACTACCGCCCCGCCAGCGATTTTGCCCATACCATGTACAAATTGCGAAAAATTACCTTTGGATTCATCCGGAGTTGCTTCAAAGCTTTTTGGGGAGAATCTTTCTGCGAGCGCCCGCAAAGCAACAGCTTCACTTTCCTTACCTGAGATTTCAAGATTTTTAGCGATATCGCTGGAAGTGCTATACATTAATGCAGCGCTAGCACGGTTCATATCGATGCTATCATTAGCAAGGGCATTAAGATATTTATCAGCATGGCTCTCGAATTGCTCTAAAAACATCCTGATAGTTGATGCTGATTCTTGCTGATTTGCCATTGCTCCCCCGAATTGCTTTAATAGAACCTCCATACTATCCCATAATTATTAAATTAATATTACAATTAACTAAATAAAATTAAGAAATAATGGAACTAAGCCGATTCATGCTATTCGTCAGATTTTGGAATCGTTATATCAGGGGCATCTACTGCCTTCATCCCTACAACGTGATAGCCGGAATCTACATGCAAATTTTCCCCCGTAACGCCAGAACCTAAGTCACTAAGCAGAAATAACGCAGAACCACCAACATCGCCCAATGTAGTATTGCGGCGTAGCGGTGCATTATATTCATTCCACTTGAAAATCAGGCGAAAATCGCCGATTCCGCTTGCTGCCAGAGTTTTCAACGGCCCTGCAGAAATTGAGTTAACGCGAATACCCTCTTTGCCTAAATCTTCCGACAAATAGCGCACGCTAGCTTCCAGCGCTGCTTTTGCCACGCCCATCACGTTATAATGCGGCATAACTTTTTCCGCGCCATAATATGAGAGAGTTATCATGCTTCCGCCATCTTTCATCAACACGGAAGCACGTTTTGCAACCGCCGTGAAAGAATAGCATGAAATATCCATAGTTTTCAGGAAGTTATCACGACTTGTATCAACATAACGGCCATCAAGCTCGTTTTTATCGGAAAAAGCAATTGCGTGAACGAGAAAATCAATTTTGCCCCATTTCTTTTCAATCTCAGCAAACACGGAATCTACAGAATCCATATTTGTGACATCGCATTCCATGGTAAAATTTGAACCAACTTTTTCCGCCAACGGCACAACACGCTTTTGCAATGCCTCGCCTTGATAGGTAAAAGCTAGCTCTGCGCCCTGCTCTGCCAGTGCTTGCGTGATACCCCAAGCGATAGAACGCTCATTGGCAACACCCATAATTAAACCACGCTTACCTTCCATGATTTTTCCAGTCATTATTCCGTCCTTATTTTCATTTTTCATCTGTTTTAGTAGTAATTCTGCAATATCTCATCACAACCAAGAGCATCTGCAATCAGGCCATAGCGCTCTAGGCAATCGCGGCAGATTATCACTTTCTTTGTGTAACTGCCGTTTGGAGAAGTTTCATTGGTCAATAAGCACATTCCAATAATAAAAAACGGTGCAAATAAAAGCACTAGGATAGACATCACCAAGAAGCTTTTCACCATCGTTTTTAAAATATTAGTATCAGAAGTATAACTCATTGACTTATCCTGTTATTCTACAATTTTCCAAGTTCCGTCAGATTGCCTGCAAGCAGTGCCGTAGGCGCGTTCACTTTTGCCACCAACATTAATTGTCTGAGAATATTCACGGCAATATTCACCACCGGAAACTTCATATGTTCTAGTTGGCGTAATTGTGCCTGAATTCCCGGAATCCGGATTGCTCCAATTACTTGGAACGCCTGTACGGTTATTTTCCAAGGCGGCTTGCGATGTATTGTTATAATATGCCATGTCAGCCCTATCCAGCGAAGCGCCAACAGAATTACCCAGAGCAGCACCAAGCAGAGTCCCGACAGCCGTTGCAGCTATTCTGCCACTTCCCTTGCCAACTTGCGCACCCAATAAAGCACCCGCACCTGCACCAACAACCGTACCCATCGTTTGCTTATCAATTTGGCCGGACTGGTTCTGCTGACAAGCGCTCAGAGTTGAAATAATTAGTGTTCCCGCTACAAATACCGAAGTTATTCTTTTCATATTTCGTACCTTTTAAAATTTAATGTTCCCTTCTAGGCTCAGATTCTATTTAATAACAGGCAATATATCAAATGTAAATTACTTATGAACCAAAGCCATAATTATAACGGAAATGAGAATGAGAAGCTACTTAGGCTGGTCACCACCTTCTCGGTTCTTACCGCTATATTGTTGATTTCAATAAAAACAATAGGCTGGAATTTGACTGGCTCAGTTTCAATCCTTTCTTCATTAATGGATTCATTCTTAGACTTGCTCATTTCCGGCATAAATTTTATTGCAATCCGCTATGCCTTAAAACCGGCTGACGAAGATCATAAATTCGGGCATGGCAAGGCAGAAGATATCGCGGCGATATTTCAAGCCGCCTTTATCGCCGGACTTTCCATATTAATTGCGATTGAAGCAATTTCGCGTTTTGCCAAGCCGCAAATGGTAGCGCATACTGATGTCGGCATCATTATAATGACAATTTCGCTGTTTTTTACCATCACCTTGGTTTCATTCCAGATATATGTATTCAAAAAGACCAAATCTAATCTGGTTGAAGCGGATTCCGTGCATTATATCTCTGATGTGATGACAAATATCGCTATTATTGCCTCTCTTTTCATCACTTCGCATTTTCAGTTTATATATTTCGATACGATTGTTGGCTTGCTGATTGCCGCCTATATATTCAGAGAAGGCTTGAAAATTGGCAAATCCGCCTTTGACAAGCTCATGGATAAGGAACTTGACGAAGAAACTATTGAGAAAATCAGAGAGATAATTACTGCGCATCCTGAAGTTATAAAACTTAGCAACCTCAAAACCAGATATGCCGGAGCAACGCCATTCATCCAGTTTGAATTTACTATGGATGGCAGAAAAACTCTCAAAAAATCCCATGGCATCGCGCATGAGATTGAAGATAGCTTACTGGCAGAATTTCCTGATGCGGAAATATTTATCCATCAAGAACCCGAAGAATAATGCAAAAAAAATTGATGACAATTACTGCGTGATGGGTTATGAAACCATCCCCGCGATTGCGGAAGTTGTATAATTTCCCGATGCTAGTTTCTTCAGTTTTTGGTTAGAGCAAGCATTGCAAGGTGAGTTGCGCGCAGTGTATATAGACATACATGAGCACAACGAACCGATGGAATGCGCAGCTATAGTGAAAACTGAAGAAAATAGGGCTCCGTAGCTCAGTTGGTTAGAGCGGTGGAATCATAATCCATGTGTCGTAAGTTCGAGTCTTACCGGAGCCACCATTTTCACCCATTATAACCAAACACATGGATTATTGTTTATAATTAAGCCCTACGGGCATTGGCCATGTGCCGTAAGTTCGAGTCTTACCGGAGCCACCATTTTCACCCATCATAACCAAACACATGGATTATTGTTTATAATTAAGCCCTACGGGCATTGGCCATGTGCCGTAAGTTCGAGTCTTACCGGAGCCACCATTTTTTTCTCAGCATACAAATATAGACATACTGCGTTTTCACAATTATATATAGCTTATGTTTACAGGGATTATCACTGATGTTGGGCATGTTATTGCCGCTTCCAAGCGCGGCGAAGCTATGTTCAAAATCTCCACGGATTTTGACCGCCATGATATCGCCATTGGTGCATCCATCTCTTGCTCAGGCGTGTGTTTGACTGTAATTGATACTGGCGGATTTGAAGGAAAAGACTGGTTCATGGCGCAAGCATCGGAAGAAACACTCTCCTGCACCACGCTAAAAAACTGGATAATCGGCACAAAAGTTAATCTGGAGCGCGCCCTAAAAGTCGGCGATGAGCTGGGCGGGCATTTCGTCACCGGACATATTGATGCAATTGCAAAAGTGCTGAATTTTCAACCGATTAAAGGCTCAATGACTTATGAAATTGAAACTCCAAAAGGATTGGAGAGATTTATTGCGCGCAAAGGCTCGGTAACGCTTGACGGAGTTTCCCTGACTGTGAATGATATTACCAGCTCCAGCTTCTTCATCAATATTATCCCACATACACAGAAATATACCACATTGGGAGATATTCAAATCGGCGAAAGGCTAAATCTGGAAATTGACCCAATTGCCCGCTATGTTGAGCGCTATAATATGAGTAGTGCCGAGAATCTCAAACTTATCGAGCATGGTTAAAATGAGCAAAGAACTAGCCAGTATTGAACAGATTCTCGAGGATGCCGCCAACGGCAAAATGTTTATTTTAGTGGATGACGAAGACCGCGAAAATGAAGGTGACCTTATTATCCCTGCGCAATTTGCTGATGCCGAGGCGGTTAACTTTATGGCAAAACATGCGCGCGGCTTGATTTGTCTTGCACTCAATTCCGAGCGAGTAAATGATTTGAATTTACATCTTATGGCACAGGCGAATAATTCCCGCCATCAAACCGCTTTCACCATCTCCATTGAAGCACGCGAAGGCGTAACTACCGGAATTTCTGCCGCAGATAGAGCGCATACGATTCAAACTGCCATAAACTCAAGCAATCCAAAAAATGATATTGTTTCCCCCGGTCATATCTTCCCACTTATGGCAAAAGATGGCGGGGTTTTGGTGCGCGCCGGACATACAGAAGCAGCGGTGGATATTGCAAGAATGGCGGGCTTGAACCCAAGCGGCGTGATTTGCGAGATTATGAATGAGGATGGAACAATGGCACGCCTCGATGATTTGCAAGAATTTGCATCCACGCATAACCTCAATATCGCAACAATTGCTGATTTGATTGCCTATCGGCGGAATAATGAAAAATTAGTCAGAAAAATTGCCGAAACCTCCCTAAACAGTGAATTTGGCGGTGAATTCAAAATGATGATATATCAAAATACCATTGAATATGCCGAGCATATTATTCTGCAAAAGGGAGAAATCAGCAAAACATCCCCTACCCTTGTGCGCGTACATCAGCTCAATTTAATGACAGATTTGCTGGGTGATATAAAAAGCGAGAAAAACGGTGAATTGCAAAAATCCATGGAAATAATTTCTACCGAAGGAAGTGGCGTAATTCTGATTATCCGCCCACCAAATCCAGCCGCAGTCAGTAATATGATTGAAAATAACAGCAGAGGCGGCGAATTGCGTGAATATGGTATCGGCGCACAAATCTTGCTGGATTTAGGAATTCGTGATATGATTCTGCTGACGAACACAAAAAAATCGCTGGTAGGAATTGAAGGCTATAATCTGCAAATCTCCGGCACAAAAGAAATAAAGTAGGATATTAGCGAGATATGAAAATATCTAATCTAAACTCTATAGGCAGCACTTCAAAAGCCAAGAAAAAGGATAAAACCTCTGGCGGGAATTTCTCTGCATTTCTTGATGCTGAGATTGAAGAAACACAGGCTCCTGCAAGCTTAATGTCTGTATCGGCAGTTAGCTTTATCAATGAAGTGGGTGATATCGACCCTGAAGAGCGGAAAAAGCAAATGATAGAGCGCGGCAACGATTTGCTCGATGATTTGGAAAAAATCCGCGATGATTTGGTTTTCGGCACGCGCTCCCCCGCAGCCCTGCAAAACATACTAAATAAACTCGAAGTTAAGCGTGAAAAAATCGACGATCCAAAGCTGGAAGAACTCATAAATGAAATAGAAGTGCGTGCTTCTGTCGAGCTCGCAAAATTAGGCTTGATTTAGGAATAAAATACCGCTATATTCCCGCGCCTTAATAAGCAGTTAAAAGAGGTTAAAAAATGCCAGCAGCAAAAGCTAAGAAAGAGATTTCACTCCCAGCAAATTATAAACCTTCTGAAAAAGAAGAATATATGTGCGACAAGCAGCTTGAATATTTCAGGCAAAAGCTATCAGCATGGAGAGCTGAGCTGAGCAAAGAACTTGGGGAAACGCTGGAACATCTGAAAGAAGAAAACTGGCAGGAATCCGATATTACTGACCGCGCCACAGTAGAAACTGATGCAGGACTGGAACTCCGCACCCGTGACCGCTATCGCAAGCTTATCAAGAAAATTGACGAAGCTCTGGTGCGTATTGAGAAAGAAGAATATGGCTATTGCGAAGAAACCGGTGAGGAAATCGGCATTAAACGCCTTGACGCCCGCCCGATTGCGACATTATGCATCGAAGCGCAAGAACGCCACGAGCGTGACGAACGCACCCATTATGATGAAGATATGGAAGACAGGGCTTAGTTTAAATTTCGATTGCAAAATCCAGTTTAAGTTGCGCATCCAATCTCGCCTCTTTTCTAAGTTCTCTCATGAATTCCTGAGTTAAGCACTCGCCAATCCCAGCTTTCAGGATGGCACTTCTCAAGTCATTCTCGGCAATTTGTAGCTTGTATGATAAATCTAAGCCTTCAGCTAAATAGCCCAAATTATATGAGCCGTGCATATGCTCCCTGTGCAACTCTTTGAACTTATCAAAGGCATTCATCACCATGCGATATTGATGCGTGTTCTCTTTTAAAGTGGCGGGAATTCTCATAAAACGCTGTTAATTACTAGCACATTACGATAAAACAAACCCTACCTTTTGTCAATACTTACGAATTCGCGCTGTTTATAGCCGGTATATAGCTGACGCGGTCTGCCGATTTTTTGCAGCGGGTCTTCTATCATCTCTTTCCATTGCGAAATCCAACCAGCCGTACGTGCCAAGGCAAACATCGGAGTGAACATTTCCACCGGAATCCCCATTGCTTTATAGATAATTCCTGAATAGAAATCGACATTTGGATAAAGCTTGCGCTCAACGAAATATTCATCCTCCAAAGCCACGCGTTCCAATTCCAGCGCCACGTCCAGCAATGGGTCGCTCTGCATACCAAGCTCCTCAAACACATCATGCGCCGCTTCTTTTAGCACTTGCGCACGCGGGTCAAAGTTCTTGTAAACCCTATGACCAAATCCCATCAAGCGCACGCCTTCTTCCTTATTCTTCACGCGCTCAATAAATTTCGGGATATTCCCTACTGTGCCAATTTCGTCTAACATCACCAGCACCGCTTCATTTGCGCCACCATGTGCAGGCCCCCAAAGTGAAGCAATTCCCGCCCCGATACAGGCAAATGGATTCGCACCGGATGAACCTGCCAAACGCACCGTAGAAGTGGAAGCATTTTGCTCATGGTCGGCATGTAAAATCAGCACCTTATCCAAGGCACGCGCCACTTTTGGGCTAACGTGATATTCCTCACAAGGAGTTGCAAACATCATATCAATAAAGCGCGGAGTATATTCCAGCTTATTTTTCGGATAGATAAACGGTTGATTTATCGAATATTTATATGCCATCGCACACAATGTCGGAATTTTGGCAATCATACGATAAGCAGAGAGCTGACGTTGGTCAGGGTCACGAATATCAAGGCTATCATGGTAAAAAGCGGAAAGTGAAGCAAACGCACCGGCCAGAATCGCCATCGGATGTGAGCGCCGTGGGAAACCACGATAGAAGAAGTTCATCTGTTCCTGCACCAAGGTGTGATAGGTTATTTCATGCTCAAATTTCGCCTTTTCTTCAGCATTTGGCAATTCACCCATTAACAACAAATACGCAACTTCCAGAAAAGTGCAATTATTTGCCAACGCATCAATATCATAACCACGATAACGCAAAATCCCCTTATCGCCGTCAATGAAAGTGATTTTTGATTCACATGAAGCGGTGGACATAAAGCCGGGGTCAAGCGTGAAACGGTCAGTTTCCTTGTATAATTTTGTGATATCTATAACTTCCGGCCCTTCTGTAGCCTGCATTATCGGAAGCTCAACATCTTTACCGTTTATCGTAAGCTTTGCGTTTGACATAAAATTCTCCTGTTACCTGTGTATCGTGGTTGCGTGTTGCGGCGCAACATTAGCTTTATGTCAGCATCATATGATAACAAGATTAATTTAGTGTTAAGTAAATCACAAAAAAATTGAGCAATGTTGATTAAATACTCGCCAAGGCGGCGGCGTTTAGGATATCACTCACTTTTGCACCCATCGGGATGATTTGCGCGTGCTTTTCCAAACCTTCCAACACGGGGCCAACCACCGTTCCGCCGGAAAGCTGCTGTAATAGCTTGCTCGAAAGGTTCGCAGCGTGCAGGTTCGGCATAATCAGGATATTCGCAGGGCCACTCAGGCGGCAAAACGGGTAAAGCTTCATCAAATCCGGGTTCAGCGCGACATCAACCGCCATTTCACCGTCATATTCAAAATCTACCTTGCGGCTATCAAGAATACTCACTGCCTCACGTATACGCTCGGCTTTTTCAAGCTGTGGCATCCCAAAATTTGAGTATGAAAGAATCGCAACGCGTGGCTCATGGCCGAATTTGCGGGCTTTTGCCGCCGTCATACAGGCGATATCGGCAAGCTGCTCTGCGGTTGGCACTTCATGCACGTTAGTGTCAGACATAAACAAAGTGCGGTTTTGCGCCAAAATCATCGACATACCGAACACGGTTTTTTCTTCCTTAGGGTCAAGCACCAGCATTATATCCTGCAATGAGCGCGTATAGCCACGCACAAGGCCGGTAATCAGCGTATCGCCATCGCCGCAAGAGAGCATGCAGGCGGAGAATGTATTCCTATCATTTTTGACCATACGAATCACATCACGCTGCAAATAGCCTCTGCGCTTTAGCCTGTCATAAAGGAAATCAATATATTCATCGACTTTTTTGCTTAGTGAGGCATTAGTAATTTCCAATTTCTCGCGGTCAGCAGTTTCAGAGAAACCTAGCTTATCCATAGTTTCATTGATTTTCTTTTCACGCCCGACCAAAATCGCCTTACCATAACCGTTATTCACCCATTGCATAGCAGCGCGAATGGTTTTTTCCTCTTCGCCATCAGCAAAAATCACTTTTTTCGGTTTTTCATGCAATTGTTCGAAAATCAGGCTCATTGAGTTCGCAGTTGGATTTAACCTGCCCTGCAAACGCTTTTTATATTCATCATAATCTTCAATCGGCTTGCCCGCTACACCGCTTTTTTCAGCCGCTTTTGCAACTGCAATCGGAATTGTATAAATCAAGCGTGGATCAAATGGAGTCGGGATAATATAATCCGGACCATAGACCATTTTGCGCCCTTGATAAGCAACTGCAACCTCGTCCGGCACATCTTCACGCGCCAATTTTGCCAAAGCTTTTGCGGCAGCAATTTTCATTTCTTCATTGATTTTTGTTGCCCTAACATCAAGCGCCCCACGGAAAATATATGGGAATCCCATAACATTATTCACCTGATTGTTATAGTCGCTGCGTCCAGTGGCAACAATCGCATCGTCACGCACTTCAGCAACTTCTTCCGGTGTGATTTCCGGATCAGGGTTGGCCATAGCGAAAATAATCGGATTTTTCGCCATACCTTTAACCATTTCTTTTGTAACTGCGCCCTTAGCAGAAAGCCCTAGGAATACATCAGCTCCTTCTAACGCTTCACCCAGAGTACGACGCTCGGTTTTCACCGCATATGCTGATTTCCACTGATTCAAATCATCTCTATCTTTATGGATAATTCCGGTACGGTCACAAAGATAATAATTCTTCACACCCATTGAAATCATCAAATCGAGGCAAGCAATTCCGGCAGCACCGGCACCATTTACCACCACGGTCATATCTTCAATTTTACAGCCTTTTATATCAGCCGCATTTATCAGACCTGCCGCACAAATAATCGCAGTTCCATGTTGGTCATCATGGAAAATCGGGATATCCATGAGTTCTTTTAATCTTTGCTCAATAATAAAACATTCCGGCGCGCCGATATCTTCCAGATTTATTCCGCCCCAGCTTGGCCCTAAATAGCGAACTGCATTTATGAATTCATCAACATCCGCCGTATCAACCTCAATGTCTACCGCATCAATATCGGCAAAACGCTTGAATAGCACCGCTTTTCCTTCCATCACAGGTTTTGAAGCAAGCGCGCCTAATTTACCCAAGCCAAGCACCGCCGTTCCGTTGGAAATCACCGCGACGACATTACCTTTTGCGGTATAATCATAAGCAGTTGCTGGGTCTTCCGCAATTTCAAGACAAGGAGCAGCAACACCTGGGGAATATGCCAGAGCTAAATCACGCTGAGTCAGAAGCGGCTTTGTCGGCGCTAACGCAACCTTACCGGGCACTCCGTCTCTCATATGGTATCTTAAGGCTTCTTCCTCAAAATGCGTTCTCTGTCTGTTTTTACTTCCTGTCATGTTCTATGCCCTGATTTTTAAGTCTTAAATTATGCGCTTGCTATGCTGCAACGCAGCACATACTTTGCGTTTTGGAAGCCGACAATCTAACCATCTTAACAAAAATGTCAAAGGGAATTTGCTTTTCAATGGTTGAATAGAAAAAGGCAAAATGCTATTAATCGAAAGTAATGACAGCAAAACTCACACCGATGATGCAGCAATATATGGAGCAGAAAGAGCGCTATAGCGATACGCTGCTTTTTTTCCGCATGGGTGATTTTTTTGAGATGTTCTTTGATGATGCCGTAACAGCCGCAGGAATCCTCGACATTGCCCTGACCAAGCGTGGCGCGAAAGACGGCGATGATATTCCGATGTGCGGTGTTCCTGCGCATTCTTATGAACCATATCTGCATAAGTTAATCAATGCAGGATATAAAGTGGCGATTTGCGACCAGTTGGAAAGTCCGGAAGAAGCGAAAAAACGTGGATATAAAGAGATTGTGCGGCGGGAAGTAGTGCGGGTTATCACGCCCGGAACGATTACCGAAGAAAATCTGCTGGAAGCCAAAAAATCAAATTATCTGATGAGCTTGGCGAAATCCGGCACTGAATACGGCGTGGCGTGGATTGATATTTCCACGGGCAGTTTTTTCAGTGCAAATGTTTCACGTGAAACATTCGGCAATGAGTTGGCGCGCATAAATCCATCCGAAATCTTGCTGGCTGATGATTTGCTCTATGAAGAGAATTTTTATGAAACTTACAATGAATGGAAAAGCAAACTCTCCCCGCAAGCCTCAAATATTTATGAGTTCAAACGTGCCGAGAATAAGCTCAAAAGCTTTTACAAAGTCATTTCACTGGAAGGCTTCGGGGCATTAACCCGCGCGCAAATCTGCGCTTGTGGCGGCTTGCTGGAATATATTGAACTTACGCAAAAGGAAGCCCTGCCTAGCCTGCAATTTCCACGTCAATTTGATGCAAAGCATTATATGCAGATTGATTTCAATACGCGGCGCAATTTGGAGATTTTACAGCCAATATTTGCCAACTCTCCCAGCCTATTACAGATTATTGACCGTACCAAAACTTCCGGCGGTGGCAGATTGTTATATAGCTGGCTTTCCGCCCCGCTAATTTATGCCGAGGGTATTAATGCGCGGCTGGAAGCGGTTGATTTCTTTTTTGAAGAAACTGATTTACGCGGAAAATTACGTGAAAAACTAGGGCAATTTCCCGATATTGAGCGTGCCCTCGCCCGTATTTCTATGGGACGCGCTACACCGCGTGATATGCTGATAACCAGAAACGCACTTTTGGCCGCCACGGAAATCAAAAATTTGCTGAATACGAAAAAATTGCCAAAATTGCTGGCAGATAACATTGCCGATATCAATCCACTACCCACTCTGCTAAACAAGCTAATTGAGGCATTCCGCGATGAAGTCGGAGTACATTTGAATGATGGGAATTTTATCCGCCCCGAATATAATTCTAATTTACAAAACCTTATCAACATTCGTGACCATAGCCGCAAATTAATTACTGAATTGAAGGAAAAATATGCACTAACTTCGGGGATTAACAACCTCAAAATCAATCATAACAACATTCTTGGTTATTATGTTGAAGTTACCGCACAAAATGCCGGAAAGCTGAGCGAAGAATTTATTCACCGCCAGACCATGGCGAATGCGATGCGCTTTACTACGGCGGAATTAAACGAGCTGCAAACAAAAATCATCAATGCGCGGAATGAGGCTTTGCAGTTGGAATTGCAGATATTTGCTGAATTCGCCGAGGAAATCCGCCAGAATGCCGAGATATTAATGAGAACCGCGCGGGCAATTGCATTTTCTGATGTTATATGCGGGTTTTCCGAGCTTGCCGCACAGAACAACTATACTAAACCGAAAATTGATGATTCAGATGCATTTACGCTTGTCGCCGCCCGTCATCCGGTGGTGGAAACTGCAACAGAATTCGCTGCGAATGACTGCGATTTGAATTCAGCGCAGAATCTATGGCTATTAACCGGCCCTAACATGGCAGGCAAATCCACCTTCTTACGACAAAATGCGCTGATTACGATTATGGCGCAATGTGGCTCATATGTTCCGGCCAAATCGGCGCATATTGGCTGCGTGGATAAGATTTTCAGCCGCGTTGGGGCATCGGACAATCTTTCACGCGGGCAAAGCACATTTATGGTTGAGATGGTGGAAACCGCAGCAATCCTCAATCAGGCAAGCGCAAAATCTCTGGTGATATTGGATGAAATCGGACGCGGAACAGCAACTTATGACGGGCTTTCCATCGCTTGGGCAGTTTTGGAATATCTGCATAATATCATCAAATGCCGCGCAATCTTTGCCACTCATTATCACGAGCTGACCAAATTGGAGCTGGAGCGCATCTCATTGCATAGTATGAAGGTGAAGGAATGGAATGATGAGATTGTGTTTTTGCATCAAGTTGGCAAAGGCGCTGCCGACAAATCCTATGGAATTCATGTTGCAGAACTGGCAGGATTGCCGAAATCAGTCACGAATCGCGCGAAAAAAATCCTCAATCGGCTGGAATCACAATCAGAAGGGAATGAATATTTACCGCTTTTT
>Ga0210019_1003413_pt1 | contig 14594 bp, 13 predicted proteins | sample CryGeyCG2114_020_2_FD_183969 | JGI IMG/M metagenome (GOLD analysis project Ga0210019, IMG submission 183969) | Groundwater microbial communities from aquifer - Crystal Geyser CG11_big_fil_rev_8/21/14_0.20 (SPAdes) (version 2) | ecosystem: Environmental > Aquatic > Deep subsurface > Groundwater ...
ATATTTTAAAGTCCTGCTTTATTAAATAGCAGGGCTTTTCTTTTTTTTATTTGCCAGGTAGTGAAAATTCGGCTGGTCGCTGAAGGCGACAAAAAAGAAGAAAATGCCGAATTTCTACTACCTGGTTTGCACAATTTTTTGTTTTATGTTATGTTAAAAAATAATAGCGACACCGATACGCGGACCTCACACGGATGACACGGATTTTATCCGAGTGAGCGCGTCTGGGTAATGTCTGGCTATACCAGACTTTGCGCTTTCCGTATACATGCTAAAGACTACAACCAAGAAAAAAATTATTAAAGAATTCCAGATTCATGAAAAAGATACCGGCTCGGCTGATGTGCAGGCGGCTATTTTGACCGAACAAATTGAGGCCTTAACCAAGCATTTAAAAAAACACCCCAAAGACAATCATTCGCGGCGCGGACTTTTAAAAATGGTCTCAAAGCGTAAAAAACTGATTGATTATCTTCAAAAAGGCGACGAAAAAAGATACAAAAGTTTAGTTAAAAAATTAGGGCTAAAAAAATAAAATTATGGCAGTTATTAAACAAAAAGAACAACGGGTGGGTATCTATATTGACGCCCAGAATATGTATCATTCGGCCAAAAATCTTTATCAGGCCAAGGTCAATTTCAAGGAAGTTTTAAAAACCGCCGTGGCCGGCCGAAAATTAATCAGAGCGATTGCCTATGTGATAAAAACGGAATCTGGCGAAGAACGGGCTTTTTTTGATGCGCTGACGCGAATTGGCATTGAAATAAAAGTCAAGGACTTACAGATATTTCCGGGCGGCATGAAAAAAGGGGATTGGGACGTGGGCATGGCCGTTGATGCCATTGAGCAATCAGAAAAGCTGGATGCGGTGGTCCTCATAACAGGCGACGGCGATTTCGTACCGCTGGCCGAATTTTTGAAATTCAAATCCGGCTGCCAGGTTGAAATCATCGCCTTTTCTAAAAGCGCTTCGGCGAGATTAAAAGAAGTAGCTGATGATTTTATTGATTTATGCCAAGATCCGAAACGTTATTTAATAAAATAATTAACAGAACAGCGATCCTAATTACGAATATCATCCGAATGCTCCGAATGCCTTATTTAATAAAAAATAGGGTAATAAAAATTCGGATAATTCGGATGCAATTCGGGTTATTCGGATCGCTCTCTATTAAGAATGGAACCAAAAAAATTTACCCTGGAATTTCAGGGACGTACTCTAAAGTTTGAAGTTGGGCAACTCGCCGGCCAGGCTAACGGTTCGGTTATTGCCAGCTTCGGCGATACAGTTGTTTTATCAACCGCCGTCATGACGGTCAACGAAAGAGAAGGTATAAATTATCTGCCCTTGACTGTTGAATTTGAAGAGCGCCTTTATGCGGCAGGAAAAATTAAAGGCAGCCGCTTTGTCAAAAGAGAAGGAAAGCCGCAAGACGAAGCAATTGTTAAAGCAAGACTGATTGACAGGGCTTTAAGGCCGAGATTTGACCAACGGATAAGAAATGAAATCCAGGTTATCAACACAGTTTTGTCATATGACCAGGAAAATGATCCTGAAATTTTAGGATTGCTGGCCAGTTCCTTGGCGCTTTCTATTTCAAATATTCCTTGGGCCGGCCCTCTGGCGGCTGTGAAAATAGGCCGCGCTGAAGAAAAATTAATTATTAATCCGACATTTCAACAACAGGGAAAAAGCGACTTGGATTTGATTGTTGCCGGAACCAAATCAAAAATTAACATGCTTGAAGCAGGCGCGAACCAGATACCAGAAGATATATTTATTGCCGCAATCGGGGAAGGCCAAATCAAGATAAACGAACTGATAGCTTTCCAGGAACAGATAATCAATGAAATTAAGCCGGAGAAAATGCAATTAACTTTGGCCGCCCCCGACAGTGAGCTTGAAAAAAAGGTAAAGGATTTTTTAAAAGAAAAATTAGAGCAGGCAATCTACACAAAGAAAAAATTAACCCGCCAATCAAATTTGGCGGTGTTGGAAAGCCAACTGCTTGATTTTTTGGGTAAAGACCTTGAGCCGGAAACAATCAATCAGGCCGTCAATATTTTTGAATCTCAAATTGACGAAATTGTCCATAAAAATATTTTAGAAAAAGAGCAAAGGCCGGACGGCCGTAAATTAAATGAAGTCAGGGAAATCTTGTGCCAGATCGGCTTCCTTCCCCGAACCCACGGCTCGGCTTTATTCAACCGAGGTATGACTCAGGCTCTTTCCGTTGTGACTCTGGGCGGGCCTTCGGCCGAACAAATTGTTGAAACCCTGCAGCCCGAAGAAACAAAAAAGCATTTCATCCACCATTACAATTTTCTGCCTTTTTCAGTCGGGGAGACAGGCATGTTAAGAGGCCCGGGCAGAAGGGAAATCGGACACGGCGCCTTGGCAGAACGCTCGCTAATTCCTCTTATTCCCGGCAAAGAAGAATTTCCATACACAATCCGCGTTGTTTCTGAAATCCTTTCTTCAAACGGCTCCTCCTCTATGGCTTCGGTTTGCGGCTCTTCGCTAGCATTGATGGATGCGGGTGTGCCGACAAAAGCACCGGCCGCCGGCATTGCGATTGGACTAATGATGGACCCTTCGACAGGCTCAGGGCAAGCTCCCAAATATAAAATCCTCACTGACATTCAAGGACCAGAAGACCATCACGGCGACATGGATTTAAAAATTGCCGGCACAAAAAACGGGGTGACAGGTTTGCAAATGGATGTTAAAATTGAAGGAGTAACACTTGGAATTCTAAAAGATGCATTTTTACAGGCAAAGGAGGCTCGTCTTTTTATTCTTGGGAAAATGGCTGAAGCGATTGCCCAACCAAAACCGGAACTTTCCCAATTTGCGCCAAGAATTATTACTTTTCAAATCGACAAAGACAAGATCAGAGAAGTTATTGGCCCCGGCGGAAAAGTAATCAATGAAATAATTGACCAGACAGGCGTTGACATTGATATTGAAGATAGCGGCATGATATTCATTACTTCAAAAAGCAATGAAGCCGCCCAAAAAGCCCTTTCCTGGATTAAAAATATCACCCACGAAGTCAAACCGGGCGAAGTATTCCAGGGAAAGGTGACCAGAATCTTAAACTTCGGCGCTTTTGTTGAAATCCTGCCCGGCCAGGAAGGACTGGTGCATATTTCGCAGCTGGCGCCTTATCGGGTTAATCGCGTAGAAGATATCGTCAAGGTGGGCGATACCATTCCGGTCAAGGTGCTGGAAATTGATCCGCAGGGCAGAATTAATTTAACTACCAAAGGAGCGACAGACAATAATCATTCATAAAATTCTTATCTATGGAGGAAGAAGCAAAACAAAACGATAGAAACCAACTTGTTTTCAGCAGCTTAAAGGTGCGGACAATGCAGGATGATCTAAAAAATGTCCAGGCACCGGCTTATTTGCCGCTCACCCCTACGTCCAGCCCTGCCCAAAAACAGCCAGAAAAAAAAGAATTTCAAAAACCTGCCGAAGAGAAAAAACCGAGCTTAGATATTGAATCAATTTTAAACCAGGCAAGACAAACTTTTGAAAAAAAACAATACGAAGAAACAATTAATCTGGCCGAAAAAATCATTCAAGAGAAAAGCACTTCTTGGCTACTCGGTTTTAAAGCCAAGAGGCTGCTGAATCAAGCAAAAAAAGAAGTTGAAAAACAGGATAAACTGGCAAAAGAAAAGATAAGAAAGCCCCAAAAAATTGTTTCAAAAATTTTGCCCGAGCCTCCTCAATATCTTCCTACGCAACCTCCGCCTCAACCCCCAAAAACTGTCTTGCCAGCAACTGCACCCGCCCCACCGGTTATCAAACCTCTGCCTCCGCCAGCTCCGCCTCAAGTACCGCGAAAGCAAGCATCTCAGCCCCAGCCAGTAAAACCTGTTCAACCTACGTCAATCCCTCAGCCCAAAGTCTCTTATGAGCAACAAAAAGTTATTTACGGCCAGCCGCTCAAAACAAAGCCAGCCTCAAAACGTCATTTAAGGATCGGTTTAATATTTGGCATACCAGCAACAATTTTAATCTTAGGTATTTTCGGATTCATCTATTACTATTATTTTTTAAATGCCCCAAAGCCTTTGTGCCAAGAAGGCCAGATAAATTCAGACTGCCGCTGCGGCGAGGAGACAAAAAATACTGGCTTTTGCTGCAATAGTTTATGGACCGATTATAATTGTTCTTTAACCAAAGTTTCTGTACCCTTAATCCAGTCTATAGATCAGATACTGACTATTGATGCCCAAAGCGCCAATTCGGATAAAATCATATCTGATTTAAAACAAACGGGCCAGGAAAATTTTACCGAAACTGCCAAAATAATTGCTCTAAAATTACAGGATTCGCCGCCAAAATATGCAACGCTTAATGATTTAATAAGCATCTTCGGCATTTCTTTGCCCGACAATCTTAAAACTAATACCGAAGCCTTCAATTTATTGCTCTATGCCAAACCTCAAAATTTTTCAGAAACTGACCCGGCGCAGGAAACAAGATTGGTTCTTGTTTTGAAACAAAAAGATGGCTCTTTGGCAGAACAGATAATGTCCGGCTGGGAAGCAACCATGCTCCAAGATATGAGGCCGATAATTTTAGGCCAGCCGTCTGCGTCGGCCACGGCTGGATTTATCAGCACTACTTATAATAACGGCTTTTTCCGCTATAAAAACCTGCCGACGAAAACAGCAACTATAAATTATACTATTTATCAAAATCTGGTAATTTTAGGCACTTCAAAAAGCAGCATTTTTTATGTCTATGACTCTACAAACAGAAATTTCAACGCCGCAAACCCGTAAACTTTCACGCCCAAAGGACAAAATCCAAATATCGGACGATTTTGATACTGAAAAATCTATCATAAAAACTCTCGCTTATTACGAAGCTTTAGGCCAATATCCTTTAACGGCGCTTGAACTTTATCGGTATCTGCAAAAAGAAAACGATGAGCAAAATCTGCCATCGTTTTATGATTTCCGCACCCTATTGTTAAACAACCAAACCCTTTCAAAAAACATAGCCAGCAAAAATGGCTTTTATTTTTTAAAAGGGAATGAAAAATTTTATCAGCAGCGGATTTTTCGGCAAAAAATCGCCATTGCCAAATGGAAAAAAGTTAAAAAAATTACCTTTTATTTGGCTGCCTGCCCATATTTAAAGGGAATCATGGTTTCCGGTTCCCTGGCTTTTTCAAATACAAAGCGCGGAAGCGACATTGATTTTTTAATAACCACCGCCCAAAGACGAATTTGGACCTGCCGAACTTTTTTAAGCTTTTTTTTGCAAATTATCGGCCAGCGACGGCACGGGGATGTGGTGCAAAACAAAATTTGCCTGAACCATTATGTCGCCCAAAATTGCTTTCTCGTTTCTTTACAGAATCTTTCCAATGCCCAGCTCTATTCTCATCTTATCCCCTTAACTAATTATCGAAATTTCCGGCTTTTTTTGGAACAAAACAGCTGGATGGCAAAATTATTGTTTTTTTATCCCCAAACAAAACAAAATCATTTACGCCAGGTTGATGAAAGGTCTTTTTTATTCAGGGCGGCCAGGATATTTGGCAGGGGACTGGAGTTTTTACTTTCGGGGATTTTGGGCGATTTTCTTGAAAAAAGGCTGGCCCTGTGGCAAATAAAAAGGATTCACCAAAAAACCAATTGGCGCAATCTGCACCAGGACCAGCTGCGTCTTGACCAAAATGCGCTGCTTTTCCACTACCCAATCTGCAAAAACGCGGAAGTGATGGATAAATATTTAAAAAAAATTCAGGCCTTAAAATTATGAACGACAAAATCCCCGTTAAAATCACCACCGATTCTAAAATAAACCATCAGGATATAAAAAAAGCCCTTAATTTAAATAAGGTGCTTTCCGACGCAAAGGCGCTGGCACTGGCGCCGGCCAGAAAGGCTATGCCTTGGAAAATCTTAACCGCTATTTTTGCCTTGATTTCAATCGCTTTTGCCATAAAAATTTTCTGGCTTGACCAAAGATTTTTTTCCCAATACCAAAACATAATTCCAGAGGGAACCCAGGCCGTATTTTTCATAAAAATAGGCCAAATAGACCAATTGGCGCCTGCTATTATTCCGGGCCTGGAACAAAATTCCGATTTTTATCGCTGGTTAAAGCAAAGAATAAACCAATTTTTGGCAGATTCAAACATCAATGTTCAAACCGAGCTTATATCCAGTTTCAAAGAAGAAGCGGCATTTTTGGTATTTAATCCAAACCAATCAAATAAATTAAACTGGGCTATAATCGCCCAATCAAATATCGGCCAAAATGCTGGCGACCAAACGGTTTTTGCCAAAATTGAGGCAGGCTTGCGGAAAAATTTTGGCATCAACCAGCTTTTCTACCGCCAAGTGAAAATCAACTCTGTCTATGCCTTTAACAAGATTGATAAGCCATATTATTGGAGTCAAATTGACAATTATCTGATTATGGGCAATGATTTGGAAAGTTTGCAGAAAATAATTGATAAAATTATCGGCAGCGGAAATCTTATCCCGCACTTATTCCAATGATAGCCTTAGGTATTTCATCAACGGAAGGCGAAGCCGCTTCGCCAGGTAGTGAAGCAAAGCTCTATTACCTGGCTTCGCTCTCTATACGTAGAAATCGGTAATCATTCATCGGAATAGGTGCGGGATCTTATCGGCAATTTCCGATAACCTCAACCCATCTCTTTTTCGCGCCGGGCAATACCATAACTTCTAAGGCGAGGCGATCGCTGATAAAAACATCACGCAGCCGCGTCCGGTATAATGTTTCTATTTTTGACTGGGACTTTTGCGCGGCGAGCGCTGAGCAGCGGCCGAATGATTACCTGATTCTACGATGTTCGGGCCGACTGCGGTTTTTAGAGGCAATCGCCGAGACTTTTTTGCGCTGACCTGCGCGAAATTTCCCTCCACATTTTATCCCCAGGTTATTATTGACGGCATTTTCGCGAAATGTTAATATATCAATAGTTCCGAAGCTGGTTATTATATTTTAAACTTTTTGTTCTTTCGTTTAAAAACGACTGACCGGCCAGGAATAAGAGGAATTTTTTCTAAATCATATGCTCCTTAAGGGCTTTATAATATACTAAAAAAAGCCCGAAGGGCTTCTTTAAAAAAGATGGTTTAGAAAAATGAGGGGCATTGAGCCCCTATAAACACTTTGTATTCGGGCTATTCAATGCCCCTCATCCTAACAAGAATTTCTCCAAAAGTCAAGATTTTATCTTTAAACGACCTTAATGGTTGTTTTTTTATAATTTCTGGTAGAACACCGCGGACGTAAGTCCGCGGATGAATGCCAGCCCGGAGCGAGTCCCGTAAAGCCCCCAGCTAAGCTGGGCGAAGCGGGGCGAGCGGAGGAAAATATATAGACCCCCGCAATTTTGCAAAAGATTTTGCAAAAGCAAAATCATAATATTTTTGCAAAATTGCGGCAGGTACGCAGTACCTCGGCCGTTAGGCCGAGGGGATCTATTTGTTGGCTTGACCCCGTAATACAACTTCGGCTGTCGCCCGAAGGCGACAATGAGTTTAACTTTTTTTATTAATTAACAATCATTTAAACCGGCTTTTTACTTCGGTTTAACATTCGTGTCTTTAATGCCGAAGTTGATATACAGGGTTGATTTTCTGTTTTTTTATTTGTATAATTTAGTTAAAGAATAGCGACACCGATACGCGGACCTCACACGGATGACACAGATATTATCCGTGTGAGCGCGTCTGGGTAATGTTCGCCAGGGGCGAACTTTGCGCTTTCAGCGTACATGAAAAAGGAAACCGCTCAACAACTGAAAAAGCAATTGGAAGAAAAAAAGGGAAAGATAGAAAAAGAGCTTGAAACAATTGCCCAAAAAGATCCCAAATTCAAAGGGGACTATGATACGCGTTACCCCGATTTTGGCACCCACCAAAGCCCGGATGAAAGTGCGCTCGAAGTTTCGGCGTATGAAAGCACCCTGTCGATTGAATATGCGCTTGAAATAAGGCTGCAAGAAATAAATACGGCTTTGGAAAAAATTAAAAAGGGAAATTACGGCAAATGTGAAAAATGCGGCAAGCCCATTGATGAAAAAAGATTAATGGCTATGCCCGAAGCAAAAACCTGCGCTAAATGCCAAAAAATCAAATAAACCCAACCAGCCTCAGAATCGTGCAAAAAATTGGCTGGTTAATTCTCCGGCCAATTTTAAAATTTTTTATCCGCTATCGTTTTCGCGTCAATTGCGACATTGAAGATTTAAAAAGACCTCTAATCATTGCCTCAAACCATTTAAGCTATCTTGACCCGCCGATTTTGGGCACTGTGCTGCCTTTCGGCTCTCCTGCCTATCCAATTTATTTCATTACCAAAGACTCTCTGATAACTGCTCCTTTTTGGGGCGGTTTTTTAAAACTTCTGGGTGCTTTGCGCGCCTGGCGAGGCAAGGGCATGGAAAAATCTTTAGCCGAACCAAAGCAGGTTTTGGAACAAGGCTGCTCGCTGGTTATTTTCCCGCAGGGCAAGCGCTATCCCTTTGAAGAATTTAAACTGGAACAGGGCAGGCCGGGAGTGGCAACTTTGGCGCTTGGAACAGGCAAGCCGATTCTGCCCGTGGCCATCTGCGGCATTCAGACTTTCTCCTGGAAGAACTTTTTTTTGCGAAAATACAGCGTCAGAGTAATTATCGGCAAGCCGTTCTTGCTCCAAGAAAAACTGGCCCAAAATTATGCAGAGGGCAATATTGAAATCGGCACGCAGATAATAATGCGAGAAATCCAGAAGTTAATGGAGTAAAGCTCTTAAACCCATGACTCTCTCTTATATAATCAGCCTGGTTATATTCGTTATTTTAGCCGGCCTGACATTTTACAGTTTTTTTATCGGCGCGCCTTATTTTAAAACCCCAAAAAAAGCGATTAAAGAGGCTTTAAAGCTTGCGGACTTAAAACCAAATCAAAAGCTCTATGACCTTGGAGCAGGGGATGGAAAAGCCTTGATAATTGCCGAAAAGGAATTTGGCGCAGAAGTCGTCGGATTTGAACTAGCGCCAATAATATATGCCGTTGCGCGGCTTAATCTATTTTTTCACGGAATTAAAAAAGCCCAGCTTTATTACAAAAATTTTTATAAGCAGGATCTATCCCGGGCCGATATTGTTTTCTGTTTTTTATCAATTCATGCTATGAAAAGATTAAAACCCAAATTCGAAAAAGAGCTTCGCCCCGGCACCAAAATCATTTCTTACTCCTTTTCGCTCCACGGCTGGACGCCAAAAAAAGTCATTGAAGGTTATCCGGGAAAAATCTTTTTATACGAAGTTTAGCGGAAAAGAAAAAAGCTAGTGAAAAATTTATCACTAGCTTTATTTATTATAAAAATTTACCTCCTGTACGGATATCTTTGCGATCTTTGCCCGCCTCTAAACATTTGCTCATAAATCTGCCGGCCGATAGATTTGGAAGTCTGATTGGGCTTCTTCTCTTCATAAGCTTGGCGTTCATTTTTTTTTATTTCTTGTCTCTGCTCAAATGTTTTTTCTTCGGCTATTTTTTCTTCAGCCACTTTCTTTTCGTTTGTTCCCTGCGCTTCTGGCTCAATTAGAACCTTGCTGGGCAGATCTTCGTCAGGCGGATTATTTATCTCGGTCAATTGGCTTTTTTCCATAAATAGTTTGATGCCCCTAATTACAATCTCTTCGTACTGATAGCATGGGTAATTGCTGCCCCAGGCATATTTTGAAACAAAATTGAGCTTGCGTACATTCTCCGGCAGCCGGGAAAAAACCATTGCATAAGCTATCGGTACTCCCGAAGGAAATTCTTTACCACCAAGCACTGTTTTACCTTTCCTATCTATGCTTGTACCAAGATTCCGTTCGCTGACAAAACCAATTTTGCGACCGGATTCATCAACGAGGTATGTTGTCTCTTCTGGTTTCCCAATCCACAGCTTTGTGTACCTTCCTCCCTTAGAATTTGTATGCAAAAAATTTAATCTTAGGTTTCCTCTTTCTGTAATTTGAATTGAAACCAGCCTTATGATCCAATTGGGCGACCTGATAACATGCTCGTTTTCTTCAAATTTTAAAAACTTGCAGTCTTTGCCCAAGAAAGCCAATTCAACCGGTTTTTGGGGCTCAGGCGGCGGTCCTGAGATTTGCTTTGTCTTAAGATATGCATTTTGCTCTTTTTTCCATATTTCTTTTACTCGATCAATAGATGGCAAATCTTCCTTTCTGCTGGCCTGAAAAACAATCACAATGCCATCAATTGGACTTTGGAATCGGACTCCTTCGCTGAATTCTTTTCTTATGCCGTATTCTTTTAACAGCGGACCCATAATTTGACCATCTTTGTTAATAATCTGCGTCTCTTCCGGCCCCCACCAATTTGCCCAGCAACATTGATCTTTTGGAAGCGCAAATATATCCGCTGATGGCTCTCCGGCTCGAACAGAAAAACGAAAAGTTAAATACTTTACATTTATTTCCTGTTTTGGCTGCAAGACATTCTGCTTCTCATCTTTTTGCGGTAACGGCTTATCTCCCGCTGCTTTCTTTTGCAATTCCCTTAACTTATCTTCAGCTTCTTTAATGATTTTCTGATCAGCCTCTGTCAATTCCTGGCCAGCCGCTATTTTTGCCTCAATGGGTTCTATCTTTTTTATATACTTCTGTTCTTCCGCCTTCATTAACTCTTCTCTCAGTTTTTCCATCTTCATGCGTAAGCTAAGAGGTTCTTTAGATTTCAACCAGTCGGCTATGCCGAGGCTAATAACTAGCTGACGGCTATCAAGTGCTTTGGCTACCCATGGCCACTTTGTCTCAAAAAAAGTAACAAATAGGCTAATCAAAAAAATGACAATAGCGAGCCCTGCAAATCTTTTTGCCCAAACAGGACTTACGCCAGTTTTTATGGTTACCCATTTATATACTGCAAAGCAAGTGGCGCCACCGATGATTAATGTGACAAACCACCAGGGAAAGAAAATTTTCAAAACTATCGCACCAACCAACAAAGCAAATACTCCTTTTATTGGTGTAAGTTTCATAGTATCACCCCCTTAGTGCTTTAATGAGTTTATCTATTGTTCGGTCAATTACCTTATTGACTCTTGGCGCAAGAAGATCGGAAATAAAATTAATAGAAAACAATCTTCCAATCGAATCGCCAATTTTGACTCTCGGCAGTTCTTCGCCCTCGCCGCTTCTTAAAAGTGGCGGATTGGCGCTTGGTTTCATTTTCACTTTTATCTTCAACTTGGCCAGCTGATATTTCCGGTGATTTCTCCAGGCATCTTTTACAGAGCTCAATAATTGGCTGGCAAGATTTCTTATCGTTATACCACCTCTTTGCAGGATATCGACTGTTTGATAGATAGCAGAAATAAAAAAGAATATACCAAAAATGATGAACCATTTCCAGCTCCCAATAAGGGAAGCTTGCTCTTTTTTTCGCGGGTCCTGCCATTCCCGTCCTTCAATTTTGGCAATATTTTTTTCGCCCTGATACCATTGCTCATAGACAGACTGGCCATATTTTGGCTTGGCGATTTCGGCTGTTTTGCCATAAAAAATATATGAAAAAACCGGCTGGCCAAAGCCATTAAATAAGGCGACAATTAAAAGCAGGGCGGTGATGATCCACAAAGTGGTTAAACGGCCTTTTCTGGTCTTAAGAAATTCGCCGAATCGAGAAAGTAATGTTTTCATAACAATCCTCCTATCTTTTCTTTGAAACTTTATTAAATTGTTAAAAAACTTGCCTTTCAGCCGGAAAACCGGCTATAGTTTTGCCAAACAAAAACATTTATATGTATTATTACAGATACGCATAAAATGTCAATAACGTGCGCTGGTTCATATGATATCCTCCACTTAGAGGATCTATGAAAGGCAGATATAATGGGTGTCGTATGACAATATACGGCCACATCTTGCCTGGCGCAGTCAGTTTGGCTAACTGGGCAGCCAGGACAAGTAATCTATCAGAGAAAGCCAAACAAAGATTAAAGGTTGTTGATTGGTTAAGAGCTCATAACAGTAATATCAGTTTAACAGCCAGACACTTCGGATTAAATAGAGAAACAGTGAGAATTTGGTTGAGGAAGTTCAATCAAGCCGGGATGCTGGGGCTGAACGATAAATCCCACAGGCCAAAGAATACGAGGAAACCGACGACTGATTGGAAGATAATCAATGAGGTTGTTAAAATCAGAAAACAATATCCTGCCTGGTCTAAATACAAAATCAGGAAGATATTGTCTCGGCAGAATATGGTTGTCTCTGCCAGTACCGTAGGCAGAGTCTTAAAAAGAAAAGGGTTGATTGGTAAGAAAATATCGATAAAAAGAACCAAAGCTGCCAAGAATCCGAGAAAGAGATTTCCTAAGGGATTAAGAATAGCTTTAGCTGGAGATATGGTGCAAATGGATACCAAATACGTCAACCTGATAGGCGGAAGAAGAATCTACCAATTCACTGCCATAGATGTTTTAACCAAGAGAAGAGTCTTGAAATATTATTCCTCTCTGGCTTCAAAAAACGGAGCTGACTTTCTGAGATATTGTCTGGTGAAGTTTCCTTTTCAAGTTAGAGCTATTCAAACAGACAACGGGCCTGAATTCCTGAAATACTTTGATGCCCTATGCAACGAACTGAATATTCCTCATTATTTCATCTATCCAAGGATGCCCAAACAGAATACCTATGTTGAAGTTTCTCATTTAGCTGATAAAAACGAATTCTATCTGCAAGGGAATATCGGCTGCGACATAGAATCAATGCAGAAAAAACTGGAAGAATGGGAATATACCTGGAATTATGTCAGACCTCACGAAGCGCTTGATTATCTAACTCCGGATGAATATCTGAGTAGACTACAATTCGTGCCCTTGCCGACAAGAGACGTTATCATTTTACAAACTTAATGGTGGCGGATATCTATCTGAACCTGGACAGAAAACAAAAGAAAGCCCCATAGCCGATTATACATCAGCCACGGGGCAGAATTTTTGGAATTTTAGGATTTAGAATAATCCTTAACTTCTTTGGGAAAGCCTTTACGATGCATAGAGGCAATCTTGTCTACTAGTGCAAATAATCCCAAGATGAACCCAGAGACTATTAAACTAAACACGGCGCCAAAAATAGCACATAAAAAAGAAAGGACTATTTCAGAAACAGAAACCCACATGCCCTTAAATAAAGATATCCAGAATGAAATTCCCAGAACAGCTGACCATTCGACTATTATCATCCAAGCTAAGTAAGGTGTAACAATTTCTTCGTCTTCTCCTTTTTTATTTCCATGAATAATTGACCAGATAATTATCGGAAGGCTGGCAATCGCGCAAAAAGATAATAACAACCATTCGGCATTCCCTCTGGAAATTTCCGGATATTGTTTGCCTAATGCCAAGGGAACAAAAGTTATTGCTGCGAAAATAAACAAAAACACTCCTGCCATTGGCTTATTCTTTGCGTCAAATAATGCGTCAAGGGTTGTCAAAAACAGCGCAAAGAAGAAAGAAATACTGATTATGTCCAGCAGACGGTAAAGTGGGACCCCGCCATTTAAAAAGGAATAAGTTAATCCAATAGCCGTCCCTAATCCCGACCAAAACATAAAACATCCGAATCTCGCTATCTTTTCCATAACCATTTACCTCCTTTTTGGTTTAATTTATTTGGGAATGATCTATAAATATGACTAACATTTTTCTAGTTTTTAGTCAAGAGAAAAAAAACAGGGTGAATCGCATCGCAATGCAATTCACCCTTTCTGACTTTGTGAAAAAGTTATTTACCTGAAGCCGGGCCAACCATGCGGACAATGACTCGTCGGTTTTCCGGCAATGTTTCACTCGCGGGGAAATCCTCGCTCAGAGAAACAAATTGCGTTACAATCCTTCTTTTCGTTCCGTCATCCACCAAATCTCTCATTAAAGTATATACTGCTTCGGCCCTTTTTCTTGCTAAGGCTGCGTTGTAATTGAAGCTGCCGATATGGCAAGCATGACCCTCAATTTGCACCTTAAAGGACGGCTGCTCACGGAGCCATTTTGCCATCTCAACAATCTTGGGCAGGTATTCACGTTTTACATCGGATTTGTCGAAATCGAAATAAACCACAAAGGAAGGGATTGCTGCTTCCTTTTTAGGCTCCAATGCAAGCACTGGCGCTGAGGCTACGACTGGAGAAGGTGTTTCAATTTTGATTTTCACTTCCACTTCCTGCTTGGCAGACGGTGAGGGAAAAATCTTTGCTTCCGGTTTCGGCTCTTCCTTTTTCGGTAAAACTGGTGCATCAACCGGTCCATCATTAAGGCATCTTATTCTGATTTCCTCTATGTCTTCCATTGAAAGTTCTGTCGTACCGATCATAGCGCCGGCTGTTAGTACGCCAGCGATATTATCAACTTTCTCACCGGCTGGGCCCATCATTTTTGCTCCTGCTCCACCTGTTCCGATTGCCAACCCATCAGCCACGGCTTTCTCGCTAAACCGCACATATACAACCACACGGCGGGTGTGGCTTTCTTTCTTCGCTTCATTGAGCGCTACCCCGAGCACAGAAATAAACGGCCAGG
>Ga0210019_1003414_pt1 | contig 14593 bp, 14 predicted proteins | sample CryGeyCG2114_020_2_FD_183969 | JGI IMG/M metagenome (GOLD analysis project Ga0210019, IMG submission 183969) | Groundwater microbial communities from aquifer - Crystal Geyser CG11_big_fil_rev_8/21/14_0.20 (SPAdes) (version 2) | ecosystem: Environmental > Aquatic > Deep subsurface > Groundwater ...
TATGGAAATAGAATTGTTATTAACCACGGAAATGGTTTTAAGACTACATATAACCATCTTGAGTATATAAATGTTGAGGTTGGACAAAGTGTTGATAGAGGGCAAGACATAGCAGTAATGGGAAATACAGGGCGATCAACTGGTCGCCATTTGCACTTTGAGATAATTAGAAATGGTGGATTTGTTGATCCTATGGATTATTTGTAGAGGGGCTAGTAAAAGTAACAAGAAACAAATTACAAGAAACAAACAAGAAACAAACAAGAAAGGTACAAATAACAACTTAAAAGAAAAATTGTTTGCCTACAAAATATACATTTTAATTATTATTTTAGAAAATTTTTTAATTAATGAAACCTACAAAAATACTAAAAAAAGATTTTAAAAAATTTAAGGTTTTAAATGATTTATATAATCTGGCAGATGTGCCAGATTATTTGTATATTGTCGGTAATATAGCACTTTTAAGCTCTACAACATTAACTATTATTGGAACTAGAAAGATAAGTAGTTATGGGGAGCAGGTAATTGAGCAGGTAGTGCCACAGATTAGTTTAAGCGGTGTTTGTGTAGTATCAGGGGTAGCTTATGGGTGTGATTATTATGCTCAAAAAACAGCAGTAGAAAGTGGGGGGACAACAATTGGGGTAATGGGTTGTGGGCTGGATCATATTAAAACTCACCAACATTATAGCTTTATTAAACATTGTATAGACAAAAAGATTGGATTATTTGTATCAGAGTTTGAACCAACAGAGAGTGCTGCACGATGGACTTTTATTAAAAGAGATAGGATTATGGCAGCACTTGGCAAAAAGATATTGGTAATTGAGGCGAGTATAAAATCAGGAACAATGCATACTGTAAATTTTGCGCTAGAGCTAGGAAAAGAGGTATACGCAGTACCAGGAAATATCTACAATTCTAGCAGTCTTGGTACCAACATGCTTATACAAAATGGCGCAAATGTCATGCTTAGTGCAGATGATATTTTAGACAACTATGACCTAAAAGTTGAGACAAAAGATGTTGGTCAGTTAACACAAATCCAGATTAAATTAATGAAAGAGTTAAAAGATGAGAAAACTACCGTTGATTTATCTCGTAAACTATCTTTACCTGTAAATTTAGTATTATCAGAAATTACAGTGCTAGAGTTAAAGGGGTTAATTAAAAAAGTTGGGGATAAGTGGATAGCTATTTAAAATAATTTATGCTTTATATTTATGGAGTACAGAAGTTGTGAAAGAGATTCGTAAATGTCTCACACTTCTTCGTTCTTGACATAAGACTTAGCGATGAAAGAGCTTAGTCGACTGGGATACTCGAATGAGTGCGCAAAACAAATATAATATTTTTCTTTAAAAAGCCAACTTAAATATTTTGCTCCGAAAGCCTCCAAAATACAAAGCACTAATTATTTGTTTTTAGATTACTAGGTTAATTATCTTATCCTGAATATATATCACTCTTTGTATGTCATTTGTACCTATATGTTTTAGCACATTGCCATCTTTTAGTGCTAGCGCCTTTGTATCTGCCTCATTAGTGCCTTTTTTAATAGTTATGGTAGTTCGAACAACTCCATTTACCTGAACAGCAATCTCCACATTTTGATCTATAACAAGTGTTTCATCTATAGTTGGCCAAGCAGAAACATGTATCGAGCCTGTATTGTCTTTATCAACAATGCTATAAAGTTCCTCTGTAATAAATGGTGCCATAGGAGCTAGTAGCTTTAAAAAAGAAATAGTGTCCACTTGTGACATAGTATTTGATTCATCTGATTCCCATTCATTTAAAAACTCCATTAAACTTGCAATTGCTACGTTATACTTTAAGTTAGGCATGTTAGTAGTGCATTTTTCAATCGCCCAGTTAAGTTTGATCTGTAGTTTAGGTGAAGTTTTATCAGCAGTTTTTGTTTGAGTAGTTTTCCATACCCTATTTAAGAATCTGTTTACTCCTAAAATTGCGTTATCTCTAAAATCGCCACCCTGGCTAAGTGGACCCATAAACATCAAGTAAGTTCGTAGTGTATCTGTGCCAAATCGTTCGATATATTCATCAGGATTAATAACATTGCCTTTGCTTTTACTCATCTTACTACCATCTTTTATAATTAATCCATGTGCCCTTAGGTTTATAAAAGGTTCATCAAAATCTAAAAATCCAAAATCTCTTAAAGCTTTAGTTACAAAACGCGAGTAAAGTAGATGTAAAACAGCATGTTCTGCTCCACCGATGTATTTATCAACTGGTAGCCATTTTTTAGTAATCTCTTTATCCCAAGGAGATTTAGAAGTTACAAAACGATCTTTCTGAGTAGCTCTCGCAGACAACTGTTCACTTTGCCTTTGAGAAGAATTTTCTTGTAAGTTAGTTGTCGAGAGCGCAATCGGCGATTGGGGGTTATTGTCACTTTCTATCGACCGATGGTACTTAGAAAGATTGTTTGTGACGTTATCATTAGTGTTTATCGATGGGTATCGTAAGTAGTACCAGCTAGAGTCTAAAAACGTATCACAAACATCTGTCTCTCTTTTTGCATCTTTACCACACTTAGGACATTTTGTATTAACAAATTCATCATTTCGGGCAAGTGGGGCTTTGCCATCGTTTGATGGTAAATAATCATCAGAGTCAGGTAACAAAACGGGTAAATCAGACTCATCAACTGGTACTGTTCCACATTGGTCACAGTAAATTATAGGAATTGGCGCCCCCCAGTAACGTTGTCTTGAAATGCACCAATCACGTAATTTAAAAGTTGTATGTTTCACCCCAACTTGTTTTGTATATTTGTCGTACTGTTTAATCTCGATATCAAATTTTTCTGCAAATTGTTTATCACGTTCGTCTGAAAAAGGTACGCCCATTACAGCCCCTGTTGCATAGGTAGATAAAACGTAATCGGCAATCCAAATTGGGAGTTTTTCTAGAGTTATAGGGTTAGTTGCAAAGTAGCCAGTAAAAACACCAGTTTTTTCTGTATTAATTAACCTTTCTTGATCCGATTTATTTCTAGATTCTTCAATATATCTTAAAATCTCTTGTTGGTTACTTGGTATTTGAGATTTGTTACTTACTAACATCTGCGCTAGTTGGTGTTCTGGGGATAGCACTAAAAATGTCACCCCTTTAATAGTATCAGGCCTTGTTGTAAAAACTTTGATAAATCTACTGTCATTGCGAGTCGTCTTAGGCGACGTGGCAATCTTATTAATATAGATTGCTTCGGAAGTACCTCCCTCCATAGGCGGGCAAAAGCGCAATGACTGAGTATCAATCTCAAACTCGATTTCTTCACCCTCACTCTTTCCAATCCAATTTTTCTGAATAGACTTAATCTTATTTTCCCAGTCAACCTGATCTAAATCATCAATTAACTGATCTGCATACTTTGTAATTTTAAAAAACCATTGTTTCATAGATTTCTGAGTTACATTAGACTTGCATCTTTCACATTGTCCATGCTCGACTTGTTCATCTGACAAAACAGTTTTGCAAGCAGGGCACCAGTTAACATTAGTTACTGACTGGTAAGCTAGGTTATTTTTAAACATCTGCAAAAATAGCCACTGGGTCCATTTATAGTAGCTAGGATCATATGTTTCAAGTCTGTTATCCCATGCAAAGCCATTTCCAATTAATTTCATCTGCCTGTAAAAGTTTTTTTGTGTCTTTTTTGACATATCCTTTGGGTGAACATTTTGTTTTATAGCATAATTTTCAGAGTGAATTCCAAAGCCGTCAAGCCCAATTGGCTCAAATACATCAAATCCCTGCATTCGCATAAATCTTCCAAAAACATCACTACCCGTAAATGCATACATATTTCCAACATGCAGACCCTCGGCGGACGGGTAAGGAAACATCATTAAGTTGTAGTAAGGGTTTTTAGAGTTTATTAAATCAGGTTGATAAAGTTTATTTTCATACCAATTATCAGTCCATTTTTTTTCTATCTCTTTATGTAAATATTCTTGCATAAGGCTTATTTTAAAGGTTGATGTATATAAATACAAGTTTATAGATTTATAAAATATAATTATTAGTGCTTTGTATTTATGGAGTACGGAAGTTGTGGAAATGAGATTAATTAATGTTACACACTTCCTCGTTCTCGCCAAACAAGTATTATCTTCTTCTTTTAAAGGCAATTTTAATGTTTGACTCCGAAAGCCTCCAAAATACAAAGAACTAATAATCTTACATTGACATTTGATACCAACTTTATTTTTTCTTGCTTTCAATGTAAGATTACACTGTGATCAAACTAAAATTTGCCCTGCCTATTTTTATACTTTTTGTTGCTTTTTTCTTATCAGATGTTTACGCACAGCCTGTATTGTTTAACACTGCTGTAGCTGAGTATGTTGAGGTATTATTAGACCAGGGTCAAGAGGTAAAAGACGGGAGCATAATTGTTTTTACAACCGAAGCGTATAAATTGGCTAGTAAAGTAGCAGATAAAAATATGGTTGGTGTAATAAATTTAAATCCAGATATCGAGATTGTGGTTGAGGCGGTTGGTGATGAAAAGTTTTATCCATTGGTACAAAGCGGTACTGTCAAAACACTAGTAAGTACTAAAGGTGGTGAAATTGCAATTGGAGATTATGTTACAAGTTCGCAGGATTTTGGGGTAGCAATTAAGAGTACTAATGATGGTTCTCCAGTACTAGGAAGGGCGGTGCAAGCCTTGAAAGATGATGGTGGTACGCCACAGTTAATAGATGTGTCTATAGACTTTCGTGGAAATACAGATCTTTCTATTTTTGAGTTGAAAAAATCAGAGAAATTTATAGATAAATTAGAAGGGTCGTTTGTTGAATTTTTAAATATAGGAACACAAAGTGCAACTGCAGAGCCATCAAAGGCAATTAGATATATACTAGCAATACTAGTTGTGGTCTTGTGTATCGGGTTTGGGTTTTTCTTGTTTGGAAGAATAGCAATCCGTGGGTTAGAGGCATTAGGACGTAACCCTCTAGCTCGTAACTCAATATTAACTGGCATACTAATTAATAGTAGCCTGACTATTGCGGTAGTTTTTGGAGGGCTGTTTCTTGCTTATATTATCGTGACTCTTTAAAATACAATTATGCCTAATATTTCTGCCCAAATCTTATATCTTAATATTGCTCTTTTTTTATTCAACTTTGCCTTTATACAGATCATAGTTAGAAAGCTATTAGAAAACTCTAAACTAAAACAACAGTTAAACAAAAACCCAGAACAAGAAATAATAAAAGCTAATGAAAAAGCACAAGAGATTATCGAAGAGGCAATAGAAAGTGCTAGTAAGATTATAGGGAAAACTAGTGAAAAAGTAGGACAAACAGACACAAAAATCAACTCAAAACTTACGCAGTTATCACAAACTCAATTTTCAAGGTTAGAAAAATCAACTGAAAAATTTCAGAACGAAAGTGATAAGTTATTTAAAGACTTGTCAGATAAGTTTGCAATACAGCTTGTTGGGATAATTTCAGGATTGAAAGAAAAAGAGACAGAAACGGTAAAGTTGATCACTGACAATATTGAGAAACAGATATTAGATACTAATGAGCAGATGGTAGTAATGGTTAAGGAGGATTTTGAAAAAGCACAAGAAAGTATTAATAAGTATAGACAAGTAAAAGAACAAGAGGTTGATTTAATAGCAAGCGAGCTAGTTAAGACAATAGTAAAAAAGGTTTTGCCAAATGTTCTTTCAAAAGAAATGCATCAAGAGTTAATTTTGGAGGGTATACAAAAAGCCAAAACAGATAACGTATTTTTATAAGATGGAAAATTTTAATTGTATCAAAAATCTTTTAACAGTCTCAGATCTTGATCAATTAAGATCTGAGTTAGGATTGCTTAAGGATAATGTTTTTACATCTAAGGAAATAGACAGGGATACTATTGTCTCAGGTTTAACTGAAGATAATGCAAACCTGTTTTTAGCAGATCTAAAGGTAGGTAACATTGACCTTAAATCTAAAGATAAATTTATCTCATTTATAAATGAGATTTTAGATAAGCTAGAAAAGGTTACAAAGGTAAGTTTAATATTTGCAATAAGACCAACACTTTCAAATATTAATAAGATTCAGGAGATGTTACAGGGTGAGGGAAAACAGGTATACGAATATAAGATTGACCCAGACATTTATGGTGGAGTTGTAATCATGAAAGATGGCTTATCTTATGACTATTCGATTAAATCAAAAGTAGAAGAGCTAATCTAAAAAAAAATATGGGATTGTTTGACGATAATTTTAAAAAAACAGATGAATATGGAGAGGTAATAGAGATAACACATCCAATTGTTACTATAGTTGGTCTTCCAAATGTAAAGGTAAATGAGATGGTTGTGTTTGATAACGACCAGATAGGTGAGGTTAGATCGATAAAAAGAGATACAGTTAGTATTCTTATTTATTCTAAAATACCTGCTAAGGTTGGTCAAAAAGTTACTAGGTTAAATGAGGTAATGCAGTTAAACCTTACACAAGATTTGTTAGGTAAGGTAGTAGATGCCAAGGGTAATGTTATAAGTGATATAGTAGGTGACAAGAACGTTAAAACTGAGCTTAAACAAGATTTAAAGATACAAATTGATAAGCTTCCTCCCTCAATGGATTTAAGGCTAGCAACAAGTGGTCAGTTTTTAACTGGAGTTAGCTTGATTGATTTACTTATACCAATTGGTGTTGGTCAAAGAGAGCTTGTAGTTGGAGATCGAAAGACAGGAAAGACATCGTTTTTATTAAGTATACTTAAAAATCAGGTTGAGGCAGGGCAGGTAGTTATATATGTTTCAATAGGTTCTAATATCTCAGAGACAAAGATAATACAGAATTTTATAGATAAGCATAAATTAGCAGAAAAAATAGTTTTTGTAATGACCTCCTCCGATTCGTCACATGGTGATGTTTTAATATCCCCATATACAGGGATGACAATTGCAGAATATTACAAAAGTTTAGGAAGAGAAGTAGTATTGATATTAGATAATCTAAGTACACACGCAATGTACTATAGAGAGGTCTCGATTTTATCAAAAAGGTTTCCGGGTAGAGACTCTTACCCTGGTGATATATTTTATTTTCATGCTAGATTACTAGAAAGAGCAGGTTCTTTTATGTCAAAAGGTAATAATAAGGGTTCAATCACCTGCTTCCCTGTCGCACAAACAGTGCAAAATGACCTTTCTGACTATATTGTCTCAAATTTAATCAGTATTACAGATGGACACATACTTTTCGATGCCAATGAATTTGCAAAAGGAAAAAGGCCTGCTATTAATATAGCTCTTTCAGTTACAAGACTAGGCAGACAAACACAATCACTACTTTTACAGGATATTAACAGACAACTATCATCATTTCTAACAGTTAAATATGAAAAAAGTCTTCAATTATCACACTTTGGCAGTGAACTTACTAATGAGGTACAAAGAGACCTTGAGGTAGGTTCTAGTTTAAATGCATTTTTTAATCAAGATATCGGGTCAGTTGTAGTATTAACACCTGTTTTAGTTTTTTTTGGCATGATTTGGCTTGATATGTTTGTTGGTGCTGGATCTACTAATATTGTGGTGTTTAGAGACATTCTTGCTAAAAATTATAGAGATGATAAAGATGTACAAATAAAGTTAGATAAGATGATAGATGTTAAAACATTTAAAGAATTGCTAGTACAAATTATTGTTCAGAAAGAAGATCTTTTAAAGATATGCAAAGCAAAACAGCCTTTATAGAAGAAAAAGCAGTTGTTAATACATTAAGTGAACTAATTAAGACTTACGAAGAGGTTTACATGCTTAAGATGTATAGAACAAGAAACTCTGTTTTAAATACAAGAGAGTATTATAAAAGGATCTTTAATTTATATATTGATATTAAAAGTTCATATAAAAATGAGATCTTAAAATCTATTCATAAAGTAAACAAGGACTCTGTATTTTCAGTATTAGATAAGCCAAAAGAACATGTTTCAGTATTTATATCAGGAAATGACAGATTTGCAGGAGATATTAACAACAAGGTTTTTAAAGATTTTCTTGAATATTTTAGACAAAATAAGCCAAATCTTGTAGTTATTGGTCAAATCGGTAAGAGTCTTATGCAACAAAGAGCGAAAACCATTAATTATCAGTACTTTGATCTTGCAGAGGATTTTGGTGTTAGTAATTCTAAAGAACTAAAACCAATAGTAGATTATTTAATACTTTATAAAGATGTTAGGGTGTTTTACGGAGAGTTTGAGAATATGATAAGTCAGGTTCCAATAAATAATTCTATTACAGGTGAGATAGGTGAGATTTTAGAAAACGCTGATACAAATGATGATAAGGAAGTAAAAAACTTGAAAAAACAGGAATATTATCTATTTGAACCTAGCCTTATAAATATATTAACTTTTTTTGAAACACAGATATTTACCTCACTTTTCAAAAGAGCGATAGAAGAGTCAACATTAGCTCAGATTGGTGCAAGAGTGGCATCTCTTGAACAATCAACCAGTGAAATTGATAAAAAAATAAAGCAACTTAACTATATGTCGTTAAAAAATAACAAAAATATTAAAAATAAAAAGCAACAGAACATACTTGTTGGTATTAATTTTTTGAAAAATCAAAATGCTTGGTAAAAATGAAGGAATAATAATAGGTGTTAATGGTCAGATTGTTGAAATTGAGTTTTCATCAACATATTTTCCTAATATCTTTGACATAGTAACTTTAAAAGATAATGAGAAAACTAAGTTGGAGGTAATAGCAACGTCTGGTAAAAATCGTTATTTTTGTTTATCGCTTAATAATATGGGAAAATTAGGACGTGGTTTAACTGTGGTCAACACCGAGCAAAAGATGACAATTCCTGCAGGCTCAAAGGTTTTAGGACGCGCATTTGATATATTTGGAAACACGTTTGATAATAAAGGCGAGTTATCAGCCACAGAATATGTAGCATTAAATAAGCAAGATCAGGTAGGTTTGGATAATGTTGCTTTGTCACTTGGAGTTTTAGAAACAGGGATAAAGGCAATAGATTTTTTTGCTCCTGTTTTAAAAGGGGGCAAGATAGGTATGTTTGGTGGGGCAGGGGTTGGTAAAACGGTATTATTAAATGAGTTAATTAATAACTTTATAATTAAATCAGAAGATAAAAAAACAGTCTCTGTTTTTAGTGCAGTTGGAGAAAGGTCTAGAGAAGCAAAAGAGCTATATGACAGCTTATTAGCAAATAATGCAAGTGGCTCTGTTGCAATGGTTATAGGTCAAATGGGTGAAAACCCAGCTATTAGGTATAAAACTGCATATGCAGGAGTTGCACTTGCAAACCATTTTAGAGACAGTTTAAAAACAGATGTCCTATTTTTGATAGATAATATTTATAGATTTGCACAAGCCGGTAACGAGCTTTCAACCTTAATGAATATGTTGCCATCAGAAGATGGTTATCAACCAACATTAGTCTCAGAGATGGGGCAACTACATAGCAACCTAATTTCAACAAATGATGGCTATATTACGTCAGTTGAGGCAGTTTTTGTGCCATCAGACGACTTTACAGACTTTGGAGTACGATCAATTCACCCATATCTTAATAGTTTTGTTATATTATCTCGAGAGGTATATCAACAGGGAATACTACCTGCAATAGATTTGCTAGAGTCATCTTCGACTGCTTTAACACGTGAGATAGTAGGTGATTTTCACTATAACGCATACGAAAGCGCTAAAAATATATTGCAAAAGTCTAAAAGTTTGGATAGGATAGTCTCATTAATCGGTTTTTCAGAACTTTCACTTGATGACCAGATTACCTACAAAAGGTCACAGATAATTAAAAATTATATGACACAAAATTTCTTTGTAACTTCAAAACAAACTGGAAAAGATGGTAGTTATGTAAAACTTATTGATACTGTTGAAGATGTGTTAGATATTGTAGAGGGTAAGTATGATAAAGAGGATCCATCAAACTTTTTGTATAAAGGTAAATTAGTTGGTAAGGTTAGGGTTTAGACTACGTAAGCTTCTAAACTATTATCCGAAAATGATAAGACTCCTTTTGTTATCTTAAACTCTTTTTTTTCGTTGTTGTTTATATAAATTACTATTTTGTCTTTAATTAGCGATCTAAAATTAGTATGTTTTGCGATAACGCTAAATTCTCCTGCCTCATTAAATGAGCTAAACCCTATAGCATTACCTTTATAAAGCACCTGGTCAGGGTTACTTAAATAAATATCAATAGTTTCTTTAATATTAAAAGATTTATTAAAAATTGGCATAACCTAATTTTCGTTTAATTATGATTATAAATCAATTGTTTGGACAACCCCTGGGGTTGTCTGGTATGGTAGTTATGTTAGAATAAAATTATGCCAAAAAGATTAGGACAAGGAATTGGTAATGACTCTCTTATCACAAATAATCTTTATCATATTTATACAAGAACAATGTTAGGTATTATTCCGTTTGTTGAACGACAATATTTAAACTTGATTATTCAACTTCTTCATCATTACAAAACTTTCAATACTTCTTACTCGACTCATCAAAAAAAAATAAAGGTATATAGCGATAGTGATCTGAAATTACTAGACAACCCCAGGGGTTTACTAAAAAATTCTATCCCTGTAAAGTTGCATGGTTATTGTATAATGCCCAATCATATTCATTTAGTTTTAGAGCAATTGATTGATGGCGGAATAGCATATTATGTTTCAAGATTATTAAACTCTTTCACAAAAATTTATAATCAAGATATAGATAGAAAAGGTACAATTTGGGAAAGTTGTTTTAAGAGCAGGGTAGTTATATCTGATGAAATATTTTTACAATTACTAAGATATATACATTTAAACCCAGTAATGTCATCAAAACTGAAGATAATCGATCCAGAACAGTACATATATTCATCTTATTTAGATGCAATTGGTAACAGAGATGGTAGTTTATGCGATCATAGTTTGTTACATTCACTGATGAAGGCTGATCAATATAAAGAATTTGTTGAATCAAAAATAGAAGACAATATATTGTTAGATGAAAAAATGTTATTAGAAGATTTAGAAAGTTAAAAACCCCAGGGGTTGTCTAATTAGGCAACCCCTGGGGTTTACCAGAAATAATTTATGCAGTTTGCAAAAGTTAAATCAATTGCAGTTGTTGGTCTTACTCCATATTTAGTTGATGTTGAGGTTAATATAGAATCTAAGGCGTTGCCAAAGTTTGAGATTGTAGGTTTGCCTGGTAAGGCTGTAGAAGAGGCTAAAGAGCGTGTAAGGTCTGCAATTAAAACAAGCGGTTTTGATTATCCAAACAAAAAAATTGTTGTCAATTTGGCACCAGCTGATATACCAAAAGAGGGACCAGTTTATGACCTGCCAATTGCAATTGCGATATTGCTTGCAGATGGAAAGTTAACTTTACCTAACATTGATCAGTATGTTTTAATTGGAGAGCTTTCGCTTGATGGAAATTTACGAGCAGTAAATGGAGTGTTGCCAGCAGGAATATTTGCTCTGCAAAACAACCTAAAAGTTGCTTGTTCAAGCCATAATGTATCGGAGTTATCACTTATTAAAAACCTTTGCTATATTGCAAATCCAACTTTAAACAGCTTAATAAGTGCACTTAAAAAGCCAGATGAAAGCTTAGTTGTTTCTGATGGTCAATTACATCTTGATGAAAATGTAATTGATGAATCAGAGATTAGATTTGAGCATATTAAGGGTCAAGAGATGGCAAAACGTGCAATGGAGATTGCAGCCTCAGGTGGGCATAATATTTTGCTAGATGGCCCTCCTGGTTGTGGCAAAAGTTTGCTTGCAAAGGCGCTGTCTAGTATCTTGCCTAATTTAAGCGAAGAGGAGCAGTTGGAGGTTTCAAGTATTCATTCAATTGTTGGACTTAATAAGCATGGCATATTAAAAAAGCGCCCAATACGAACTCCACATCATTCAATAAGTAAGCATGGACTTATTGGAGGGGGTAGTAATATTAAACCTGGTGAGATCTCGCTTGCCCATAGAGGGGTGTTGTACTTAGATGAGTTTCCAGAATTTCCTCGAACAGTTTTAGAGAGTTTAAGACAGCCGATTGAGGACGGCAAAGTTAGTATAAGTAGAGTTTCAGGAAACATTACATTTCCTTGCAAGTTTATGCTTGTCGCAAGCCAAAACCCTTGCCCTTGTGGGTACTACGGAACAAATATCAAGGATTGTATTTGTAGTATGAACGTTGTTAATAAGTACAGAGGTAAAGTTTCTGGCCCTTTAATTGACCGAATAGACTTATTTGTCTCAATGGAACCTGTATTGATAGAAAAATTATTGTCTGAGGAGGAGTCTGAAACGGAATCATCTAGCACTGTTTCAAAAAGAGTGCAAAATACAAGAGACATTCAGAGTAATAGGTATAAACAGCTTGGCTATTTAACAAACTCAGAAATCCCGGTTTCAAAAATCAAGATATTTTGTAAATTAGATACTGATTGTCAAAAGTTTTTAACAGCAGCTAGCAATAAGTATGGGTTGTCTGCTAGATCTGTTAACCGGGTTTTAAAGGTTGCCAGAACCATAGCAGATTTAGGTGGAGTAGAAGAAATTGGGTTATCTCATTTAGCAGAGGCGATTCAATATCGAAAGCTATGAAAAGTCAGAAAACTGGTGAGTATGGTGAGCTGTTGGCCTTAGAGTATTTAGAAAAACTAGGGCAAAAACTTATTGTAAAAAATTTTAGATACAAAAGATTAGGTGAGGTTGATATCATTACAAATTTTAATAATATATTGCACTTTATTGAGGTGAAGACAAGAAAAAATGATCACTATGGATTTCCGTTTGAGTCTGTTAATCGTAAAAAACTTGAAAAGATTATAAAGGTGGCGGAAGTGTTTCGAGATCAGAACAGCTTAACAAAGCTAGATTATCAGTTTGATATAGTTTCAATCACCCTAAACCCTACAAATATTGAATATTTTGAGAACGTGACGTTATAGGTTTTTTTATTTTTAACAAATGCTACCTTGTAGTAAAAACTATATTAACAAGATGATTGAAGAATGGCTCACTCTTTTAACTTTTTGTTAAGAGGTACGTAAAAAATCCCTTATCAATTTCATTTTTCCATAAGTACCTGTAAACACATTTTTTATATTTGATTTTTCAACTGTTTTTATTTTTTTAGCTTTCATGATTTATTAAATTATATCACTTTAAATATAAAGTAGTTACATTTTTCTTTCTGGCTTAACTGCAACAGATATGAGATAATTACTGTTTATATGGTTACACAAATAATCAAAAATAATAATTTACCTTTATATAAAATCGATCAGTTTAACAAGGCATTTTACGGCGACTTAGTTGTGTCATTTGACGACATTACTACATGGTCTAAAAAAGAGAGGCAATTATTAAACGAAATTCAATTTATTTCCCTTGATGTTGAAACTCAGCAAATATCTAAAAAACAAGACACAATAAAGGTTTTGTTTAAACGAAAGTTAGATGGCAAACTTATAGAAACAGTGCTAATGCGTTTTGAAGATGGTAGAAACACAGTTTGTGTAAGTTGTATGGTGGGTTGCCAGGTTAATTTCACATTTTGTGCTACAGGCAAGCTTGGGTTTAATGGAAATTTAACAGCAGTTGAGATAGTTGATCAGGTACTATACTTTGCAAGGATTTTGAAAAAGGAAAAGGCAAAGATAACAAACGTTGTGTACATGGGCATGGGAAAGCCAATGCTTAATTTAGAAAACGTTCAACAGTCAATTGATATATTAACTAATAGCAATAGGTTTGGGTTAGGGGCACGTAGAATAACAGTCTCAACCTCAGGTTATGTTGCACAGTTTAATAAACTTGTGGCAGATGGGTTTAGAGGTAGGGTTGCAATAAGTTTGCATGCGCCAAATCAGGTTTTACGTGAAAAGTTAATGCCTGTTGCTAAGGCATATAGCTTGAATCAAATTATGGAAGCACTAGATAATTACGTAGCACTAACAAATAAAAGAGTAAGCTATGAATATATATTGATAAATGGGGTAAATGACACTCAGCAAAATGCGCAGGAGCTTGCAGAGTTGTTAAGAGGTAGGCTAGCCCATGTAAACCTAATCCCATACAACCCGATTAAAGGGGTGGAGTATGAAAGATCAACACAGGAAAGTATTAAAGTTTTTTCTGATATTTTGAAACAGAATGGAGTTAATTATTCACTCCGAATTACAATGGGAGATGACATTGCAGCAGCTTGTGGTCAATTGGCGGGTAGAATTAGTATATAGTATTTTGTACCTAGTATCTAGTATGAGGATAACGAGAATAGGTCATGCTGGAGGCTACTGCCGAAGCATCTAGGGTTTAGATAAGCCATTCCACACCCCCGAGACTCGTTATACTAAAGTCAAGCATTTAGTTAGGAATATGGACAAGCTCAGGTTTGTAACTTGTATTTGTTTTTAACATTCCATATATTATATGCAATAACTTTCTTGCTAAAATTGTTAAACATGTATAGTAGTGTTTGCCATTTTTTCTGTGGTACTCATATATTCGTTTAAACTCTTCGTTGTGC
>Ga0210019_1003415_pt1 | contig 14584 bp, 15 predicted proteins | sample CryGeyCG2114_020_2_FD_183969 | JGI IMG/M metagenome (GOLD analysis project Ga0210019, IMG submission 183969) | Groundwater microbial communities from aquifer - Crystal Geyser CG11_big_fil_rev_8/21/14_0.20 (SPAdes) (version 2) | ecosystem: Environmental > Aquatic > Deep subsurface > Groundwater ...
TTATCTTTAAGTATTGAAACTTTACCTGAAGTTGCTCCAGTCATAGCTACTAAAAAATCGCCATTTTTTAGCTCAAATTTTGTTAAATCTTTGTTCAGTTTTTCCAGATCTACAAACTCAATCCTATTTGTATCTACATAACCATTTTCTAGAAGGTTTTGGATTTTTATGACAGGACAGCCTACCTTTCTGGTATTAAACAATTTACTACTAAAAGCAAACCCTCCAAGAACACCAGCATATTGTCCTAATTTTACTTTTTGCCAGTTTTGGGGAATTGCGTTAATCATATTTTTACCCAAATGGTTTGATGATGTGATTAATAATCGACGCAATGGGGCCGTCATCTTTTGATTCAATTTTGGGTAGATAGCCAATTGGCTGATGCTTAAACATTGATTCTGTAGCCGCTATTAAAAATTTAGTCCTATCCTCTTTTTCTGGATTAGAAGAAAGAAAGTCGTTCACAGTTTCAGCAACGTTTTTTCTATGTTTATTTAAGGCAGATAGATTAGAATTTATATTAAAATTCCTTGAGCAAAATGAAACTGCATAGGAGATTATCGTTAGTAAGGCTAACTTAGCAAGGCCATATTGAAGGTTGAAAAACTCTGTTGGCTGGATAATATTTTGATTTATCTTATTTCCAATAAAAAGTCCAAAATACCCTATAACATTTAAACTAATAATAACAAATAGTATCCAATAGAAAACATTCCCCCTTTTTAACCATTTATCTGCTTCAAATTTGTTTTCATAGGCTTGTAATTCAAAATGTTTTCCGAATTTAACAGCTCCGATTTCCCCATGAGATGAAGCAATTTTGCTTTTCTCTTTCTGTAAATCTTTTTGCTGTTGCTTAAGTCCGCTGATAATTTCATCATATTGTTTTCTAGCCTGGATTAAATTTTTTTGCTCCCTCTGGATTGTTTTTTTATCTTTACCTTTAGTGTCGGCCTCCTGCCTTAAATAGGTTAAACTTGTCAAAACCAAGTTGACAAAATTGTTATAGAAACCGTCAATTCTTAACTCAAAACTATCGTGATCTTGCTTTGCATTTCCAGAAGTAGTTATATCAAAAGCTTGTAACCACCTTAAATGGCCAAGCAATTCCTCAATCAAATTATTAATGCTGTTAATAATGTTATCTGGTAATTCGCTTTTGTAATCTAGGTCTTCTAATTCAACAATCCACTTTCTAATCTTCTCAAGTTTTTTATTGGCGTTTTCAAATGCAAATGCTCCAAGTTCTTTTTTCAGAGCAATTTCCTTAATATTAATTTTTCTGAGATTTTCTTTGTTAATTTCCATATTTTCTCCTTACTTTTTTGATGCGGAGAAGATAACTTGCCACTTCTCCGGTTTCCAGATAGCGGTTGACCGGGCCGCTGCAGGCGGCGCAAAAACCGCGCAAAACAATATCATTAAGGTCAAGCCCTTTTTGCTCTTTGTTTATACTTACTTGACAAGTGTTTATTATCGTCATATAATCTTTCTTAGATAAAAACTGGTGAGTGAGCGTGACGCCACAACCCAGTTTTTTCTACTTTCAGGGCAGAATTTTGTAACTTTGAATTTTAGAATAGAGTTTTTTCTTTTTATTGCCGGTGTTGGGGTTTATACAAAAAAGCTTATAGTCAACTACCTTGATCAATTCCTTTTCATAATCTGACAGTTTATCTGCAGGGCGTTTTTCGTATTTTAACTTCAAACCGTAAGCTAGAATGTCTGCCAATTGTTCTTCAATATCAAAATTTTTCTTAGTCACAAAGGAAATTTCAGTCAAAACATTTTGGACCTGCTCGTAACCTATCTTTAAACGCTTAAATCCATTGGATAAATAATGTCCGGCAGTTTTGTGATAATAAAAGTCTTTTTCCGCCGTGGCCGACTCCACGATCAATCTTCCCCGGCAATTATGTTGGGCCAACAAGGCAAAAATAAAATTTTTAATGATGATGTCTGCCGTCTTCTTATAAAGCGTCTTTTCATTCCAGTTTTTAGGCATCTTTGATTTATCTACCAATACTCCAAATAACTGGAATCCTCCCCTGTAAAGAAATCTGATTAAATCTGTAGAAAAATCTTTATTGGTTTGATCATCCTGCAGTATTTTGAAAACCCCTTCTTTTCTTCCGATTTCCCGGGAATGAAAGATAATATCGGTTCTATCCCAATATTTAAATTTAATCTGATCGGCTTTAATTTTTAACTGTTCCCTGGAGATGGCCGAAACCATAATCCCACACAAAAGATAAATCCTTGATTGAGTATTTTTTGGGCTGGCGCCGCCTAACTCATCTATAAATAAATTAATTAATTTCATTTATTTTAGCTATATTTTGTAAAATTTCTTTTTCCAGTTTCTCGCTCACCTGAAAATATTTTTTAAGATCAGTTTCCAGGACAGTCATTTTTTGCTCAAAGGGAATGCCGTCATCAACTTCTTCCGGAATACCTACAAAACGGCCTGGGGTTAAGACAAACCCGTTTTTAGCAATTTCCTCAATAGTGACTGACTTGCAATAACCGGAAACATTACTGTATTTTCCGGCTTGCGGTTGACCGCGCCAGGCACGGGCGGTATCGGCGATTTTTTGGATTTGTTCGTCATTAAAAATTACCTGCTTGCGGGAAATTTGCTCAAATGTTTCCCGGGCATCAATAAATAGCACCTCCCCTTTTCTGTTTCTAAACCTGCCGGTCTGTTTATTTTTAGCCACAAACCATAGCGAAACCGGTAAACCCACGTTATAAAACAGCTTGGGCGGACAGGCAATAATGACATCAATCAGATCGTCATTAATAATTTTTTCTCTGATTTTTCCCTCTTTGCCGCCGACGGCCAAAGCGCCGTTAGCCATGACAAAACCGGCCATACCGTTGGGCGCCAAATGCTGAATAAAATGCTGGATCCACATAAAATTGGCATTGGAAGCCGGCGGGGTACCGTACATTAGGCGGGGATCTTTTTCCGTCAGCCTATCAGGATCCCATTCAGCATTAAACGGAGGATTTGCGAGTACAAAATCCGCCCGTAAATCGGGGAATTTATCATCGTAATATGAGTTCCCCGCCAATACTTGCCCGAATATTCCCCTGATAGCCAGATTCATTTTGCACAGCCTAATCGTAGTATTGTTACTTTCCTGGCCAAAAACAGCGATTTTGGCCGCATCCTGATGATGCTCTTGCAAAAACCGGGTCGATTGGACAAACATGCCGCCGCTACCGCAGCACGGGTCAAATACCCGACTGTTTTCAAACGGCTCTAAAATCTCGACTAATAGCTTGACTAACGGTCTTGGAGTAAAAAACTGCCCTCCGCGTTTGCCTTCGGCGTTGGCAAACTGCCCAATAAAATATTCGTAAACCCTGCCTAACATGTCTTTTTCTTTATCAGTATCATGGTCAAATTTGATTTTCGAAAAAATATTAACTAATTCGCCGATAATATTAGCTTCCAGCGGCAAACGGACAAAGTTCTTAGGTAAAACGTTCTCTAGTTGTTCCGGGTTGGACTTTTCAATTGCTTCCATAGCGCCTTCGATATACTCGGCGATATTCGGTAAGGCCGCTTTCTCCCTTAAATATTCCCATCGAGCCACCGTGGGAATGTAAAATACCGCCTTGCGCCGGTACATTTCTTTATCCTCAAGCATTTTTTCTCTGGCAGATTGATCAGGGATAAAGTATTTCCGGTTGTTGGGGTCGCTAAACATCAGCTTTAGTTTTTCCCGGTGCTGGTAAAAAGAATCAGAAACGTATTTTAAAAAGATCAAGCCAAGCACAATGTATTTATATTCCGAAGGGTCAACGTTTCCCCGCAGTTTATCGGCAGCGGCCCAAAGTTCTTTTTCAAAATTGATATCTTTTTTAGGGTTGTCGATTATTTTTTTCGCCGAGGCCGGAGCATTTTTTCTGGCTTGAATGAGACTATTTTTTATATCCTTGGGTAATGAATTATAAATAATTTGTTCAGTCTTGCCCTGCATTTTAATTTTAATTTCTCCGGAAGAGATCTTTCCTTTTAGTTGCTTTTGCACTGCTTGGCGGCTTACTCCTAAAATATTAGCAATTTCCTTATAGGTGACAAGTTTTTGAGTTTTCATGTAGGCCGATTATACCATAAAATAATTAATTGTCAAGTAGCATCAATGCAACCATATTTTATATTTTATTACTAGAAGTTTAAGAAGTTGACTCGTTGACAAAGATCCGGACCTGGCGTTCGGATTTGGCTAAAGGTTTCAGGCGACCGGCCAGATCGGCCGGCAACCGCCGGTTGTCGTAGGCGTCGGCCAACTTGATCACGTCAAAACTCAACGTTTTATCCCACCAGCCGGCAGCCTTAACGGCCTGTTCCAGCTCTTTCCGGCCGGGCTGGTTTAACCGGGGAAACACCGTCCGGTTTTTGACCGAAACAGTCACACTGCCGGCTGAATAAAAGATGGTTTTTTTCTTAACGCTTTGGGAATAATCCAGCAGTTTTTGCTTGGCCGCCTGCACTGCCTCATCGGCCCCGGCCTTGGATTGCAAACAATCTAAATAACTTTTTACTAACGCTTGCGCCTGCGGGTCAATTTGCGCCATGGTTAAATTATAGCCTCAAATTAATTTGAGTTTCAACCCTCCCCGGATTCCAGTTGCTTAATCGTCTGCAGGGCGCGGCCGGAAACGGCCTGAAGCTCGCCGTAAATCCCGTGGGTCGAATCAATCACTTTCCGGATCTCTTTTTCCTGCCGCGCCCACTTGATCGAAAACCAGCGCTTTTCCCGTTCAATATCGGCCTGCAGATTGGTAAACGACTCGACGATCGCCTCGATCCGGTGGGTAAACTCGGTGCCGGTAATGTATTGGTACAGCACTTCCATTTTTTCGTTTTTGCCGACGTTCATCAAGCGCTCGTGGTTGACGTGGATCAGGTCAAATCGCAAGGCCGTCGCCAAATTAATCACCGCTTGGCGGTCCACCACCCAAACATTACTTACGTATTTAAACAAGCCGATGTCTTTGGGGTGATCGGTGGCCACCAGGACGGCTAACTGGGCCTTGGCCTCCCGCTGGTCTTCCCGCAATTTCTGAAGCCACGAGTCATGCCACTGGGCATTTTTGCTCTCCCACAAAATCACCCCGCAGCTCTGGCCGTTTTTGTCGATCACCGTCTGGACTACGTCCGCCCCGCGCTGGCCTTTTTTAACTTCGCTGATCCCGTCGTCGGGAAACTCTTTTTTAAGTAAGGCTTCCAGTTCCAGCTCCAGCACCTCGCCCTGGGTTTGCTGGGAACCCTGTTCGGCTTTGCGCTGGGCCGCTTCCAGGGCTTTTTTCAAATCATTGATCACTTTTTCTTTTTCCCGGTCTTTTAACTCATGCTCCTCCAAAAACTTCCGGCCCAGTTCTTCTTTAATCTTGCCTTCGACCACGCTTAAACGCTTTTTCATCTCCAGCTCCCGCTCCTCGTCTTTATGCTTTAAATCCCGCAGCTGGTCCAGCAAATCCTCCAACTGCCGTCTTAACTTGGCGCTGTTTTCTTTTTCGGCCCGGACTTCTTTTTGCGCCTCATTCTGGGCATTTTTCACCGCCTCTTCCTTAATTTCGTGCTGCAGCGCCTCGGATATTTCCAGTTCCTTGCCGCAGTACTTGCACTTGATGGTCGTCAGCATGGCTCTATTCTACATTATGCGAAGCGGAAACGGTTAAAGTTTCCTTTCTAGGTTTTAATCGCGACAAATAGCATTATTATTCGCTTCAGCCTTCAGGGTGAAAACCTGAACTTTTTCATTTATAAGTCCTGCCTTTGAAAATTTGCCTGGTTAATTGAACCGCCCCGCCATGAAAAGGATTATCCGCCTGAGTGCACGACTCTTCCGGCTGGCCGGCCCAAACCAAGGCATGATCAACCGTTTCCCGTCTACTCATTGCCCGCGGCCGCCGGCAGCCCTTAAACAAACGGTGATAAATAACACAATTGTCTTTTTCCGGGCAATCTACCACCCGAACGTGTATTTCTGCCTGCATATGGCGCTATTTTACCAGATCGCGTGACACAACCTCTTTTTGTTAGCCAAATTCCAGGTTTTACCTTCAAGGTCTCACCTTGTAGGCTACGGCCACGTCTTGGCAAAACAATCCAAGTACTCGTCCACAAATACTTGCGCCTGCGGGTCAAGTTTTGTCATAATTAGATTATATGCAAACCCGGCTCCAGCGCAAACACGAAAAAGATAGTTTGAGACAGGCGGGCAAGTATGTTTTACTGACTGTCATCGCCTTGATTTTAGTGGTCAAGTTCGGTTTGCCCGGTTTAATCCGCCTGGCCGCCTTTGTCGGCGACCTTAAATCTTCCGGCCAGCCGATTGAAAAATCCGACAGTCAGGCCCCAAACGCCCCGACACTCTTAGCTCTGCCGGAAGCGACTAACTCGGCCAAAATCAGCGTTGCCGGTTATGCGGAAACCGGCGTGACGATTAAATTAAACCGCGGCGGTTTGGTGGTCAAAGAAACCGTCAGTGACAGTGACGGCAACTTTGAATTCAAAGACATTATTTTAAAAGAAGGCAATAACGAGTTTTTTGCCGAAGCCAGCGATAATCAGGGCAACAGCAGCGGGCCGTCAAAAACCTGGTTAACTACTTTTGACAATACCCCGCCGCGATTAACCGTCGATCAGCCGGAAGCCGGGAAAAGATTTTTCGACCAAGACTCGCCGATCACTATTTCCGGCCAAACCGAAGTCGATAACGATCTGACGATTAACGCTAAATTCGTTCTGGTCGATTCAGAAGGGAAATTTTCCGCCAAATGGCCGTTGGCCGAAGGCGATAATCAGCTGGATTTTTTGGTACGCGATCCCGCCGGCAACGAAACCAAAAAACTCTTAACCGTCAACTACACTCCATAGCCAAATCAGGGTAAAGCTGTAAAACAGGGAATTGACAAACAGCGAGTGGACCAGCAGGGCCGCCAGGGTAACTTTCATCACTAAGCTGGTTTGCCAGAGAGAACGAAGTAAGTTCAAATAAGCCATCAGCCCGACGATGCCGCCGGTGGCCAGCACAAAAATCAAACTGGAGTCCAGGCCGGAAGCCGAATGGCTGGCCGGGTTGTCCCGGAAATAACGCAGGGTATTAAAACCTAATCCAAACACCGGGCTTTGCCGCCAGAACTCCAGCCCCAGTTGATAGTTAGACAGGCGCTGTTTAACGGACATAATCCGCTCTAATTTAACCCCTTCGCCGCCGGGACGGGGCAACAGTAACAGCGAAACTGCAAAGATAACCGCAAATAAAATCAGCTTAAACTTTTTCTTTAAAACAATCATGGCAGCCACAGCCGCAAACAAGGCCAGATAACTTGAACGCGAGTATGTCAGCCACAAGGCCGCCAGGTGCAAACCGTAAAGCCACCAGATTTTTGGCCGGCCTGCCTGCGCAGGCAGGTAAAAATAAATCAAAACCAGGCCCAGCACCAGGATAATCCCGGTAAAATTCGGGTCGAACAAGGTCGACAGCAACCGGTAATAGTGCTCGTCCCAGTTCAGGGCAAACAGCCAGCGCGTGTCCGGCACCGATAAATACTGGACCAGCCCGAGACCGGCAATGGCCGAACTGTACCCAATTAAATAAATTGGTTTAATCGCCAAGTTAATCAGCAGGCTGTAAACCAAAAACCGGGCCAAATACAGCGAACCGATTAAGACTTGATTCAAAGGCATTCTGAAGCTCGCGCCAATCAGGGAAATCACTGCCGCTAAACTAAACCAAAGTATTGGCCGGTAAAATTTTAGGCGGCGGAAGTTGGCTACCAGCAACCCTGCCAAAATTAAATCATGTAAATAAAGCGGCAGTCCCGGCAGGCGCTGCAGCTCGCCCCCAGCCATTGTTAAGAATAATAGTGAGATTAATAATTTATTCATTCAGGTAAAGTTTAACCCGAGTCAGGGGATTTTGATAGATCAGGGGCAGGTCGAACTCCGGCCCGCCCTCCCCAACCAAAATGTGGGTGTAATAGGTAGCGGGATCTTTCCAGCTTTCGTGGTCAAACGGAAAATCAACATAGTAAAGATTGTGAATGTCATAGATCAGCATTTTATCCGTCGGCTTAATATTGGCCTTAAACCAGCCGTCGCAGTCATAGAAGTCGCCGAAATCAAACTTTAAGTGTTCACATAAAAACTTAGTTTTATCCGGCTCCAGGTATTTAAAATTGGCCCAAGCCCGACCCCCGATGCCTAACCCCACCTGGAGTAAAACTAAACCGATCGCCACTTTACTCTTAACCGAAACCGAAGCCGCCATTAAAGCCAGCGGGAACAGGGCAAACCGGCCGAAGTCGGTCCCGGGCATAAGAAACCAGATTATTAAACTTAAAACTAAAGTTTTAGAAAATTTAGGCTTTAACAGCCACACCAGCAAGATAAGCGGACCGACACGGAAAGCCGGGTCAAAAAATAACCGGATTGGCCGGGACAGCCAAAACCAAAAGCCGTTAAACCACCACTCGCCTTCCAGGCCCAAACCCAGGCCAAACGGATAAACCGGATTCCCGGTCGCCTGCCAGTTAATCACCATAAACGGCAGGTAACCCAAAACCGCCCAGGGAGCCAAAGTAATTGCCAACCCGTAAACCAAAGCGTGAATTTTACTCGCCCCGGCCAGGATTAAAAAAATTATTCTGGCTTTGCGCTTATACAACACCGCGCCCAGCAAAAAGGCCGTGGCGATCAGATCCACGTAGGCCGAGGTCGACAGCCAGCCGACCAACAGGGTTGAATACCATAATAAGCTAGCGGCCATTCCCCCCAGCCGGAAAACAAAATAGGCGCCGAGCAAACCAAAAGCCCAATGGACCAATTTTCCCGGCAAAAACATATAGATCAGCTCGCCCAAACGCGGTAAACCGGACCAGTATAATAAGTTGCCGGGAATGGGGGCGATCGAACCTCTTTGTAAAAACAGCTGGGCTTCGCTCAAGTGGTACCAGAGGGCGTCAAAGCCAAGTTCCGGCCCCAAGGCGCCCACTAAATTCACTCCAGCCTGAATAATTAACAATCCCAAAAATAATCTATCGGGTTTTTTCATAAACTTTCACCCGCACCCAAAAAGAGTGCAAGCTCATCATGAAAGCCATAATCAATCCCGGCAGTCCGTCCAAAAAACCCAGGTGCCAAAAATAATTTTTCATGAACTTTACCGGCGGGTACACTAAGAGTCCAAATAAAGAAAAATGGCCGATCTCTTCGGCCCGCAGGCCGGAATAGTAATTCAACCGGTCAATAAACTGGCTGATGGTGATTTTCCGCTTATGAATGATTCTCGGCCACTTCAGGTACTCTACCTGAAGTGGCGACTCAAACCTTTCGTGGACCTGGCCCACCCAACGGCCGCTTTTCGGCTGGAGATAGCGGACCAGCCAAACCGCCGCCGTCTCCCCGTGCTTCAACTGCCGGCCCAAAAACCAATCGTCACGGCGGAAAGCATAGTTATAATTTTGGCTCAAGTTTTCCGGCAACGGCCCGGACAAAACTTCGTCGTCATCCAAAATCATTTTCGCTTGGGTTTGCTTTTGGTATTGCCGGTTGCGCCAGCTGGAAAAATCAGTAATCATATTTAATCAATTTTTGGCCGGAAAAATGGTAAACCGTACTGGAAAGCGGCTGGATAAACCCGGCTGCCGCTCCGTCGTAAATCGAATAAGTTGGCCCCGATTCATCTTGGTAATTCCGGCCCTGCCACCACAGCAAATAACGGTAGTTATCCAAATAGCTGGCCCAGTCGGGGTTGCCGGAAAAGTTTACCAATCTAAAGCTTGACGGCAGCCGGTCCACCAACTCCAGACGCTCGGATAAATTCGGGCCATAGGTATAGAAATTATGGCTGAATAAATTAAAAATATTAAATATTGCCATAACTACGGCTAAAAATTTATTCCTGCCTAAAAGCCACGCCCAAACCGGAAATAAGACCATAAAATAACCTTCGGAGGGCGAGCCGTGAATGTAAAACCCGGCCGCAATAAATACCAGGGTTAAAAGCATTAGCCGGCTTTGTTTGACTAACCCCAGCAATAACCAAACGCCGATGACGGCGGCCAGCCAGGGATAACCCGGAGAAATAAACTTAGTCCAAAAGTCAAAAATATTAGCGGTAGCGTTGCCGTATTCGCCCAGCCGGGTCAAACGGTAACCGGTCCAAGCCGCCAAACCGACGGTCTGGGAAAAGCCGTGGGAAAAATCATAAATAATTTTCGGCAAGAACGGGATTAATCCCACCGGCGACCATTGCACTAATTCCCGCCGGCGCCGCCGAAACCAAAATAACAGCAAAAATACCAAGGGCAGATTGGACAGTTCAAACTGAAGCAATAAAGCCGTCATCAATATTCCCCAGCCGGCTGAATTAATTGTCAGCGCCCACAAAAAGCCGATCATAACCAGCGGTATCGGGCTCAAATGATACGGCAGGCGGCTGTGAATGACCGAAAGGGGCGCCGTCGCCAAAACCAAACCGGCCCACCAGCTGCGGCTCAAGCGGTAAAGCAAATAAACGCTTAAAGTCCCCAAAACCGCGGTCAAAATTGCCGGCGTCACCGGGTTAAAATTACCAAGTTTCAACATTAACGTCATTAGCCAGATAAATAACGAGCCTTGGTGCAGCCACGGAATACTCGACGGAATCCCGACCAGCGGCCAAACGCCGGTGACGGCCATGTCCCGGGCGGCCAGGTAATCCCGGCCTTGATCACCGATAAACGTCATCAGCTCCGGCAGACGGTAAAACCGTAAAACTGTAGCCAGCAACACCAAAGACAGCCAAGGCCAGGTTAATTTGCCCCGGATAACCAGATTATTAAGTTTCATTGCCAAATAAAGCAACCAAGCGCTGACAGCCGATTGATATTGGGAATAATACTGCCGCGCGTCAGCGGCATAGACGCCGGAAATAATTTTCCAGCCGGCTTTATCGGTCGAGGCCGAAATCCGGTGTTTAATTAGCGCTTTACCCAGGTGAACAATCTTAAGGCCAATGGCCTGAAAACGCCGGCACAGATCATTTTCAGTGTAATAAAGTTTATACCGGGTATCGTAGCCGCCGATTTTTTTAAACAGCGCGGTCCGGACCAGCATGGCCCCGTCGCTGATCACTTCGGCCGGGTAAGTCAGCTTCCGGTTCACCCCGGCCAGCCGGAATTTAGCCAGGGCTTTGGGTTTAACCAACCGGTGCAATAAAGTCAGCCCGATCAAATCCAGCCACCAGGAGTTATGCCGGGAGCTGGTTTGGGCCACTTGCCCGGCCTCGTCTTCCTGGCGGGGCTCAACCGCCCCCACCCGGAGATTAGCTTCCAGGTAATCAACTAAAATTTTAGAAGTATTGGCGGTTAAATAAGTGTCGGAGTTTAATATCAAAAAATACTTGCCCTTGGCAATTTTGAGGGCTTGGTTGTTGGCCCCGGTATACCAACGGTTAACTTGATTTTTAATTAACTTTACTCTGGGAAATTCTTTTTTGACCATGAGGGCCGAGCCGTCACTCGAACCGTTATCGACCACGATCACTTCGAACTGCAAATTTTTGGTGAACTTATAAATCGACGCCAGGCACCGGCGCAATAAATCTTTCGTGTTGTAAGAAACAATACTAATGGAAAGTTGCATAGATACAAATTTGATGGGCGTACAAATTCGGCCAATATTTAACCAGCCAGCTACAGTACTTCATTCCCCCGGCGGGGTCGATCAGAATTTTTTTGATGGTCAGACCGGCGCCGGTAATTAATTTTTGAGCAGTAAAATAAGTAAACCAGCGCAAGTGGGTCCGGTCAAAAATGCCGTAGTCTTCATACTCAAACCGGCCCAGAATTATTTTCAGCCGCGCCCGCCAATGGCCGATATTCGGCAGAGTCACGATTAGCTCCCCTTTGGGTTTCAAAACTAATTTAATTAATTGAAGGGTTTCTTCCGGCCGGGGAAGGTGCTCCAAAATTGCCGAAGCAAAAACCAAGTCATAAGGCGCCCGACGCCGGATTTCTTGCCACGTAGTTGGCTCATTTAAATCGCCCGTAATGTCCGGCTTGGCTTCACGATTAATATCCACGCCGATAACTTTACAGCTTAGCTGCTTTCGAAAATACTCACTCATAAACCCGGCGGCACAGCCCAGCTCCAATATTTTGGTTTTGGGTTTAACTAACCCGGTTGATAACCGGTCAATATTGTCCGGGGCTAACTTGGCCGGGTCAAATTTGCCCCGGTAGGCATACTTAATTTTTTGACGCAGTACCATATTAATAAATACTTACCGATCTTCCTGGTTAATATTTTCACCGGCAAAGCCGCTATTATCTTGTCATAATCGTGCGCCCAGGTAAAGTAGTTAAGTTGTTTTGGTTTTGGCCGGATTTCTTCGATCAAAATCAGATAGCGTTTGGTTACCCGGACTAATCCGTGAAGCGCCCGAACCAGATCGGCCGGTTTAACGTGCATCAGCACACCATGGGTAAAAACCAAGTCAAAACTATTAGCGGCAAACGGCAATGATAATAAATTGGCGTGAATTAATTTAGTCGCCGCTGCCAAATTTCTCCGGGCCAGTTTTAATAAAGGCCGGCTGATATCAATACCGGTAAGTGAAACGCTGACGCCGCATTTCAACAAAAACTCCAAATTGCGGCCGAAACCACAGCCAACTTCCAAAATCGATTTAGGCCGAAGCCGTTTTATCTGGCCCAGAAGCCAGCGGTGCTGGGGGAAAATCCGGTACTGCCACCGGTCGGCTAAAAACCGGCGGTAAAGCCAGCGCCAGTAGAGCTGCGGCTGCCAACTGACAACTTGTTTGACTAGAATCATAGGCTAAAATACATTAAACCATATTTATCATGAAACCTAATCCCGTTGACTGGTCCGGCTCCCGGGCCTTGGTCCAGCAACTATCCCACGTTAAGTTAAAATCGGCCATGGCCCGCTATTGCCGGGGTCAGGTCATCGACCTCGGCTGCGGCGATAAACCGTACCAAAGCTACTGCCGCGGACGGAAATACCTGGGCGTCGATAAACGCGGCGGGGATATCCAGGGCGATCTTTTTAAACTTGACCCCGGCAAAAACCGCGCCGATACGGTTATCTGTACCCAAGTCGTCGAACACGTGCCCGACCCCGGACGGTTGTTTAAATTAGCCTATGATCTGCTCAAACCAAAAGGCCATTTGATCCTGGCGGCGCCGTTCGTTTGGCCACTCCACGACGAACCGCATGATTACTGGCGTTTCAGCCCTTACGGCCTGAAACAGCTCAGCCGGCAAGCGGGTTTAACGATAGTGAGCTGTCAACCACTGGGCGGTTATCTGGCTTTAATCTGGCAGCTGGTGGCCATTCTGCTCGAGCGGCCCGCCTATGGCCGGGCTTGGACAAACCGCCTCTACCGGACTGGTCTAAAACTCTTTTTCTTACTCGTTCAGCCGCTGGTTTACCGCCTCGATCAAATCAAACCAATCAAGGGTGCGGCCATAGTTTATCTGCTCGTGGCTAAAAAATGACCATAAATGACCAACGCTACTACGAAAATTATTGGCGTCACCGCCTTAAACATGAGCCGGGACTTACCCGGCAAATTCCCTTAAGAATTAAGCTGGCTTTAACTCACTTGCCGCCCTGGCCGGTGACCATTCTTGACCTGGGTTGCGGTGAAGGCAGTTTGGGCCGGGCGGCCAAAGCGATCAACCCGCGCCACCGCCTCGTTGGCGCTGATATTGCCCCAACCGCGCTTAAACTGGCCCGGTCCGGCTACGACTCGGTTATTCCGGTTGATTTTGACCGCCCCCATCGGCCGGCCAAACTCAGGCAGAAATTTGACGTCGTCACCGCCCTCGAAGTCATCGAACACTTGCGTCACCCCGGTCGGCTGCTCGGCCTGGCTTTTACCAGTTTACTGCCGGGGGGTAAACTAATTCTTTCTTTTCCCAATACCCAATGGTGGGGATTTAAGCACGACCGGCCGGCTTATACCACCGCTGACCATAACCAATTTTTTAATTTAAACTCAATCACCAAACTGCTGAACCGGCAGGGTTTTTGGATAGAAACGATTGACGGGATCTTCACCCTGCCCTGGTACTTCGGCCGCCTGCCTCATCCCCTGCAAAAATTTCTCGGCCAAGTCCGGCCCGATTTATTCGGCTATCAGTTAATTTTGGTCTGCCGCAAAAAAAATAAATCAACGGTCGCCCATTTAATCAAAGATTATCTTAACCCGTCCGAGTCTTGGCTTTATACCCAAGTGACCACTTCCCGGCAGACATTCCCGCTGGTTTTATGCCGTAATCGCAAAAACCTGGACCAGTTTCCTTATCCGGCGTTAGGCAAATATCCGCTCCTAACCGATAATTTAGGCCCGTCTTTATTTAGAAAAACCGCCGCTTTAGCCCAAACCCTGAAAGATCGTTGGCTGGGCCCGGAAAATAAATACTACCGCCGGCTGATCACCGCCAGCGGCGCCCGGCTGATCCACGCCCACTACGGCCCGACCGGGTGGGAAGCGATCGGCCTCAAACACCAAACCCACCTGCCGCTGGTAGTCAGTTTTTACGGCGG
>Ga0210019_1003420_pt1 | contig 14575 bp, 17 predicted proteins | sample CryGeyCG2114_020_2_FD_183969 | JGI IMG/M metagenome (GOLD analysis project Ga0210019, IMG submission 183969) | Groundwater microbial communities from aquifer - Crystal Geyser CG11_big_fil_rev_8/21/14_0.20 (SPAdes) (version 2) | ecosystem: Environmental > Aquatic > Deep subsurface > Groundwater ...
CCCCGCCGCTCATAGCTATTCATAGGAGCAAGCCATTGTTCCTGCCCCGTTTCCTGCACCTCTTGAGCCGTCCGCTGGGCCATTTCTTTTAGCAACGCAAAATGGCTTTGGCGATAATCATTAACGTCCACAATAAACCGAACGGGCTCGCTGATTTTTTTAGCCACCGCCGCTCGAATAATTTCCTGCAACGCCAGCAGAACCTCGCCGCCTCGGCCAATTAAATAAGCCGCTTCCGGGCTTTTAATGTTGGCTCGCAGAAATTCTGGGTCTTGATCCTCCATCACCACCTCGCCCGAAAAATCCATTTGCCGCAAAATTTCCTCAATGATGTCTTTAATTTGTGTTAATTTATTTTGCATTTTTTTTCCTCATAACTAAGTACTGCTGCCCAATGCCCAGCAGAGTTACCGCCGCCCAGTAGAGGGTTAGGCCGGCCGGCAACCGCCAGGCAATAAAAATCGTCATAATTGGCATAAGATACATCATCTGCTTACTCATGGCAGTTGCCATATCGCTGGAGCCGCCGGCTGACGGCTGAATATTGGTCATCATTTTGGACTGCCAAAAAGTGAACACGCCCGCTAATATTGCCATAACATAATTGCTTTTCGCCAAATCCAGCCAGCCCAGAAACATTGGATTAATTTGTGCGGGCCGAGAAATAAAAGAATATAAAACATTCAAACTCTCGGGCTTTAACCCATTCCAAAAAACTCGGTAAAGCGCGATTAGAATTGGCAGCTGAATCAGCAACGGCAAACAGCCGGACGCCGGATTGATAGAGTTCTTTTTGTATAATTCCATCAGGGCCTGCGACTGCTTAACTTTATCTCCCTGGTGTTCTCCCTGCACCGCTTTAATCTGTGGAGCCAGCTCGCTCAAGGCCTTTTGCGATTTAATGGCTTTTTGATTAAGCGGGAAAAGCGCCAGCCGAATTAAAATCGTTAACAAAATAATCGCTATTCCAAAATCGTGCCAGGCGAAATTATTGTATAAAAAAATAAGTCCGTTAAATAACGGGCGATAAAGGAATTCGTTAAAAAGCCAAGTAATTGAACCCATAAAAACTATTTTACCGGGTCATACCCACCCTCATGCCAAGGGTGGCAGCGGCTAACTCTTTTTAGCCCCAACCACAACCCCTTTAAAATGCCGTATTGACTAATTGCCTGATGGGCATAGTGGGAGCAAGAGGGATAAAAACGGCAAGCCCTCAATGGCCGCCGGAATAAACCTTGATCCGGTGAAAAAATTATTTGATAAAGACCGATAAAAAATAGGGCAATCTTTTTACCTAACATAAAGTTTGGCCCGCTTTAGCAGCTCTTGGACCACCTGCCTAATCGCCGACGGCTCAAGAGTGATTATTTGATTTTTAGCCACCCAAACCAGGTCTTGCCCCTTCTTGATATCGGACCAGGACTGGGCTAATGTCTCTGTTATTTGCCGCCTAATTTTATTTCTCAAAACCGCTTTTTTAGTCACCTTGGCGCTCACCACCACCGCTGAGCGGCTAGCTAACTGACCATTCTGCATAAAGCGAACTGCTAAATATTTATTTTGCTGCCATCCGCCATTTTTAAAAACCGCTTCAAAGTCCTTCTGCTTGCTTAAACGATTAATCCGCGCCAACATAAGCTAAACGGTTAATCTTGTTCTTTTTTTCCGACGCCGCCGGCTAATCACCCGACGACCATACTTGGTGCGCTGACGAACCAAAAAACCATGCACTCTTTTGCGTTTTTTCTTTTTGGGCTGATAAGTAACGCTCATATATAATCACTTGCTTTATATTCCACTTAGTATATTATTAAAAAACCAAAAAGTCAATTAAAAATTATTCAGGGCACACTTTTAAATTTTTGTAAAAGAGGGTGGCCCGCCTATCCACTAATCATCCCCAGTTTATACACAAAATTGCCGTTTTTCCTTGTTTTTTATCCAATTGTTCCTTCTTGTCCTTATGGTACAATGGGGAGCGAGGGAAAGAAATGCTAAAAGAAAAAATGAATTTTATGCTTCATGAAGAGCTTTGGCAAACTGCCTTAGGAGAAATTGAACTCAATATTTCAAGGGCTAATTTTATCACCTGGTTCCGCGATACCGGCATTATTAAAAATAAGGACGGGGTGGTGACTATTGGCGTACCTAATGGCTTCAGCAAGGAGTGGCTGGAGAATAAATACAACAAACTAATTTTACGCGCTCTCCGAAACACCTCCAACAACATTAAGGATCTGCGGTTTATTATCAATCCGGTTACCAACCAGCCGTCGATGGAAAAAATCTTTAAAACCGGCATCAAGAAAGAACCGCCCGCCTCGCTCGACCAACCCTTTGAAGAACTGGTTGTTGATAAAGAGACCAATCTTAACCCCAAATATAAGTTTGCTAATTTTATTGTCGGCTCTTTCAACGAACTAGCCCAAGCTGCTGCCAAAGCGGTGGTCGGCAACCCCGGCGAGCTTTATAATCCCTTATTTATTTACGGGGGAGTGGGGCTTGGCAAGACCCACCTAATTCAGGCCATCGGCAATGAAATAGTTGAGAAATACAAAAAGAAGAAAAAAGTAAAATACATTAGCTCGGAAAAATTCACCTCAGAGCTTGTCAGCGCCCTCCATAACGGCAAGGTGGAGGACTTTAAGGAAAAATACCGACAAATTGACGTGCTGGTTATTGATGATGTCCAGTTTCTGGCCGGCAAGGAAAAAACCCAAGAAGAATTTTTCCACGCCTTCAACGCACTCTATCAAAAAAACAAACAAATTATTTTAAGTTCTGACCGGCCGCCCCGAGCTATTTCCACTCTGGAGGAGCGACTGCGCTCTCGCTTTGAAGGCGGCATGATCGCTGATATTTCTCAACCGGATATGGAAACCCGGCTCGCTATTTTAAAATGCAAGCTGGCCGAGAAAAAAGCGACCCTGCCCGACGACATTTTAAATCACCTGGCAACCAATATTCAAAAGAATATCCGCGAGCTTGAGGGCGCTTTAAATCGCGTTATTGCCTTAAATAATCTTTCCTTTACCACTGATAAAGATAAAATATTTAAAATCTTAAACGACATTATCTCGCCGCCTAAGAAACTCACTCATTATAAAATCATTATTCAGGCGGTGGCGGAATTTTATGATGTTAATACTTCAGAGCTCATCAACCGCTGCCGGAAAAAAGAAGTGGCTTACCCGCGTCAAATTGCCATGTATCTAATCCGCGAGGAATTAAAAAAATCGTTTCCTTTCATCGGCGAAAAATTGGGCGGGCGCGACCACACCACCGTGATGTACGCTTGCGATAAAATGCAAAAGGAAATTCAAAGCAACGAGACCCTTCAGCAAGAAATCGTCTTAATAAAAGAAAGGATTTATAGTAAGTAGCTGTTAGTAAATTACTTATAACTATCTGGATATGGTGTTAAAATACTATTAATAAAAGCGCTGGCTGCTGGTTCTAAAAACTTTTACCATCAGCCGTTAAATAGTTATTGATTGATTTATTAACATCTTACCACTTGATTTTTCCTTTACCAGCAAAGAAAAAATTCCTTGTCCACAAAAAAATCAATCTTTAATAATAACAATTATTTTATTTAATTAATTTATTAATTATTATGCGGTTTGTCTGTCTGCAGGAAAATTTAAAAAAGGACTTGAATATCGCCCAAAACATTATTGGCCGCAATTTAACCTTGCCGATTTTGAATAATTTATTATTGCAAACCGAAGAGGGTCGATTGAAAATTTCCGCCACCAACCTGGAAATTGGTGTTAGCACTTGGACGTCGGGCAAGGTGGAAAAAGACGGCGCCATTACTTGTCCGGCTAGAATCTTGGCCAGCTTGGTTAATAATCTGCCCAATAAAAAAGTGGAATTAGAGGTAAAAGGCAGTAATCTCCTGATAAAATGTGAAAGTTTTAAAACCACCATTAAGGGTTTGCCGGCGGATGATTTTCCAATTATTCCCAAAATAAAAGAAACCCCGTTAATGGAGGTGGAGAATGGTTTTTTTAAGGATGCCTTAAACCAAGTGGTGGGAGTGACGGCTCTCTCTGAGTCGCGGCCGGAAATTGCCGGGGTGCTATTTAGTTTTGAGCGCAACGATTTAAAATTGGCGGCGACCGATAGCTTTCGCTTGGCGGAAAAAGTGATTTTCTCCGTCAGTAAAAAACCGGACTCAAAAAAACCCTTAATTGTTCCTCAGCGAACCGCTCAGGAATTAATCAGGATTTTAGGCGAGAGAGAGGGCAAATTGAAAATTATTTTGGGCCACAACCAGGTATTATTTGATATGGGTGAGACCCAGTTGGTTTCTCGATTAATTGAGGGGCAGTATCCCGATTACCAACAGATTATTCCTAAAAGTTTTAATTATCAGGTAGGCGTGGAGCGGGAATTATTATTAAACAGCGTTCGGGTGGCGGGAATTTTTAGCAGCAAGGTTAATAATATCACTTTGGTTTTAAAAAAGGGACAACTGGAAGTTTTATCCAATGACGCGGACCTCGGGGAAAACCGGTCTCAAGTGGCAGCGGAGATTAAGGGTGGTGACTTGGAAGTTAACTTTAACTACCGGTATATTTTAGACGGGTTGACCAATATCAGTTCCAAAAAAGTATTTTTAGGGATGAACTCAGAATCCAGTCCCATGGTCATTCGGCCAGCTGGAGAAGACGATTACCTTTATATTATTATGCCGATTAAGGCCAACTAAGAAATTGTGGACTTCTCTTAAAAAAATTTTACCGGCCAAGATAAGGGGGCTTGGTTTGGCCAAAGAGATAGAGTTTTTTAATTTAAGAAAGAACTGGGACAAAATTTTAGGCGAGGCCCTGGGCCAGCAGTTTCAGGGAAAGAGCCAGCCGCTCAAGATTAAAAACGGGGTCTTACTGGTTGATTGCTTAAATTCAATCTGGGCCAACGAGCTGCAAATGAAAGAAGACCTCATTTTAGCTAAAGTGAAAAGCCAGCCGGCAAAACCGGTGGGCCTGGAAAAAATTAGATTTATTAGTTGAAAAAAAGAAATTAAAAAACCGCTTTGCAAGCCGCGAAGCGGTTTTTTAATTAATCAGTTAACGAGTGAGCATCACCGATATCTGGTCTTCTTGTCGGTTTAAAACTTGGTCATAGGCGCGCGCCTTTAGCGTAGCCCAGCCATTGGCAAGGCCGGCCGGGGCGATCACGTCAAGGCGATAAGGCGGCGACAACACCGAACCGACAAAGTCGTCGTTTAAGAAAAAATCAATTTGTTGAAGCCCCAGCGGAGCAACGGCTTCAACTTCGGCTCGAAAAGACATTGGCACGGCGGTATTTTTTTTAGGAGAAGTGAAGCGCACGGTCGGCAGGTTTTGTTTAGTGTGAAGTTGATCATTCTGAGATGGAGCTTTTTGGTTGTAAGATTGGTTTTGTTGGCCGAGCCATGCCAAAACAGCGGCCTCCCAGTTTTTAAACTGCGGGTCATCACTGGGGTTACTGGGGGAGTCGCCCAGCGGGTCGTCTTTTTGCAGATAGTACAGCGGGCAGTGAACTTCCTGAAAAACTTTTTCTTGTATCAACTCCGGCGGAGTTTGACTGGTGGCGAGCTGTCCGGAGGTCTTGTCAATTTTAACTGTTCGGTTAGTAATATAAGAACCATAAAGCATGGGTTTGTTGGTGGAGATTGGGTCCGGTTGTAGGAATTGTTCGACGCCCTTGGATAGGCAAAAAGCCGGCTCCTCGCCGCAGTCAGTTGATTTTATTTTATAGGCCTGGGCAATAAAATCGTGCCACAGAGGACCGGCGGCGGCGATGCCCGCGCCAGCCCGAGCCATAGGAGAATTATTGTTATTGCCAACCCAAACGCCGACGGCCAGAGAGGGAGTATAGCCAAGCGTCCAAGCATCGCGATATCCCTGGGTGGTGCCGGTTTTGGCTGCCACGGGTCGGTCGGCAAAATAAAGCGCTGAGTTTTGACCAAAGACCGGCGCGCGGCTGTTGTTGTCAGATAAAATATTGGAAATTAACCGGGCAATTTGCGGTTCTAAAACCTTATCGGATTCGTTTTTGTACTCTTCCAGTGTTTGGCCGTCTTTGTCTTCAACTTTTAAAATAGGCGCGGTTTGGTTTTTAACGCCGTCATTAGCAAAAACGCCGTAAGCCGCTACTTCGTCCAGCAATTTAATCTCGCCGCCGCCGAGCACCAAAGACAATCCATAACGCTCCGGATCGTTTAAGGTGGTGATGCCAAGGGCCTTGGCGGTTTTTATGGTCTCGGGAATACCGGCTAAATAAAGCATCTGCACCGAGGGGATGTTAAGCGACTGGGCTAGGGCCTGACGGGCCGTCACTGGGCCGCGCAGTTTGTCGTCGTAGTCGCCCGGATGATAACAATCCAAACCATACTCGTCTTTTTCTTGAGCAGCGGACGATGGGCAGTTGGGGTTAAATTCTGTCTTTAGGTCAAAGAGCACCGTGTCGGGCGTGTAGCCCTTTTGGAAAGCGGTGGCGTAGGCAAAGGGCTTGAAAGAGGATCCCGGCTGCCGGTCGCGAAGAGCGACATTGACATTGCCGTCATTATCCAAGTCAAAATAATCATAAGAGCCGACCATAGCCAGAATTTGCCCGGTTTTGGGGTCAAGCGCCACTAAAGCGGCGTTGCGGGCTTTGTAGTTTTTCCAATTACTAACAGCGCCGTTATGGATAATCTCTTCAGCCGTTTTTTGTAAATCCCAGTCCAGGGTGGTGGTAACTTTCAGGCCGCCCGCTTCCATCGCTTCCCGGCCGTACTTGGCTTCCAGGTATTCTTTGATATACATCACAAAGTGAGGCGCTTTAATGCCGGATTTGGCAGGGGCAAATTTTAATTTTTCCTGCTTAGCCGCTTCGCTTTCTTCCTCGCTGATGTAGCCGAGTTTTTGCATCCGGTCCAGCACATACTCTTGACGGGCCTTGAGCACATCCACGTGCGAGCCGTAAGGCGAATAGTAGCTGGGCGCTTGGGTGAGAGAGGCCAGTAGTGCGGCTTCACCTAGAGTTAAATCCTTGGCGTTTTTATTAAAAAAAGTTTGAGCGGCGGCCTCCACGCCGTAGGCATTGGAGCCGTAGGGCACTTGGTTTAAATAAAAACCAAAAATCTCGTCCTTGGAATATTTAATTTCCATTTCCACCGCGAAGATGGCTTCTTTAATTTTGCGGGTATAAGTTTTTTCCGATGTTAGAATGGCATTTTTTATGAATTGCTGGGTGAGGGTGGAGCCGCCAATACTCACTTGCTGGCCCAAGATTTTTTTGCCGATAATATTATATAAGATTGAGCGGAGAATTCCTTTGAAATCCAGACCGAAGTGATTATAAAAATTGCTGTCTTCTATCGCTAGGGTGGCTTGCCTCATTTGTTGAGGAATTTCGTCAAAAGGAATAATGGTGCGTTTCTCTTCGCCGTGAATATCATAAAGCAAAATTTTGCCGGTGCGGTCATAGATCTTAGTGGACTCGGTAATTTGACGCTGGCTGATATTGGCGGGGCTAGGCAGGTCTTTGGCAAAATAGGCAAAGGCCAAAAAGCCCAGCACTAGGCCGGCAAAAAATAAAATAACCGCTAACCGGAAAAGCGATTTTAGCCAGTGCCCTAAGCGGCCCTCTCCTTTTTTTCCGGGGCGATAAAAAAGATTAGAATTCATTAGTCCGTATTTTACCAGGGAAAAGCCGATTTTTCAAGATATTTTTAGACAAATTAAAACCCCCGGAGAGCCAGGAGTTTTAATGAAGGAAGTTATTCAACTTCGTCGCTTTCTTCAATGCCGTCGTCTAAGTAGCCGTCTTCTTTGCCCTCATCAGCGCCACCTAAAGTATCGTCTAATATCTCTTCATCGCCGGCGCCAGCGGGGTCATCTTTTGGATTCTGGTCGTCATCAGGATGCAAAAGCATATTGGTCGTTTTAAATAGTTAATTATTTGAAAAACACTTCGACCTTTAAGCGGTTAATTTTTTGTTTGTCGTTATTTTATTGAAAGCCAGGAAAACTGTCAACCCCTAAAACTGGGGATAGCTAAGACCTAATGGAATGGGTGCAGCAAATGGCAACAGCTAGAGCATCAGCTGCGTCGTCGGGACGGGGAATTTCCTTTAATTTCAAAATAGTTTTCACCATTTGTTGCACCTGTTTTTTTTCGGCGCGGCCGTAGCCGGTGATGGCTTGTTTTACCTGCAACGGAGTGTATTCATATATTTTGGCTCGGTGCTGGGCGGCGGCCAGCAAAATCACGCCTCGGGCCTGGCTCACCTTAACCGCCGTTTTTAAGTTTTTAAAAAAGAAAATATCCTCCACCGCGATAACGTCGGGTTGGTGTTTTTTAATAAAGCGGTTTAGTTTTTGGTGCAGGTCATTTAGACGCTCGGCGGTGCCGTCGGTTTGACTGGTTTTTAAACAATCATAACAGCGCAGCGCCACCTGCTTGTTTTTGTATTCTATAAGTCCCACGCCGATCATGGCCGTGCCCGGGTCAATGCCAAGAATTAACATAATAAAATTTTAGGCGCCGCAGAAACTTTTAATTATTGAGTATTGGAATAAATTTCGTTGACGTCGTCGTGCTCGTCCAGCGCTTCAAAAAGTTTGGTTAGCCGTTCTTTGTCGTGCTCGTTCAGCGCCACTTCGTTTTTGGGCTGCCAGCTCAGCGAGGCCTCATTGAGTTTTATCTTTTTATCCTCCAGCGCTTTTTTTGTCTTTTCCAGGTCTTCGGGCTGGGTATAAATTTCCAGAGTTTGTTCGTCCAGCCATTTTAAGTCCTGCGCTCCGGCGTCAATCGCTGTTGACTCCATATTTTCTTTAGTTAATCCGCCCTGTTCCGCCTCGATAATACCTTGGCGGGTGAAAAGCCAAAGCACGGAGCCGGGACTGGCTAGTTTACCCTCGTGTTGAGATAATAAATGTTTAATTTCCGAGATGGTCCGATTTTTGTTATCGGTGGTGCCTTCAATAATTAGAGCCGAGCCGCTTGGGCCATAGGCCTCCAAAATAAATTCTTCAAATTTGACGCCTTCCAGCTTTCCCGTGCCGCGGGCAATAGCGCGTTCAATATTATCTCGCGGCATATTCAAAGAACGCGCTCGGTCAATCATCATGCGCAGGGCCGGGTTTTTGGCCGGGTCGCCGCCTCGCTCGCGTGCGGCCACCGAAATTAAGCGCGCCAGCTTACTGAAAACCTTGCCCTTCTTGGCGTCGGTGAGCGCTTTTTTATGTTTAATTTGAGACCACTTAGAATGTCCGCTCATCAAAAATGTAAAATGGAAAAATCAAAATTCAAAATGGCAATAATTTTACATTTTGAGATTTACATTTTTAATTTATTATGCCGTCTTTATGTTAATCGTCGGGGCTCGGGCTGTCAACCTGGAGTTTCCTTCTAAAATAAACTAAGCCGGTAGCCGCCAGGCCAGCCAGCAACAAAACCGCAACCAGGACAAAGGCAGTTTTTAGTTTAGAGCTTTCCTTTGTCGGCGAACTGACCGAAGCAGTTAAATTAGGCGTTGATGTCTGCGGCTCCGGGGTTGGTTTAGCAGAAGCGGTTATTTTAGGCGTCGCGTAGGGCTGGTTTGTTGTCTTGTTCTCAACTAAGACGCTTTCTTCAATCGGATTAATTTTTTCTGCGGCCGCCAAAGCCACGTTTGCCGAACTATTATTAGTAGAAAAGGATTTTTTATTGGTTTGCCCCGGCGTTGGTTGACTGGTCCAAAGCCAGCCATTGTTAAACCGGGCGCAGGATTGTCCTTGAGTGGCCTTACTATAGGAAACAGCGTGAACAATTTGGTCGTCCGGCCAAAGTAGCTGAACTTTATCGCCGTCATTATTAAGCGTTGATTTATTAAGAGAGACAACTAAAAGTTCGCCCGGTTTTATAATTGTATTTTCGGGAATAGTTTGCGGCGAGGTGGAATTGTCGTCGTCATCAATTTGCCAGCCGGTTAAATCTATAGCAGAGGAGTCGTTATTTAAAAGTTCAATCCATTCTTTTCGGTCTTTGGCGGGATAGGGCAAAAATTCGTTGATTAAAATATTTTGTGAGTATTGGAAGTTTTTACTTGGCGTCAAAGACGGCGTCGGAGTTGGAATAGGGGAGGCGGATAAAGTTGGAGTGGGTGTTGGTGTAAGCGTGGCAGCTGACGACAAAACGCTATTAATGGCCCCGGGCGTGCCGCCGTCAATTAGACCCTCTTTAAAAGCTGACCCGCTCCATTCCAGTGTTTTGCCGTTGCCATTGGCGCCCATATCTTTGTTGTAATTAGCGGTAGACGTTTCAACGCCTTCTTTATTTAAAAGTTTTAGCATGGCGCTGGTGTTGGATAAGTTCAGGACCGTATCAATTATTGTGCCGCTGTAATTTGGTAAGTCGTTGGCAATGGTGGCCGCGTCATCGGCCAATAAGATGTATTCGCCAGCACCGATAATTAGCGAGCCGCGGCTGTTCTTTTTTGGCGGGGCATTCAAGGTGTGGTTGGTCGCGGTATCGCCGTCATTAATTTTCCAGTCGGTCAAATCAATAGAAGAAGAGCCATCATTATATAATTCCACCCATTCGTGTTTATCATCCGCGCCGGATAAATCATACGCCACTTCATTAAAGATAATTTCCGCCGAGGCGATTTCGGGCCCAATAAAAAAAGCAGCGGATAAAAATATCGCGGCGATTAGTAGATTTTCTTTATTGCGCATTCTGGTAATTTTCCCTCTCTTAAGCCAAGAGAGGGTTAGGGTGAGTTATGATTCAGAATTATAAGCGAACCAATTATAACTCCTCCCAACTTCTCCTCTTAATTTAAGAGGAGAAGTTGTTCCTTAGGACGGGTTTTTCAAATACTCCTGATGGGCCTGTAAAATTTTGTCTTGGATTTGCAAGGGTGAGGGTATCTGAGCAAAAACCAAACGGCTGGTCTCGTCGGCCGTTTTAATTTCCACGTTGCCGTAATGGAAAAAAGTCGGCAGGGGGCCGGCGGCGGTTGCGGTCACGCTTTGCACTTTATCTAAATTGCAGGACAAAATTTGCCGGTTAAACAGGCGACGTTGTTCAATACTGATAATTCGTTGGTTGGTGAGCACCCAAATATCCAGATACCAGTTCAGCCAAATTAAAAATCCCCAGCACCAAGCCACCAGCCAAAACAGCGAGGCAAAATACCAGAAAATCAAGCCGTAGGCGGGCTCGCTAGATATGCCGGGTAAAAACATCAGAAAAATTAAAACCACCAAAGGAAACAAAGCCACACCAGCGGCTTTAAGCAGCCGAGCGCCCAGAACAAACTTATGCCGGCGCATAATAGCTAAAACGCTTTCGTTGGTTGAAAGAGTAAAAGATAGCATATTATAATTCTGCCCAGGGCACGGAAAGAAATAAAAAAGCGCTAAGACCGGCCAGCGTCAAAGAGACCAAAACTAAAGTGGTTAGGATTTTAGTGAGTGATTGCCCGGGTAGCCGGTATTGCATCAAATGATAAACCGCCGCGCCGAGAAAGGCGAGGAGAAGAAGTAGGGTGAGGAGGCCGAAAATAAAGGATATAGATAGAAGCATTTTTATTGATAAATAGCGTGGTTGTCTACCGAATGGTCTATCGAATCTATCGAGGTTCAACCTCAATAGATTTACAACCTCAATAGATTTATCTTAGATCTTTTAACGATTTTAAAGTTTTGCCCTTGCCGGCAACAATCGTTGCGTGGCCGGCGTTAAGTTCTTTTGATAGTTTGCCCTCTTGCCAGTCCCTTATCAGGTCGCGAAAAAACTCGCTGGTGGAGGCATAATTGCCGGTTCTGACCGCGCTTTTTATGGTCTTGGCCATACGAGAGGGAAGAGAGATGTTGATTATTTCACGCATAGATTTGCCCGATTTTAATTGTAATACATTGTATTACAATATTATCAGACGGGATTTTATTTGTCAAGTAGGATAAAGCTTTTTAAGTGACTTCGCCTAACGTATCGGCACATGCGAAGTGCGTAGCATTTGGGTGTAGGCTTTTGTAAAAAGCCGAAACCGGATACGCCGTGTTATGTGATGTAATAAAAAATTCTTTTTCGCTGATTAAGCGAAAACAAATCGGGTCGAATTTATTTTTTACCCTCTCTTTTTTCCCTTTCATCCCTCTTCCTATCCATTGATTTACGATACTCTATATGACTAGTAGTTTTGAATAAGTGTTGAATCGCTGGCTTAATAATTCTATGGAATTCTTCCATTACTTTTTCAGGATTAGCACCACGAGCCGCAACACTACCACCTGATCTATTGTTAGCATCATATATATCAACACTATCTCCATCAAATGCTCCAAATTGTTCAACATAACTTGGCATGTTATCATATCGGGAAGTCGCAGCTATTTTATATTCTTTCCCTTCCTTCACATAATATATGCCGATATTATTATCGCTTTCTTTTCGTATAAAAAAGTGCTCTCCATCTTTTACATTTACATTAAAGCTTCCTTCCCATGGGTGCCCAGGAGAACTTGTTTCTGTATACATTGATGCCAATCCTTTTATTATTTCACTAAGAATTTTTTTGCCTTCTTCATCCCTAGCTCTATACATATACCCATAGACAATTTCCTTTTCAGAGGACAATGGAATTTCCTTCTGTGCTGTCCTTTCTATACTGTCTAATTTTTCTTGGGTAGTCATCATTTCCTCGGCTTTTTTACTTCCTCCGAGGACGGAACGTATCTTGATTCTTTTTCCATAATTTTGTTGATTAGTTTTTAATTAAATTTGAGCTACGGAAAAATAAAAAATAAACTTGTCCCGATTTAATCGACCGACAGGGCGAAAAGAATTTTTTATTATTTCACCTAACTCGTTTATATGCGAACTATTCTCGGATAGTATGCTGATTATCGTGTGTTATCCGGAAGGCAATATTTCTTTAAATCAATTTATCCTGCGCGCTGTCTAGGTATTTAAGCCCTAGATGTTCATAGGCCACGCGGGTGGCGGTGCGGCCGCATTAAATCGCAAATTCAAACGTTTTTACTTCATTTTTTAATATTTTAGCCAGTTTCTCCTTTTCTGTTTCCAAATCAAAATGGGACTGCAGATTAAGCCAGAATTGCGGTGAAGTATTAAAATATTTTCCCAGACGAAGAGCTGTATTCGTGGAAATAGCGCGCAGACTGTGCACAATTTCGTTGATTCGGCGCGGAGCAACCCCAATATCCTTAGCCAGGCGGTACTGGCTGATTTCAAGGGGGGCTAAAAATTCTTCCATTAATATTTCTCCCGGGTGAATCGGTTTAATTTTTTTAGTCATATAATTATTAATGATAGTTAATGATTTCTACCTCATAAGCATCTTGCCGATGCCATTTAAAGCAGATCCGCCACTGATCATTGATGCGAATACTATATTGTCCTTTTCTTCGGCCCTTTAATTTTTCTAAGCGATTAGCCGGCGGTATTCGCAGGTCGTTTATTGAATTGGCGGCGGCCACCATCCATAATTTGCGCATAGCCGTTCTTTGAATTGAAGAGGGGAGAATAAAGGAGGTGTCCCTATTGAATATTTTTTGTGTTTCTTTACATTTAAAGCTTTTAATCATGAGCCATTGTTATAGTAACGCGGCACAATAATATTGTCAAGCGTTACGTAATAGCCCAATAGCTTGGAAACGTTTGATACAATAATTAAGTATCAATAAAACGAATCCAAACTATGCCATATACAACTAATCCCCAGATGCCTAAACTGCGGGCCAGAGCAGTTAAGATGGTCAGAGACGGTCAATCGGTCAGCGAAGTAGCCAGATATTTCGGATACACTAAAGGCGCGGTCAGCAAATGGAATAAGAAGGTGCCGGTAGGCGGAGCGCCTGAGATTCCAACCCAATCTTCTCGTCCGCATCATCACCCCAATGAATTGCCGGCAGAAACCGTTGACGCGATTATTGCTTGTAAAAAGAAATACCGGCGGTGTAGCGATGTTATTCATCAGCATTTACTTAACGGTGGCATCAAGGTTTGTTTAAACAGCGTAAAACGGAAGCTGGACGAAGCCGGATTGATTAAGAAACGAAGCCCCTGGAAAAGATTACATCTGCCGATCGAGCGCCCTTTGGCTTTAAAGCCAGGCGATTTAGTCATTGTGGACACAATTCATTTGATGGTAAGCGAGAAGAAGCGAATCTATGTTTACACCCTAATCGATGTCTATTCCCGCTGGTGCTATGCCTGGGCGACAGACAGGATTAATGCCCGAAACAGTATTAAGTTTTTGGCAAAAGCGCAAACCTTGGCTTGCTTCAAATTCAATTGTATTCAGTCAGATCACGGAAGTGAGTTTTCACAGCACTTCAGTAAACGGATAAAGACACTTCATCGACATTCTCGGGTTAGGAAGCCCAACGACAATTCATACCTGGAAAGATTCAACCGCACGCTGCAAGACGAATGTTTAAGAAAATTACCGGTTAATGTTAAAGTGTTTAATGAAACCCTACCTGTTTATCTGGATTACTACAATGATGAAAGATTGCACATGGGTATCAATTTTAAAACGCCTAATCAATTACTAAAGTGTTTCCAAGCTATTGGATAGAAAACG
>Ga0210019_1003421_pt1 | contig 14570 bp, 25 predicted proteins | sample CryGeyCG2114_020_2_FD_183969 | JGI IMG/M metagenome (GOLD analysis project Ga0210019, IMG submission 183969) | Groundwater microbial communities from aquifer - Crystal Geyser CG11_big_fil_rev_8/21/14_0.20 (SPAdes) (version 2) | ecosystem: Environmental > Aquatic > Deep subsurface > Groundwater ...
CTTTGGCTTTGCTGTTTCCTTGGCTTCATCTTTCTTAACTTTTATTTTTGTCACTTCTTCTGGTTCAGCCTCTTCCTTCTCAATTGCTCCTTCAGCAATTCCGAGGTTTTTGCAATACCTTTGCTGAACTCTCATTGAACTAAGCTGCTTCAGTGCATCAAAGCATGCCATTACAAGATTTGTCTTAACTTTTGTCTGGCCCTTTGTTTTTGACCATACATCCTTAATGCCGGCAATCTCCAGAAGTTTCTTGCATTCTTTTTCAATGCAAAGGCCCTTTCCTTTTGGTGCAGGCATTATCTTAATTATACATGAGCCGCACTTTGCCTCAACCTTAAATGGGATTGAATGAGGATTTCCGCAATTGCACTGCCATGAGCCGCATCCTCTTTTTATTTTTATGATATTAAGCTTTGCATTCCTTAGGGCTTTTTCCCTTGCAGGAACAGTTTCCCTGCTTTTTCCATAGCTTATTCCAACATAGCCATTGCCATTGCCAACAACAGCATATGCTGCAAAATTTGGCTTATTTCCCTCTTTTGTTTTCTTTTGGGTCTGCCTGAAAACTCTTCTCTGGCCGCCCCCGAATTTTCCCTTTGACTGGCCTATAAGCAATAAATCTGTTTTCAGGTTTGGCAATAATACATCAACTATTTCTGGCTCAAGTATTTTTAATCCATTGTCAAGGATTTCATCAATTTTTGTTATTTCGCCTGACTTTACTTTCTTTCCAATAGTTGTTTTTGGATTCCAGGCTTCTTTATCAAAAGCAGGTTCCCTAGGGGATTTTTTTGGGCCACTATCATTATTGCTCTTTGTTTTTTTATTATCATACATTTTTATACCTTCATAATCTTGTCTTTTATATCATTAAACTGCTTTTTTACATCTTCAGCCTTGTTTTTAATATAAGATGAAAATTGCTTTTCATACTTTTCTTTGTTTTCTTTTTTTAGCTTCTCTGCATAGTTTGAAATATGGGTTCCATTAATCCTTTCCTCTGGAGGAAAAACCTCCTCTGAGCATGGCACTTGCAAACCAGAGTCAACAACACCTTTCAAAGCAGCATATATTCTTGAGCCCTTAACATGGGTGTTTAAGCCAATATCAACTATTGCTTCTTTTATTCCTTTTTTCTTTGCTTTCTGCCCAAGCAAAAGCCCTGTTAAATAAGCAGTAGGAATATTGCCCCTGTTAAGGCTATACCCTAATTTTACAAGCTCTTTTGAGTTTGCTGATAAAAGTATACTGTCTCCTTCAGGCCTGTATCCAATAACCTGGATATTAATATTGCATACTGATTTTCTGATAACAATTCTTGGCTTTCCTGAAGTAAGAAGGCTAATTCTCTTTTTATAATTAGTTTTTCTTTCTCTTTTTCTCCTGAATTGCACTATTTGAATCTTAGCTTTTACCATTTTCCTTTGTTAAACCATTTTCTTTTATGTATATTTTTATATGTTTCCTGCTTCTGAAGAAACCGCCGCTTATTTTTGAATAAAGCATACGATGTGATTTTATGTTTATTATCTTCTTGTCTTTCAGCTCTTTAACGAACTTCCTTTGAACCCTGACCTTATTCATCCATGCCTGTTTTCTTGGCAGTCTTGCACCATGCTTTCCCGTCCTCGAGCCATGGCCTTTTTTTCTTCCCTTTGCTTTCTGGGTTTTGATTTTATTTGCCCTTGCCCTTGAAACACCTTTAGCCTGCTTCTTTCTGATAGCTTTGTCTTTAATCAAACCAACAATATCTTTTTTTGTAATTGATTCTTTTATTTCATCGAGCCTTTCATTATCAAAGACAATTCTTTTCCTGCTGCATTTTAACAAGCCTGAAGCAAGCCTTTTCTGGGTTTTAAGATTCATTTTTATTCAGCTTTTTTTGTTAGTAATTTGTTTTTCTCTTTTTTCTCTTCTTCTTTCTTTTCTTCGTCTGTTTTCTCGACCTTTTCTTCTATTGTTTTTTTCTTTGTTGCTTTTTCCCTTTCCTTTTTACTAAGCTCTTTTTTCTTCATGAGCTTTTCTTTTTCTTCTTTGCTTTTCTTGATTTTTTCCTCAACATCTTTCAGGAATTTATTAACATCCTTAATATTAACAACATTGATGCTTTTTTTAACTGCCTGCTTTAAAATCTCCACTTTTTTCCTAAGCCCAATGGTTTTTGCAACAGCAATGCATTCTTCTTTTGCATTAATTTTTTCAAGCTCTTTTAATGATTTAATAATTATTAGTTTAAGGCCTGATTTGTCAAACCCTCTTGTGCTCTTTGAGCTTCCATACCCAATTGAAACACACTTGTTATAGCCCTTTTTGCTAAGCCTCATCTTTGAGTGCAGGCCTCTTGGCCTTCTCCACTTATTTCCTAATCTAACTTTCTTATGTGCATCCTGCCTTGTGAATTTTAGCTTTTTCATGATAATCACTTGATTTCTTTTCCTGCCTTTGAGACAATGTATATGCCGTCCTGGAATATTCTTTTGTCTCTTCCTTTTATCTTTGTAAGCGTTTCAATGCTTGCTGCTGTCTGTGCAGTAAGTTCTTTGTTAATTCCCTCAACATATACATCCTTGCCGTCTATTTTTACCTTTACTGCAGCATTTATCCTGAGTTTTCTTGGGGTTTTTTCTCCAAGAAAGTTCTTGACAGTAAAAATATCCTTATCTATTGATACATTCATTGGGAAATGCCCGGGGCATATCTTTAGCTTATAGACAAATGGCTCTGTTACACCTTTTATCATATTGTTTATATGTGCCTTGAAAGTATAAATTAATTTTTTTTCTCTTCTTGATGCCTTTTTTGAGATTATTTTTACTGAGTTTTTATCTACAGTTATTTCAACCTTTGGGCCAGCAAGCTTCTTGCTTACCTCGCCTTTAGGGCCTTTTACTTTAATTAAATGAGCATCTTTGCTTATTTCAATCCCTTCTGGGATATTAATCTCCTGCATAACATCTGATTTCATTTTTAATAACAGTATGCTAAAAGCTTCCCCCCAATGAATTTTTTCTTTGCCTCATCATTAGTTATTATTCCCTGTGGTGTTGATACAATCAAAATTCCAAAGTCCTTTGCAGGCAAAAACCTTTTCTCAAATTTTTCATAGCCGTCTTTTTTTACTGAAAATCTTGGCTTTACAACCCCGCATTTGTTTATCTTGTTCAACAGCTGAACACTTAATATATTGCCTTTTGAATCCTCTATTTCTTTAAATTCTCCAATATAATAATTATCCTTCATTATCTTAAGCACTTCCTTGATTATCTTTGATGAAGGCTTAATCAAGCATTCCTTTGTTCTTGCATTTTCCTTATTTAAAATATTTGATAATGCATTTGCAAGTGAGTCATTTAACATTTTTACACCTTTAACTGTATTTTTTAAATCCTATTTTTGTTGATATCTCCCTGAAGCACTGCCTGCATAAATTCAGGCCATATTTTCCTATATGGCCGCCTGCCCTTCCGCACCTTTCACAGCGTTTCTTGCTTATTCCGCAATTTCTCTCTTTGGGAGAGCTATGCTTTAGGAAGCGCTTTAGCTTTACAGGCTTGGCCTGCAGTTGCTTGAATACCTTTTTATAATTGCTTACTGTCATTTAATCTCCCTCTAATCCTATATTAAACTCTTTTTTCATAAAATCAATTGCATCCTGCTTTGTTATCATATGTTTTTTCGGAATCTTTTTTTTGGCAATCCTCCTTCTCTTTATCCTAAAGCCATTTCTTTCAAGAGTTATGCAAACTTCTAACCCAATAATGCCGATTTCAGGATCATATTTAACCCCTGGAATGTCAATGTACTCTTCTATGCCAAATGCAATATTCCCATTATTATCAAACTGGCTCTCTTTTAGCTTGGTGTCTTTTGCCTGCAGGAGCCTCTTTAAGAGTTCTATTGCATTTTTTTTCCTTAATGTAACCTTACAGCCGATAGGAAGCCCGGGCCTCAGGCCCCATCCAGGAATTCTTTTTGATGTGATTGTTTTAACAGGACTTACATTTGTTATGCTTTTGAATAATTTTATACCTTTATCTAATTTGGTCTGGTCTTTTCCAGCACCTATGTTAAGTGTTACCTTGCTTATTTTAATATCTCTTGATGGATTCATTCTTTAAACCTTATTAGCTTAATGTGATAATTGGTTTTTCCCTGCCTATAACAAAGGCAAATCTTTTTGATGTTTCAAAGCTTTCGCCAGATTCTGGCTTTACTTTAATTATGCTGTTTTTTATTTCCTCAATAATTCCAGATTCACCCTTGTGCTTTCCTCCTGATAAGTAAACAAATGCGCTTTTCTCAAATTTCAGATGTTCTTTTATTTTATGTTCAGGAACCTCAACAACCAGTGTGTCTCCAGTCTTGTAATCATTCTTATCAACAAGGATATTCTTTCCATCATTCAAATTAACCTGCATCTTTCCTTTCTTTATGATAGTTTTTCCAACAACCTTGCACAGCTTGATTTTTGCTTCATCTGGCTTTAGCCTGACAAGGGATATATTGCCTTTTTTGTTTAACAAGACCCTGAAACAGTCCTTTATTTTTGGTATCTCTATCAAGTCCATGACACCAACTGAAAACCTGTGGTCTTTTCTTTGTTTTCCATCTACCAAAACATCCCCTTTAGAGAGTATAACCTTAACATCTCTTGTTGTTTTTGCATATTTCAGCATATCCCTTAAAACAAGGTTTAATGAGATGCTGTTTTTTTTGCTGTGCATGCCTGGCTTTGGCCTTGTAACAAATACTATACCTTTTCTTTTTATTTTCCAGGATTTTGGAGCTACTAATCTTTTTAAATGCTTTTTAGCCATTTTGAATCACTTTTTTCCTTCCTGCTCTTTGATTATTTTATCAGCTTTTTTTGACTTGTTTGCAACTGCTATCCTTTTTTTATCATCAAGGTTAAGCTCTGTTACAACAAGGTTTGAAGGGTGTATTGGATAAAATACCTTTGTACCATCCTTCTTTATCATTTCAACGCCTGATATGTAGACCTTTGATTTTTTAAGATCAACTCTTTCTACATTCCCTTTTTTTTTCTTGAACTGGCCCCTCAATAAAATCACCTTATCACCTTTCCTTACCCTGATACTCCTTCTGTTGTATTTTTTCATTAAATCTTTTGAAAGGTGAGCAGCCATAAACTTTCCTTTTATATGCAGCGGAGCATTATAATTGTATTTGCGCTGCTTCCTTGGTTGCTTGCTTCTTATCCATTCTCTTGAAAATTTTTTTTTCATGATTATCACACAATAATTTTTGCCAGCTTTGCTATACCAGGCCATCTCTCACAGGCTTCTTTTGCTATGGCCCCCTTGAATATTGTCCCTTTTGGATTTCCCTTGTCATCTTTTAAAACCACAGCTGCATTATCCTCAAATTTTATTCTTGTTCCATCCATGCGCCTGTATTCTTTTTTCTGTCTGACAATAACAGCCATAACCACCTGCTTTGCCATATCAGGATTTCCTTTTTTTACAGAAGCCATAACAAGATCGCCAACACCTGCACTAGGCATCCTGCCCTTTACAGTCTTGGATCCCTTTACACCAAATATCCTTATGATTTTGGCTCCTGAATTATCGCATGTTGGAACTTTAGCTCCATGCGGCAATCCTCTTGTTATGTTTGCTTTTAATGCCTTCATTTTTATGACACCTTTTTAATTATGACAAAATGCTTTGTTTTGCTTATCGGCCTGCATTCCTGCACCTTAACAACATCCCCTTCTTTTGCATTTATGCATATGGGATTATGAACCTGAAGCCTTTTTCTCTTTTTTTCATACCTCTCATATTTTGGTATGTAATGTCGCGTATTTATCTCAATAATAGCACTCTTACTTGATTTTGCACTAACAACCTTTTCAGTAAATGTTCTCCCCCTAAAGCTCAGGCTGCCATGTATAGGGCAGTTTTTATCCTTGCATTCTGAAACATCTGGTTTCTTTGGCACAGTTTGCTCTTGTTGTTTTTTTGATTTATTACTTTTCATGAACATTCACCTTTGTTTTATTCTTTCTTCCGGCCTTACTGATAATGATTTTCCATTGATTTGGATATTTTTTCCATTAAACTTAAATTCAAAAACGCACTGGTCCTTGATTATTTTTTTTCTTGTTTCTTTTGTCTTAATTATAAACATATTTTTTGTTTCATCAATGATTTTACCTTTTATGCCCATATTCAAGCGATTTTCTGATTCAATAATTTTTACATCTAGGCCTATTAACTCGCTTATTGCAAGCCTTTTCTTATTGAATTCCATTATCTTACATCAATTGTCTCTTGTGAAAAACCCATCTGAACAAGGTTCTCCTTAACCCTTTGTTTGTGATCTCCCTGGAGTTCAACCTTACCTTCTTTTGCTGTTCCTCCGCATGCAAACCTTGTTTTCAGCTTTTTTGTAAGGTCTTTCAGGTCGATTTCCCTGCTGTCAATGCCTTCTATCACCGTATATTTTTTGCCAAATTTTTTATTTATAACATACACTTTTATTATCTGGCTTTCTTTGGCTATTGTTTCACAAACACATAGTTCCTTGGGTAGCCCACACTTTGGACATACTTCACTCATTGCTTTTTTTCACCACCTTTGGTTTTTAAGACTGTTAAAATCCTTGCTATTGTTTTTTTCATTACCTTAACCTGCCCAGGACTTTTTGGATTTGTTCCTGTTGCAATCTGGGCATTATGCTTAATCAGCTCTTTTTTAAGCTCCTCAAGCTTTGCTTTTAACTCCTCATTCTTCATTGATTCAATTTCTTTTATCTTAAGTGCCATTTTACTCCTTTTTCTTTGGTTATTTTTTAGGTGCTTTTTGATCTTTTTTAGCTGGATTTTTCACAGTTTTTTTGATTTCTTCCTTTACTTTTTCTTTTTTTGATTTAACCTTCTTATCTTCTCTTCCTTGTTTTTTCTTTAATTCTTCACCTGCCTTAGGCTTTTCTTCCACCTCTTCTTTAACAGGATTTTCTTCCTTAATCTCTTTTATGATTTCCTGTTTTTCTTCCAAAATCTGTATTTTATCTGGTAGATCTATGTCAGGAGGCATAATACTTACCTTAACACCAACAACACCTGTTTTTAGAACAGCATTAACCTTTACTTTATTTACTCCTGTTATTGCAATATCACCACATTTTTTCAGGTAACCAGAGTAAACTCTCCATGATTTTGCCCTTGCTCCAGGTATTTTTCCTGATATCACAATTTCTATTCCAAGTGCTCCTGCACTCATTACCTCCTCCATTGTTTTATGCATTATTCCCTTAAACCTTGCAGTGCCAAATCTTTCCAATGATTCTGCAATTTTCCCGGCAACAACCTGTGCATTGAGGTTTATGTTTTCTATTTCATTAATTTCTATCTGAGGATTCTCCAGATTAAAACCATTTTTTAGCTTCTTTGTAAGTTTTGTTATGTTTTGGCCCTTTCTTCCGACAATTAATCCTGGCCTTGCTGCATAGATTATTATCTTTTCGCCGAGAGGCGTCCTTTGAAGTTTTGTATGGCTATAGCCAGAGCCCTTTACATTATTGGAAATCATTTCCTGAATTTGATATTCCTTCTTTTTTTGTGCAACAATCTGTCTTTCAATCATTTTTTATCAGTCTTTTATATTTTTAAATTTTTTAATATCTTTTTCCCAGATTTGTTTAATATCTTTCTCAGTTAGGAATTTTTTAAGGAGTGAAAAATAATATTTATAGGTTTTATTTATTCTTTTAACAATTTTTTTTACTTCCTTTGTCTGGGAAGGTTTTTTCTGCCTGATAATCTCAGAAAGAATTTCATAGCCTTCTTTTAAATATTTGTCAGCACAAAGAACTTGACTGATAAAAGTTCCCCCTCCTTTTCCTGCTTGAACCAACCCCTTTTCGAAGTACCAATAGGTTCTTTTGTTTTTAAAAGCATGATTAAGATATGTTTCGGCTCCAAATTTTGTCTTCTCAAACTTTTTAAGATGAGGGAGCAGGTCTTTTCTGAAGTAGCCTCTTTCACCTGTTAATTTCTTGAAGGGTTCTAAATCAGATTCACGTATTGCCAAAACCTGATCAGCAAAGCCAAATTTTAATGGTTGGATTATTCCCAAAAAGTGGCTTTTTTTAATCTTTGTCAGGTCAGCATCACAAAAAAGAATAATATCTCCTTTTGCTCTTTTAACGCCAGCCACCATAACATAGGACTTGCCTCTGTTTTCTTTGAAAGAGATGAGTTTGATTTTGTTACCAAAGCCTTCAAGGATTTTTAGGGTTTTGTCAGTTGAGCCATCATTAACACAGATGATTTCAGCAAAAAGCTTTGACCTAAGAACAGTTTTTACTATTCTTTTAATATTTTTTTCTTCATTGTAGGCGGAGATAATGATAGAGACTTTAATCTTTTCTTTTGAATTTTTCCAATCTATTTTTCCTTGCATTTTGTCTCACTTTTTGTTGTTTTTTTAGGTTCTTTGCTTTCTTTTTTCTTTTTTAATTCAAAAGCACTAGGCACTTTTTCTTTTTGTGATTTTCCTTCCTGCTGTAGTTTTTCTCTAATCTCCCCAACCTTGGCTTCTATTTTTTTGTGTTTTTCTTTCTTAATAGGTTTTTTTGTTTCAACTTTCTTCATTTCTTTTTTAACTCCTTTCTTTTTAGCCTCTTTTTCTTCAACAACGATCTCAATGTGGCTTCTTTTCATCTTTATCCTGCTTTGTCTTCCGTAATGCCATGACTTAGGCCCTTTGTTAGCGCATATATGTATTATCTCAAGGCTTGATGTATCCAGGCCCTTGTGCTGTGCATTTGCCTCAACCAGGCTTACTAATCTTAATATTTCGCTGCATGCCTTTACAGGGTATTTTCCAGGCCCAATTCCGTGCTTATGGCCTGCACCTTCTGTAAATCTTCTAAATGGAATAGGCCTTTTCATATCCTTAGCTTCACTTAATATTTTCTTTGCTTTCTGCAGGTTCTTCCCCCTGATGAGGTTGCATATTTCAATGCTCTGCTTTGTTGATATTGGCATCAATAATCCAACAGCCTTTACCCTATGCTCATTTACTTTTGCTGAATATTTGTATGGTGACATTTTATTACCTTACCGAAAGACTTGCACTTGACCTGGTAGCTCCAACACCAGGTGCATGATGCATGACCCTTTTCCTTGTAAACACAAATTCCCCAAGGCGGTGGCCAATCATCTCAGGCTGTATTAATACCGGAATAAACTCTTTTCCATTATGAATTCTTATGTTTTTTCCAACCATTTTTGGAATAATTATTATATCTCTGCATTCTGTTTTTATGTTGTTGCCTTTTATTATTTTTTTTATGAATACTTTCTGCAAGTCTGTTGCTTCTCTTTTAAGGCTTCTTCTCTGTCTTGCAGGAACAAGTTCTGCAAAATCATTGATGCTAATACTCTTTAGCTCTTCAAGAGTTTTTCCCCTGTAGGTGAATTCCTTTTTTGCCATTTTACTTCTTTTTCCTTCCCATCCTTCTTGGATGTATTGCTCCTACTTTTCTTCCTGGAGGCGCATTTTTTGGCGCTATTGTTGGTTTTCCTTTATGTGCTGAGCTTGATCCACCAAATGGATGATCAACAGCATTCTGCGATGTTCCGGATATGCTTGGCCACAACTTGTTTTTTGCCTTCATTGCATAAAATTTCTTTCCAGCTTTCAAAAAGGGCTTTTCTTTTCTTCCTCCGCCAGCAATCACGCCGATGGTTGCCCTGCAGTTTGGATTAAACTCTTTTTGTTTTTTTGAAGGCAGCTGAACAACAACATTACTTTTCATTTTTGAAATCACTCTTGCAAATGCTCCTGATGCCCTTACAAACTTTCCACCGTCGCCTGGCTGGCCTTCAATATTATAAACTAATGTTCCCTCAGGCACATCCTTAAGCAAGAGTATATTGCCATTTTCCGGGGCTATTTTTTCGCCATATTCAACAGTATCCCCTACTTTTATTCCCTCAGGTGCAATCATCAGGTTTCTGATTTTATTATCGTGTTCCAATACAATTAATGGTGCTGAATGGCCTGCACATCTTATTATATCAATAATCTTCGCATTTAATCTGCCTTCAGAAGGGATAAGATAAGATGCCTTTCCTTTATACCTGAAGCTAGGCGCCCTATATGTTGGGCCTCCTTTTCCACGTGCCTGCTGTATAAGATTTTTACCCATGAGCTTTTTAATAAAAACCTCGGAAAAACATGTGCGACATTCAACTTCGTTGAAGTCCCACTCTTCCTCTAGTCTTTATTTTTCCTCCACATTTTTACATCAACCCTAGCTGTGTTGCAATGTCAATAGCCGGCGTATCATCACTCAGCTTGACATATGCCTTTTTTTCATTGCCATTTATTGCTAAATTTACCTTTATTACCTTTACCTTAAACATCTCTTCAATTGCTTTTTTTACATCCTGCTTTGTTGCACTCCTGTTTACAGTAAAGATAAGCTTGTTCTCAGATTCCATTAGTCTGACAGACTTTTCTGTTGACAATGGGTATTTGATAACTTTGTATGGTTCCATTTTACATGAATAATTTTTTGTCTCCTAATTCTTTGACTGCATCCTGAGTCCATATTGTTAAGCGCCCTGGATTTGCTGAGGGTGCTAATGACTTTGCATTAAGTGATTTTACCATTATTACATTTATGCCTTCTATGTTTTTTGCTGCTTTCAATAGGTTGCAGTCTTTTGAAACTATGATTAAAGGCCCTGCTTTGCTTTTGTATTTTCTTCCTCTTTTCTTCCCTTTTCCGCTTCTTATTGTTTTTTCACTCACTCTCTCAATCTCTTTTTCAAGGCCTATTTTTTTCAAAACATCTCTTACTTCTTTTGTTTTTTTCAGTGATTCAAACTTGTTTTCTATTATAAACGGATAATTATCAGGAATAATATGGTTTTTAGCAACAAGTTCTTTTGACAGTGTTGCTGCAATTGCGCTTCTTATTGCCTTTCTTCTTTCCTTTTTGTTGATTTTTTTTGTCCAGTCCTTGCCAGCTTTAGGCGGATGTGCTTTTCTTCCGCCAACTGTTCCAGGTGCAAAGGCACCAACCCAGTTCATTCTTGTTCCACGGCTGCTCATTATTTTTCTTGGAACCCTTGAAATCCCTATTCCATAGGATGTTTTGTAAACATGCCTTCTTCTTGACAGCTTTGCAGAAGATCTTTTTCCAGCCATGGGGTCTGATCCATAAGCCTGCCTTGCATTGCCATGTATTGAGATAACAGCCCTCTTTATCAAATCCGGCCTTACCTCTTCCTCAAACTGTATTGGAAGCTCCTGCTTTCCAATTTCTTCTTTTGATATGCTTAATATTTGTAGTTTCATTTTTGAGTGTTAATATGTTCTATTTCAAATGTTTCTGAATGTTTTCTTTTATGCGGCCTTATAGCATAATTTAATCTTATAAGCCGTTTTGAAGACCCTTGTATAGACCCTTTAACTAGGATATAGCTGTTCTTCACAAGGCCATAATACTTAAAGCCTGATTTTGGATTTATGCCCTCTGGCTTGTCTGAAATTTTTATTATCAATTTGTTATACTCTGTCCTAAGGTGGTAACCCATCTGGCCTGGCTGTGCAACCCTCCACATAGAAGACTGGTTCCAGGGCCCAAGGTTTCCTGTTGCCCTTTTCTTTTTTTCTGATTTATGTGATTTTAATGATACCCCAAATCTTTTTACAACACCCTGCAGGCCTTTTCCTTTTGTAATAGAATGGGCATCAACTAACTGCCCTGACTTTAGTATTTCAGTTGCAATTATCTCCTTGCCAAGCTTTTCCTTTGCATAAACAAGCTGCTCTTCTTTTGTTCCACCAATTGCAGTCTCAAAGAGTTCTGGTTTTTTCTTTCCTATTCCTGTTAAGCCAGGCTGTGTATAAACCAAAAGCCTTAATTCATCATAAGATTCTGGCTCTTTCTGGTTGCTTTCTTTTTTTGGTATGAGTATCTTTCTCTTTAGGTTTTTGTCAAAGTTTTTTGCTAATATCTGGTTAACTGCTTTTAATCCATAGGCAGTTCTCTTGTAAAACTTTATTGCTGCAACCTTCAATGGAGGGCATTCTATTATTGTTACAGGCCTGAATATTGATTCTCCCTGAGTCATTGAGTTTGGCCTTGTGCTTTTGATTAAAAGGTGAGTCATCCCTACTTTATAGCCTGCAAATCCAACTATGTTTTTCTCATTTGAATTAGCATAAGACCTTACTTTAGCATAAGCTCGTTTAGACCTCTTTCTAGGCCAGAACTGCATGCTTCCATGTCTTGGATTTCTTGCTTTTGCCATTGTATTACCTTTTAATTTGCTAAATAAACCTAAATTACAGGTTTTAATGCAAAAATAAGCCTTTTAATAAAGCCTTCCTTCAAGAACAAGTTTAGTTGCTAAACTTTGTACTGAAAGACTTTTTTTCAGGCTTGTTTAGTTGTTTATGATATTTAAATCATCCAATTTAGGATTTAAATACTTTTAATTGATTTTTTTATAAAACTAACAGGCGTTTATAAAGCTGTTGTTTTTTGATTTAATTCCTTTTATGAGCCTTAAGAAGTATATTGTTTCAAATAGGATTCAGCAAATTGAGAAACATCTGGATCTTTTTTAGCTTTTTCTAAAACATCTTTAACCTCTTCTTTATGAAATGAAGGATCATGAGCTGCTAATGCAAAAGAAGATCTATACCTTACATAAGCATTATCATCTTTTTTCATATGAGAATATAATTTTTCTTTGATTTCCCCTGTTAAACCATTATTAGTTTTTTCTAATATACTTGCTGCTAAATCTCTAACATTTCCATTACTATCATTTAATCCTTCTTTACATGCCCAATCAATTATTGATTTATTATTACATACCTTAAGTATACTCTTATCTACCTTTACCCAATTTTCTTTTTTAGCTGCCTCAATTAAAGTGTCTATCATCATTTTAAGATAGAAGTTATAAAAATATATAAATTTATTGATTCCTCGTATGTTTTTTTGATTTCAACTCTATTATTGAAGTTCTTAATAAGTTACAAGAAAATGTTTTAATAAATACTGTGGACCGAAGTCTACAGTATTTGAAAAAATTGTCAAAAAGAAACTAAATTTTATAGTATTCTAACAATTTTTGATAAATAAAAGAATTATTTAATGCACTTGCATGGCTTAAGGCCTTCGTTTAGTGCCTTTGTCTTGGACTTAAAGCTTATTTTGTTCTTTGGCTTTATATTCTGTGCAAATGGGCAGTTTGAGAGATGGAATATCTTACCCTCTTTTGGAGCAACAAAAATTTTATGTGCTTTTTTTGCATTCCCTCTTATTATAACCTTTTTTACAATTTTTTTTGATGCTTTGCTCTCAAATGCTTTGATTTTTTCCATCATTCTTGCTTGGTTTGTTTTTAACTCACTTAATACTTCTATTATATGCTCTACTGTCTTGCTTAATTCAATTATACCCTGTTTAGTCTCTATAATATCACTTTTAGCCAAGCGAAATGAGTTTACAATATTTTGTTTTAATTGATTCATTTTTAACCCCTTTAAGTTTATTTACTATTAAGTAACTACAACTACTATATAAATGTTTTGGTTTTTAGACATTATTTAGTGATAACATTAATATTAGAAAAATTAAATATTACTAAAAAAAGTAGTATTATATTACCGGCTGCGTTGAAAAAGTCCTAAAATAAAATTAATTATATTGTGGGCTATAGCCCTACAATATACTTCAGCTCTTTGAGTTGATATCTTAACAGAACTGACGCTGGGTCCAAACCTTCTTTTGAAGGATGAAAAAACAGATTCTGACATTTCTCTTCTTCCATAAGTTTTTTTGTTAAAGAGCTTTATAGCTCTTTTAGTTGCAGTTTTTCTATAATGTGTATCTTCACTAAAACTTCTCTTTGGGATATTTGAAATTATTCTTCGTTCATTGCATAATTTACGTAACCAATCTGCATCATAACCTTTGTCTGCTACTAACTTACTTGGCTTTGAAGGTAGCCTCTTAACAAGATACTTCGCGTCTTTAATATCATGTCTTGGTTTAGCTCTTATCCTCAAAGCTAGTATCTTTTTTGTTTTCGTATCAATTGCCATGCTCAGTTTTAGAGGTATTTCCACAGGATAAGGCTTGTCAATCCTTTTGTAGTAGTAGGGGCTTGGCAGTGGTCTGGACATTCCTGTGCCGTCAATAGAAACTATGTGCACCTTAAAGCTGGCTGTTAGCTTAAGAAGATTCTGCCATAGAACAATGGGAATCCTCTGAGCCATTTTGGCAAGAGCAGAGTATGTTGGAACATTAAATCCTAATAAGCTAAGCAATCTACTTACCCGACGATAACCAAGCCTGCATTCTTGCTTTACAAGCAAGGCAACAGCATGCTGCCAGAACTCATATTTCTTTGGTCCAAAATGATGAAGCCATCTTGGAAGTCCTGCTTTCCTTATTAAACGCTTAATTTTATTAACTAGTTTGTTTTCTTTTCCCATGGTGGGCTACGCTCCCACCCCCAGACAGCCTTCGGGCTGTTTGGGTTAATAAATTTTTAGATTTTCAACGGTGCC
>Ga0210019_1003423_pt1 | contig 14567 bp, 16 predicted proteins | sample CryGeyCG2114_020_2_FD_183969 | JGI IMG/M metagenome (GOLD analysis project Ga0210019, IMG submission 183969) | Groundwater microbial communities from aquifer - Crystal Geyser CG11_big_fil_rev_8/21/14_0.20 (SPAdes) (version 2) | ecosystem: Environmental > Aquatic > Deep subsurface > Groundwater ...
TGTCAAAAAGCGACTTCTCACAAAATTATCACAAGTTAAGGATATTAAAATTCTTTGTGTTGTTTTAAACAAGAAAAAAGTTTATATTGATCTTCAAAACCAGAAAAACTATCCGTACAATTACACTGCAAATATCTTACTCGATCGCCTACATCGCAAAAAGATCATTGATATTGACGAAGTTATAGAACTTATAATAGATCAGAAAGACACTCGCAAATTCATCAAAGAGAATTTTGAGAAATATCTCAAAGATAATCTTACAAAACGATCGTCAAGCAAAATTAAAATAAAAATTTGTCCGTCGCATAGTGAAAAATGTCTCCAGGCAGTGGATTTTTTATCTTGGGCAATTTTTCGAAAATATGAGAAAAATGATTATGAATATTATGAAATTATAAAAGACAGAATTATTGAAGAGAATCTTTTATTTCCATAAAAAGAAAACCCCCTGCTTTGACGAGACGCCTTACGGTATCCCAACGCAGAAGGATTTACTTCTCAATAGGCGCGATTTCTCACGACCAATTTAATCTTATCATACCTTATCTTACTTTGTCAATACCCTCGAGTAAAAATACTGTAAAATGAAGATAATAATCCCAAAAATCCCTCCGCCACCAAAAATCTAAAGAATTATTGGATTTAGCTAAGAAAAAAGTTGCCGCCTTAATACAAGGCGAGCCTCGCCCCTTGGCGAAACAGGGCGGGAAGAAATGATTAAGAAAAGAGGTGATTGAAATGAGTAAAAGAGATATCATTAAAATCGGAAATAAGCATTACTATGCTGAGCGGAACAAAAAGGGCCAGTTTGTAGATATTACAAACATCGGTAAATCAATCAAAGCAGATTCTCGGAGCAAATCCGTCAAAAGAGTCAAACCCGGCCATGGCCACGAAGGCGATTTAAAACGACAAAAGAAATAAAAATCATCAGAGAATAAAGAAAATTTTTAATTGTCAGACTTGAAATTTCTAATAAATAATGTATAGTTCTTGTGCTAGGCAATCTACATAATGTATAATGGTTATGGAGGCAAAATGACTAATAAAGAATTAGCAAAGCATATTGTCCATCAGAAAAATGAGATAGATCAATTGCCTGATCTGCCAGCTCAAATCCGGGATTCTTTTGATGATGAAAAATTACAGGAACAGGTTTATCATTCGTCTCAAATGGAGGGCAGCACAGTGAAATTGAAAGATATTCAAGAAATGGTCTGAGTATGCATAATAAAAGTGAAAAGGAAAAATTAGATAAGTTGGAAGCGAGCGGTCTGTTGTCAGCCGCTCGTTTTGTTAAAAAAAATGCACGGAGTAGGAAAAAAATAAGTGCTGATATTGTATATGAGATTCATAAATTGATTTTTAGAAAAGCCAGGCCAGATATCGCAGGTGTATTAAGAGACTGCGAATTTAAAAAATTGCGTCATTTAATCCCTCCTCATTCAACTAAAGTGCCGGGCCTGATATTATTATTTGGTAAAGAATTTGCAGAAAAAATTAAAACACTTGATTCTTCTAAAAATAAAGCTATTGACGAAGCTACACTTTCTAAGGTAGTTAGCGTAGCTACTTGGGCTAGTTATCAAATATCATATATTCATTCATTTCATGAGGGCAATGGGCGCACAGCTAGACAAATTCTCAACTTAATTCTAGAAAGATATAATTTTCCGGCAATTTCTTTTCCAGTAAGTCCTAAAAAGACTAAGGATAAATATTACGAGGCTCTGGTGCAAGTAGACAAATCAGGGAATTACGACAAATTTATCAGATTGGTTAATGAAAATATAAGTGAATATTATAGTGATCTCAAAACAAAAAAACTAAACTATTTGAAATCAAAAAAGTATCACAAAAAGATCAAGGATTAAAGTCTAGTTATTGCCTACTAAATTCACAACCACAGTAGGACTGGCGGTAGAGGTTATATTTTTTGGAAATTTCGGAGGCCTTTTGGAAGCCATCTTGCTTTTTGAAATCGGCGGAATAAAATGAAATTCCAAATTTTTCCCCTACTCGCTCCCCTATCTTGTTAATCATTTCCGCGTTTTTGTGTGGTGAAATAGATAGTTCAGCAGAAAAGAAATCGTATGAGTTTGTATGATGTTTGTTTGTTTGCGCCGCGATAATTGCCGTTGCCTCCAATCGAATTTGGAAACATTTTTCACATCGCTGGCCGCGCTCCGGCTCGTCCTCAAGTCCTTTAATTTTCTTCAGCCAATAGTTGTGCTCATCTTCCCAAGAATAATCACCAAATAAAATCTTAATTCCTAATTTGTCGCAAAAATTCAAAAGTTCATTAAGTCGGCGATCGTGTTCCGCTTTGGGAAAAATATTTGGATTATACCAAAAAAATGTTACATCGTAATCATTTTTTAGCTGGTCATGAACTCCAGCAGTACATGGCGCACAACAGGCATGAAGAAGAATTTTTTGTTTCATAATTTAGGGATTCCAGCCGGCGAAAAATGAACGAATACCGTCGGAGTTAGAACAGAGCGGCGCACCCATATTATAAAGCATTTGAATCATAACTTGGTCAAGCTCCGGATAGTCGTTGGTTTTAATTCGATTCGCCATGATACTATTTACTGTTGATGGATTAATATGGCCTTTAAAGCCAATAGCGTGAGTTAGTTCGTGGCGAATAATATATTGCAGCGTATCAGCATCCATCACATCATAACCAATATATACTTTAGCATATTTATAACTGCAATCGGCGTTGGGGACTTCAACCTCAAAAGCATCATTTGGTACAGTAGGAGGGTTTCGGTAATTATCCAGCTCGGATCTCGGAACGTAAAATAATTGAATATCACTGCCGCTCTGGTTGCGTTCGATTTTGACCGGATTACTTAAGCCGTTAAAATCAGAGATAACATCGTTTAACATTTCATCCGAACCGGCCGGAATATTGCCCTCAACTTTCAAATAAACCGGACTCTTTGTGAATCGCCCGAGAGTATCACTGCCCTCACGAGTAGCTACTTGGATAAAATAATTGAGGTAGTCATCTTTAGAGTAGGCCGATTGGCTACTTGATGAACTGGTACTCTTTTTCGGAGTTGTTGTAGTTTGATTTTTGCCAGTGTCAGTGGTTGTGTCTTTGCTGGAATCAGTTGGTAATGTCGGAACATCAGAGCCAGAGCCGCCCCAAAGAACACTAATAAATGGTAAAAACCAAGAAGCGACAAAAAGAAAGATCAGCACTGCGCCAACAATGATTGCCGCAATTAAACAGCCCCGGCGCTTTTTTGGTTTAATTTCTGGAGTAGAAACAGTTGGAGTTGCAGTAGGTTTGATTTGTTTTTCTTTTTCCTTTGTCACTTTTCAACCCAAAATTTTTTCAAACAGGCGTTATAATAATCGCTCTCCGACCATTTAACCCAGCTATTTTCAAGCATATCGCGGGTCGCATTTTCGCAGAATTTTTTCACCAGCCAAGGTCGAAGCACAAACCAGCCGAGTAAGCCGACAACAAGTAAAATTCCAATTACAATCAGCAAAGCAACCCAACAGCCCTTTTTTCCGCCAGAGGCGGACGTCACTTCGTTTTGCATTTTCCCTCCTAGATTCTAGATGTTTTTATTATAGTATCAACTTCGTGATATTGACATTATCAAATAATTACTCTATAATTTATACCAATCGTTGCGGGGCTGTATTAGCTTCGACAGAAGGATTCGAGAAGCTATATTGCAAGCAGGTACGCAAGACCTTAACATTGCAAACATTTAAGTGCAAAAACACTTAGCGAAAAAGCCAGAATTGCATTTGCAGGACTAGCCTTTTCACCAGTCGCCATCTAAATTTTGGCGACCGTCCGCTCCTGATCTGCTCGAATTAGGAGGTCGGATGTCATACTTCGGGCTGCACTTTAGCTGACTCCTTAGCGACTGAAGCTAAGATTTACTAAGGATAAACTTGCGGAGTTTTGCAGCGGCTCTATTTGCAAGTCGAAATCCTAGCCGCTGATAAGCTTGTAGAAAATATCGCGTCTCCCTTTTGGACAGGGGTGCAATTCCCCTCAGCTCCACCAAGAAAAAAACACCATCTTCAGCATGGTGTTTTTTTCTTGGAAGAATTAGGAGTTGCACCAGGGAAAGGGGTCGGGGAAACGGGAGTTTCCCCGTTGCGGAAAACACTAAAAACCGAAGGGTTTTTAGAGAGGTGCTAATCTCCCCTCAGCTCCACCAAAAAATGCGTTTGAAAATTCAAACGCATTTTTTGGTGGTGGAATTTATTGTTGGCTGCCACGGACAATATTGGCAATTGCTTGAATAAATCTGCCAATCGCATTTCCCTCACCAATCTTTGGCAAAATGTATATTGCTATAGTTGCCAGCAGCGCCAGCCCAATTGCCCAACCGAAACTGTAAAAAATTCCCCGAAGTATGCTCCAGCCAAGATTAGTTGATCTTCGAGTGGATCGCTCAAGGCGATTCAGCGCTTTTATTAGTCTGTCCTCGTCTTCAGCCATCTGCCTCCTAATTATATAATACAATTGTTCTGTAATAAAAAGAAGCCCTGCTGGTGTGCAGGGTTCGGTAGGGGCCGAAAAAGCGTGGTCAGTCGGATGCGGTGTCAGCGGCGTCTGTTTGAGCATCTCCAGCCTGTCTTCGATGGGGATGCACTCGACGCACAACTCCGCGCCTCCGTACTGGAATACCTGGGTGAAGTTGTGACACTTCGGGCAGATTCCGTATTGAGCCGGTCTCAAGGAAAATCACCTCACTTGTGAAGCGTATGTTGTTTAGAACAAATTATCAGTCCAGTTAAATATTGTCAAGCTCGGAGGACTTTTTTCAAATACTGGCCGGTGTAGGATTTTTTGTTTTTAGCTAGTTCTTCTGGAGCGCCGGTGGCTACAACTTCTCCACCATCGTCGCCGCCTTCTGGGCCGAGATCAATAATATGATCGGCGGATTTGATGACATCAAAATTATGTTCGATAACAATAACAGTATTGCCTTTATCAACTAGAGCCATAAGAACTCCTAGTAATTTCTTTACGTCATCAAAATGTAGACCAGTAGTTGGCTCATCAAGAATATACAAAGTTTTTCCAGTTGACTTGCGGGAAAGTTCAGTAGAGAGTTTGATCCTCTGCGCTTCACCGCCAGAAAGCGTAGTTGCGCTCTGGCCGAGCTTAATATAGCCGAGCCCAACATCAGAGAGAACTTTTAGTTTGTTTTTGATCATTGGAATATTTTCAAAAAAGGCAAGCGCTTCGTCAACCGTCATATCCAAAACCTCATAGATATTTTTATCTTTGTAATGAATCTCTAGGGCTTCTTGGTTATAGCGTCGGCCTTTGCATTCTGGACAAGTAATGTAGACATTTGGTAGAAAATGCATCTCGATTTTCAAGACTCCGCCGCCGTGGCAACGCTCGCAACGTCCACCTTTGACATTGAATGAAAAACGACCGGAGCGGTAACCACGAAGTTTTGCTTCAGTAGTTAAAGCGAACAAATCACGAATAAAAGTAAATACTGAAGTATATGTTGCTGGGTTTGAGCGCGGGGTTTTGCCAATCGGAGATTGATCAATTGTAATTACCTTATCAATATGTTCTGTGCCTTTTATCTCCTTGTGAGAGCCAGCTTTTTCTTTGGCATGATAGAATTTCGCCGCTAATGCCTTTGACAGAATATCATTGACCAGAGTTGACTTACCTGATCCAGAGACACCGGTAACACAGACAAAAGTGTTTAGGGGAATCTCAACCGTAATATTTTTTAGATTATTTTCTGCTGCCCCGATGATTGAGAGAATATTTCCGTTCCCAAAACGCCTGATTTTCGGAGTAGGAATATTCTTTCTGCCCGATAGGTACTGGCCAGTTATTGAGTCGCTTTTCTCGATTGCAGCCGGTGTGCCTTCAAAGACAATTTCGCCACCTCGATCACCCGCTCCAGGGCCGATATCTATTAACCAGTCTGCGGAGCGAATAGTTTCTTCATCATGTTCAACAATAATGATTGAGTTGCCAAGATCACGGAGATTTTTTAAGGTTTTTAAAAGTTTTCCATTGTCTTTTTGATGAAGACCAATTGAAGGTTCGTCGAGAATATATACTACGCCCTGAAGACCTGAACCAATTTGGGTTGCCAAGCGGATTCTTTGAGCCTCACCACCAGAAAGAGTAGTAGCATTTCGGTTAATTGTCAGATACGGTAAACCAACGTTAAGCAAAAATGTTAGACGTTCCTTAATCTCTTTAATAATTTGATTGCTGATTTTTTTCTGTTGTGCATTAAGTTTGGCTTCGAGTTTGTCAAAAAAATCGAAACAGCGATCAATAGTCATTTCTGAGACGTCAATGATATTTTTGTTGGTAATTAGAACTCCTAAGATTTCCGGTCTAAGTCTTTTGCCACGGCAGGCTCCGCAGGTTCGATAAATCATATATTTTTCGATTTCTGCTCGGATGTAGTCTGAGCCAGTTTCTTTATATCTCCGTTCAAGGTTAGAGATTATTCCTTCATATTTAACGGAATATCCGCCAACATTAAAATGTTCTTCGCCAGTACCATAAAGGATTTTTCGCAATTGTTCCTTGTCCAAGAGACCAACGGGTTTATCCAGCGGAATTCTGTTCTTAGCCGCCATTGCTTGCAAGGTTGCCATATACCAGGTAGAGTTCGAGGCAGTTTTTGACCATGGACGGATTGCTCCCTCTAGGATTGTGAGCCTCGGATTAGGCAAAATTAATTTCGGGTCAATTTCTAGAATTGTCCCTAAACCCTGGCAGTAAGGACAAGCACCATGGGGAGAGTTAAAGGAAAATGACCGCGGCGAGATTTCAGGCAGAGAGATGTTACAATCAGGACAAGCAAATGCCTCAGAATATTGTTCTTCGATGTTTTTATCAACATAAACAATTTTGATGTAGCCGCCGCCGATCTCCAGAGCTTTTTCAATAGAGTCAAAAAGTCGCATCCGATTACTTTTATCTTCATCATGTTTTTCTAGAATTAGGCGATCAACGACAACTTCGATCGTGTGTTTTTTCTGTTTATCGAGTTCTTTTGATTGCGCTTCATCTAAATCCATAACAGTGCCATCAACGCGGAGGCGAGAGAAGCCGCTTTTGCGGATTCTGGCAAAAACATCCTTGTGCTCACCTTTGCGGTCAGAGACTAGTGGAGCCAAAATCATAATGCGCAGAGTTTCTTTAGCAGAACCCAGGATTTGCTCTGTGATCTCTGTCGCTGATTGCTGGGAAACTGGTTTTTTGCAATTTGGACAATGAGGAATTCCTGCTCTAGCAAAGAGTAATCGCAAATAGTCATATATTTCAGTAATAGTACCAACAGTTGAGCGCGGATTGTTTGAGGCTGACTTTTGATCAATAGAGATTGCCGGTGATAATCCTTCAATATAGTCAACATCTGGTTTTTCTATCACACCTAAGAATTGTCGGGCATAGGAAGATAAACTTTCAACATAGCGGCGCTGGCCCTCAGCAAAAATAGTGTCGAACGCTAAAGATGATTTTCCTGAACCGGAGAGGCCAGTGATAACTACCATTTTATCTCGAGGAATTTCCAGCGAGATATTTTTCAAATTATGCTCTCTGGCACCGATAATTTTGATTTTATCCATAGATTTATCTAAATAATTTGCGGGCGTATTATTTTTGTCTCCAGCCACCCACTCCAGCCCTGCCCTTGCGCATTTTATTAATTAATTATGTGGTGCAGGTAACCGTCATTTTTATCCGTCGACATAGAATTAAAGTCGGGCGCCGGCATTCACAAAAACAACACGCCCGCAAATTGGAATTTTAGGCAAATACTGCCTGCTATTATAGCAAGCTTGTCAAGGGTTGTAAAGTCCTTGAGGCACTAGTCAAAAAAATATTTTTTTGTTATGGTCAAAATAAGCTTAATTATGGTAAATACTAAATATATGACTTAAAACCTGTCTGCCCTGACTGCCGTCAGGCAGGCGACAGGCGAGATTCAAACAAAAAAATATTAAATAGATAAGGACAAAATGGAAAGGAGAAAGATGGAGAATGTTGATACCATTATCGGTATTAATGTCAACCTCAAGGGGAGTCTGAAGAATAAAGGGTCGATTCAAGTCAATGGTTCGGTAGAAGGCGAAGTTAGGAGTGATGAAAACGTCAACATTGGAGAGACCGCGACAGTAAAGGGCCCTGTCGTTGCTAAGGTTGTTGAAGTTTCTGGTGTGATAAAGGGTTTAGTTGAGGCTGGCGAGAAGTTGGAAATCAATCCAACTGGAAAAATTGTTGGCGATATTAACGCCAAGACTTTGATTATCAAGCAAGGGGCGGTTTTTGTTGGTAAGAGTACTATGCCTGATCAGGGTGGCGAACTGTCGGGGGAAAAAGAATCTACTGATAAAAAACCAGAGGGAAAATAAGTCAAAAAGGCAGCCGCTAGATGTACTATTATATTTTTGATGTCAGAAAATGTAAAAATCGCCGGCAGATAGAGGCAATCAAAGACCATCTCTCTGAACTGGGAATCTCCGGCGAGTTTGTTATTCCTGACAAAATTCGCCCAGCCAGAGATTTGGCAGAGCAAGGGGTTTTTAAAGGATATTCAACGATTGTTGCTATCGGCGCAGATAATCTAATTGATGAAGTTGCTGCTGTCATGCTGGACAGGCAGCAAGCTTTTGGAATAATTCCTCTTGGTGCCAGTGATAATATCTTTAAAATCATCGGGGCAGCGGATTGGGAAGAAGCAGCAACAAATCTTCGCTTTCGCCGGATCACCGAGTCTCATGTTGGGATTATCAATGAACAAAATGTTTTCTTCAGTTATTGCGAGATTGACTTTGACAAATCGACATCCGTAACTGTTGAGTTTGAAGACTTTTTACTTCAGGCAAAAGCCAGAGAACTCTATATTGCTAACCGCTTTCCTGGACTTCGCAAGAAAGATCCTGACAAGCTTGATGTTATTATGAAAAGTGTTGATCCGGACTCAGATAATTTATGGGGGCGTTTGAAAAAGATAATAGTTGGTACTCATATTGCTAAAGATCTTGACCTCTCACTTATTAGAAGTGATGGGGTACGAGTGTTTTCTCCGCGACAGTTACCGATTTTAGTTGATGGCCGGGTTTTTGCCAAGACCCCGGCAACTTTCGGCATTAGCCAGAAATCTATTAGACTCATCACAAAAAAAAATTTAAATAATCAGTAAAATTCTTGACCTCAGCGCGAATATTTGTTAAAGTAATGTTGGATTAAAAAGGAGAGCATATAGGTAAAAATTTTTTTCGGGTGAACAATCGAATTCGCGCAGCAAAGATGCTTCTAATCGATGAAGATGGAACATCATTAGGTGTTCAACCTTTATTTTCTGCCCTGGCAAAATCAAGAGAGAGGGGGCTAGATCTTGTTGAGATCTCTCCAAATAACAATCCACCAGTTTGCAAGATAATGGATTTTGGCAAATTCAAATACGCGCAGGAGAAGAAAGAACGGGAAAATAAGCAAAAGTCAAAGAATTTTGAGTTGAAAGAAATCCGCCTGTCGGCGAAAATCGGTGAGCATGATTTACAGATAAAAGCTAATAAAGCGAAAGAATTAGCCGATAAAGGTCATAAAATATTAGTTTCACTTAAACTTCATGGCCGAGAAAATATCTTTGTTGGTCGGGCGATAGAAGTGATAAAAAAATTTGCCGATATGGTCGGAATGGATCTGCTGGAACAGCCGAAAAAATTAGGAAATCAAATTAGAGTTAACTTAATCTCGAGAAAAGAGCAAAAAGATGCCAAAACTGAAGACTCACAAAGCGAGCGTTAAAAGATTTAAAATAACCGGCAGCGGTAAAATTTTGCGTCTGCCAGCTGCTGGCAATCATCTTTTGACAAATAAAAGTGATCGCAAGAACCGATATCAATCTGTGAGCAAAATCGATCGCAAAAAAGTAAGAAAATTAATCGCCAGAGGATAATATGCCAAGAGTTAAACGCGGAGTTACAAGTCGGGCTAGACACAAGAGGCTTTTTGCTAAAACCAAAGGCATGAAAGCAGGAAGGCGGAATCAGGTCAAACTAGCCAGACAAGCATTTTTGAAAGCCGGCACCAATGCTTATATTGACCGCCGAAGGAAAAAGCGCGATTTTCGTGGCGCATGGATAATCTCTATCAACGCTGCTTGCCGTGAGCAAGGCATAAGTTACTCACAGTTCATAAAAAAGCTAAAAAACAACAAAATTGAACTTGATAGAAAGGTATTGTCAGAAATGGCGAGATCTCATCCAGAGAGCTTTGCCCAATTAGTCAAAGAAGTGGCAAAATAAAGATTTTGGTGATTAAATAGTTCTCAACTTTTTCTCAGTTTTCTACTATAATCTAGGTCTATGAGAATTTTAGTTGTCGAAGACGATCACAAAATTGCCGGTGCAATTAAGAAAGGACTTGAGCAAGAGTCCTTTGCTGTTGATATTTCTTATGATGGCAAAGATGGTTTGGGCCAAGTTTCGACGATCGAGTATGATCTTATCATACTCGATCGGATGTTGCCGGAAGTTGATGGCATTCAAATTTGCCGGGCAATAAGAGACAAAGATAATAATACCCCAATCTTGATTCTTACTGCCAAAGATAAAATCAGTGATCGAGTTGAAGGTTTAAATGCCGGTGCTGATGATTACCTGGTTAAACCATTTGCTTTTGAAGAACTCTTGGCGAGAATTCGAGCGCTTTTGCGTCGGCCGCATGAAATAAAAGAAAATATTTTGAAAATCTCTGATCTTGTTTTTAACAATCTGACATTTGAAGTCAAAAGAGGCGACAAAAAGATTAATTTGTCGAGCACTGAATTTGCGCTGCTAGAATATCTAATGCGAAATTCCGGCCGGATTTTGACCAAAAATAATATTATTGATCATGTCTGGGATTATGATGCCGATATTCTACCCAACACCGTTGAGGTTTATATCGGCTATCTGCGCAACAAAATTGATAAACCGTTTCCCAGAAAACAACCATTAATACATACTGTCAGAGGGTTTGGGTATAAATTAGCAAAATAATTTTTAACTAATGCATTTTAAAATCGCCTACCTTAAATTAACTTTGTTCTATGTGCTAATAGTAATGGTTATTAGCGTGGGTTTTAGTGTTGCAATTTATCAGATCTCATCAGAGGAGTTGGGCAGGGGACTTGGGCGACAGACGGAAATTTTGCGAGATTTCCCAATGAATATGCCAACGAGCAAGAATCCGATTATTCAGGATTTGGAAAATATTAGACTTCAGCAGCTAGAAGAAAGTAGCAATAATTTGCAGCACAACCTAATCTATTTCAATTTACTAATTTTAATTTTATCTTTCGTCATCAGTTATTTTTTAGCCAAACGGACACTGAAGCCGATTGAGGAAGCGATGGAGGAGCAGAACCGCTTTACTGCTGATGCGTCGCATGAGTTGAAAACTCCGCTGACGGCGATGCGGAGCGAAATTGAAGTTAATTTGCGTGATAAAAAATTATCAACCAGCGAGGCGAAAAAACTTCTCGAAAGTAACTTGGAAGAAATTGGTAAATTAGAGTCACTTTCTGGCGCACTTTTAAATTTGGCAAAATTTGATGAAGTTAACAAGCTTGAATTTAGAGAGTTAAACTTGGATGAGATAATAGCCGCGGCCTACGAAAAAGTTGAAGGTCTGGCAAAGAAGAAAGAAATTGAAATCGAAGCCAAACTGGTTAAATCGAAAATGCTGGGAGATAAAACATCGCTAACTGAACTTTTTGTTATTCTTCTGGATAACGCTATCAAATATAGTCCCAAAAATTCAAAAATTTTGATCGGGATTAAAAAAGAAAGAGGTCATGCCGCTGTAAAGATTAGAGATCGTGGTATCGGCATTAAAGCCTCAGATTTGCCACATATTTTTGATCGTTTTTACCGCGCCGACCAATCACGCTCTAAGGAAAAAGCCGATGGCTATGGCCTCGGTTTGTCAATCGCCAAACGCATAGTTGAACTCCACAACGGCGAAATTTCCGCCACCTCAACTCCCAGTAAGGGAAGTGAATTTGTTGTGAAGTTTTGATTTAATAAAAATGCCGAGGATTTGAATTGGAGTACAAAGTTGTAAGATAATGAGGATATTATCTTTTGCGTTGTTTGCCACTGTATGACTTGTGTTCTATGTCAAACGCTAAAACAAATGCCATTCTGTTTGTATGGGAAAATCCAAATATTATTCTGAAAGGCATATTGCCATAATCGATTCGATGTAAATTTCCCGGGAAGCTAAATTCCTTTATCAACCTTACACTTTCATTATCAGTTGGCCTGATTGTCTGAACCGAATTACCGATCTTATTCTTTAGAACAAAAGGATTGATTGAATCAATGAGATTCGTAATCAAAATTTTTGTTTTTTCGACATAGACTGAATTCAGATACAGCTTTTCAATAGGATAATCAGAATGATGATATTGAGAAAAGCAAGGCAAAAATCCTCGTTCGACCTTAGCGCTCATCTTTATATGATTGCTTTAGAGAAATATTTTTCCATTTCACTGTTCGGAATAATGATATTCTCACCTTTTGAGTAGTATTTTTTCCATGGAGAGCCTCGTCTGTGTGTCTTTTCAACTAGGAAACTAGCGGCGTACTTACCGTACTCATCCCATACTGATAGCAAAAACTCTTGTGTTTTTTTGTCAAGGTTATCTGATAACTTGTTTTGAATATCAAAAGCAGTGATGGGAAAATTGCCACAGACTTTAAATTTATCATAAACCTCTCGAACCACAGGTCCCAACTCCCAAGCTTCAATTTTTTCTTTAAAGAGTTCTTTGTGGTATCTGGCCAGATATTTGCCCTGAGAAAAATATAGAAGTTTTTGTAGCTTCAAATTTGTAAGATCATTTTCATCAATATCGGCTGAAAGTCCGATAAAGTAATTAGCAACATCCAGCGCTTTAATAGGCATTTCACCTCCCTTTATCAATTAAAGCATAATACGGTCCAGTTTTTTTGTCAAATTTCACGGTCGCATTAAACTCTTATGATATATTTTTCCCATCAAAAATTCTATTATTTTTTGATTGGTGATTTCTATTTCATCAATATTTTTTCGATAATCATGGCCGATGCTGGACCGAACTGCCAATTCTTTCAGCTGATTTGCAGCGTTGTAAAGTTCTTTGACTGCTTCTGTTGCGCAGCAGTTACTTGGATTCTCCGTGCCATCGGTAAGCTCTCCTGAAACCAGCTTTCTCTGCCTCGGCGACTGAGGAGCAATAGAATTCGCCTTTTCTTATTTCAATTTGGGTGTTATCATATTGCTGGTCAAAAGGCAAATGGTATATTTTTTCTTTATTCTTGCCGATGTTACACTTAATACATGGATAACCAGTATCCATTTTACAATTCTCGATTAGCTCAATGTCTAACTCTTTGGCAAATCTCCTTGCCAGATCAGAGAGTTTTGTTGTTGTATAGAAAACAGCATTAATCTTTAGTCCGGGATTTTCGTCGCGGTACTGAAAAAAAGTTCCAAAAAGCTGGAATATATGTTTTTCATGAATTGTTTTGAAGTGAGACCAATTTTTGCACTGTACTATTTGTATATCGTTTCCTTTTTGGCAAATTAAGTCCCGCCCAAGATCTTCGAACCCCTGAAATATACCATGATATTCAACGGCGTAACCTTTCTTTTCGTATAAATATCCAATGTATCTTTCGTACATCCTACCCAATAACCATTTTGATTTAGGTCTTTTCCAATAACGATCAAGTGCCAATTGGTTTTTATCAGATGTTGATAATTTTCTATATTCTTCTTTTGTTAAATAGTTAGAAGCGGGGTCTTCCTTCTCTTCTTGCGTAAATTCCTTGAATGCAGTTTCTTCGTCTTCGATAATGTCTTCTTTAAAATCAAGTAAAAATGGAGCGATCGATTCGTAATAATCTATTATTGCTTGTGTCTTTTTATATAAAAATTCAGCTTCCCGCCTTCTCCCAGCTTCTTCTTTCACGATCTCCGCAGCCTTGTAAGCTGGATTTTTCTTTTGAGTCAGATATTCAGCCAAATAGTCATCTCTTACTTTTTCGTAGGCATCAATATATTGGAGCAAAGTGGGGAAACCAGAGCTTTTTTCTTTTATTGATTTTTTCAATATGTCAAGCTCTTCATTGGCAGCATTTTTCTTTTTTGCTTCTTCATCTAAATCTTGTTGATATTTTTTTATTAATTCTTGGAAAGTAGAGTATGATGCCGCGATGATAATCGCAATTAAGGTTGTTATGGCGATAGATAATATATATTGCTCGGGGATAAATGCGAAAATCCAACCTGCAAGAAATAGAGTACCCAAAACCCATGCAAGTAGCATGACCAAAAATTTTCCAAAATATTTTTCAAACATAATATCTAATATTATTTTACAGGTAGGGATACTATCTATGCAACTTTTTCTTAAGCTTTTTCTCAGGTCAAATTTATAAAATAAAGTAAAATCATTCCCAATTCAGTGATCGGCGTCTTCCCCCTGCGCTGGTCACTGAATTGATAAAAGGAGAAATTAAAATGGAAACTATAACTC
>Ga0210019_1003426_pt1 | contig 14558 bp, 17 predicted proteins | sample CryGeyCG2114_020_2_FD_183969 | JGI IMG/M metagenome (GOLD analysis project Ga0210019, IMG submission 183969) | Groundwater microbial communities from aquifer - Crystal Geyser CG11_big_fil_rev_8/21/14_0.20 (SPAdes) (version 2) | ecosystem: Environmental > Aquatic > Deep subsurface > Groundwater ...
ATCGCCCGCCCCACCCGCACCGCCCCGCCGGTGACCAGAGCGGTCTGGAGACGGCCGGCGGCCGATTCCTTCAACCGGCCGGGGATAGCTGGGCCTCCGCCACCCGGTCCTCGACGAACCGGAGGGTCACCCGCCGGGGAATCAGTCCGGCCTCAAACGCTTCGTTTAAAAGACGCTGCATCGACTCGGCCCCCTGGGGCCGGCACTCCACCGAAAGATGGTTCACATACATCCCGACAAACTTGTCGGTCCGCTGGGGGTCCAGCCCCCGGCCGTACCGACCGGCATAGTCGAGCGCTTCCGCCCGATGCTTCATCGCGTATTCGAGACTGGCCTTGAAGCCGTCGTTGAGCTGCCGCATCAGGTTCGGCTCCAGGTCGGAGCGCAGCACATTGATCCCAAGCGGCACCGGCAACCCGCCGGTCCGATCGAACCACCAGACCCCCAAGTCCAGCACCTTCTCAAGCCCCCACTCCGGATAGGTCAACTGCCCCTCATGGATCACGACCCCGGCGGTCGCCCGCCCGTCCCGAACGACCTCCAGGATCTGGTCGAACGGAACGACCTTCAGGTTCAGTTTCGAGCCGAGCGCCAGCTGCAGGAGCAGCGCGGCGGAGGTCAGTTTCCCGGGAACGGCGATCGTCCCTTCCCGGAGCGCCTCAAGAGTCCGCTTCCCCCTGCTCACGATCACCGGCCCGTAGTTCTCCCCCATGCTGGCGCCGGAGGACATCACGAGGTACTTGTCGGCGAGAAAGGCATAGGCATGCAGGGAGATCGCCGTCATCTCCAGCTCTCCCCGAAGGGCCCGCTGGTTGAGCTCCTCGATCCCCTCCATCTGATGTTCGATCCGGATCCCGGGCAGCTTCACCGTCCCCTGAGTCATCCCATAGAAGAGAAAGGCGTCGTCCGGGTCGGGGCTGTGGCCGATTCGGATCGTCCGGCTCATGACCCCAGAATATCCAGAAAGAATTCCAGACGCTCTTCCACCCCCGCCTCCTGGCGCTCAGCATGGATCAAGATGAGGTTGCGCAGCATTCGGCCCAGGATCTCCCGCACCCGGACCGGCCGAAGGAACTCCGGCTGGTACGGAAAACCGGACTCGACGAGGGACTGGATGCATTCCCCGCGGGAGAGAAAGCGGCCGTTGTGGAACGGATCAATGTACAGCTCGGGGGTGATCTCCGGCGCCCGGACCATGAAATGCCCCGGCAGGGCGATCCCATCCAGCGGCAGATCCAGACGCCGGGCCAGCAGGAGCATCAGCGCCGACAGGGTGACCGGCGCGCCGATCCGCCGGTCCAGCAGGTGGTGCATGTAGAGGTTTTTCGGATCGCCGGTGTCGGCCCAGTTCCCCCGGAATCCTTCCGAAGCAAAGAGCACCTGATTCAGCAGCCGGAATCGCCTCAACAGGGTCTGGCGGGGCTTGAAACCGACCCGGACCCGGTCCGCGAGCCGGTCCAGCCGGCTGCGATAGGCCTCGATGTCCAGGCCGGGATGGTCGATCTGGGCCAACAGGAACACGCTGTGCTCCAGATCCAGGTGGTCGTCTGAGAGAGCGGCATTCCGCTCCCAGAGGCGGTTGAGCCGCTCCACCCGCATCTGGTTGAGCAGCTGCCCGGCCTCGAAGCGGACCGCCTGTTCGGCGTCCGCCCGGCGGGCCTGCTCCAGGAATGGGATCGCCCGTTCCCCCAATTGGATCAGTTTGGCCCGGGCGGCGTCGGCGATCGGCGGCTGGTCGTCCGCCAGCAGTTTGATCAAAGCGAACAGAGATGAGTTCGAAATGGACATCGGAATCTTATGCTAGCCGACGGAAATCGGGATGTCAACCGTCCCGCTTTGTGTTATTCTGCCGGCATGATTCAGTTCCGGTCCCTCGCGAGTTTCGAGGAAACGGAGGCGCCGCCGCTGGATCTGGCGATGCCCCAAGTCTACCGGCGCCCCCGCTGCCGATCCTGGCTGCGGGGCAAGCAGCCGGTCCCACCCCTTCTGAGAACCTTCCGCTGCGCCGCCCGGCGCTCCGACCCGGCCGCATCGGCCGACGCCTTCAACCGCCTGCTGGGGGAGTTCCAGCCGGGGCTCCAATGGGCCGCCGACTGCTGGGACCACCTGCTGACGACCGAAGGGATCCGTTTCCTGCCCCGCTCCTTCCAGGAAAAGCGCTTCCACCGGGGGGATTACCGGGTCTTCACGCAAAAGGATTACCTGCGGCTGATCCACCGGGCTTTCAAGCAGATGCTGCTGCGGCACGAGACCGAGCGGCCGCCCCTGGCCTTCCCCCGGTTCCTCCAGCGGGAGTTCTGGCCGACCCTGCTGACGCTGTACGGAGAGATTCGGCGGCCGCCCGATCCGGCCGAGCGGTGGCTCACCCCCTATTCCTACCTCCGCTGCACCCCCTACCGCTTCTTCCACCCGGTTCATCAGAAGACGGTGGACCGGGTCGTGAGCCGGCTTCAGCAGCGGCTGCGGAAAACGGTCGAGCTGTATTACCTGCGGTTCCGGCAGCCGGAATCGGCCGCCGCCGCGCTTGGGATGACGCCGGAGGGATTCCAGGAAGCCCGGTTCCTCGGCATGCGGCAGATCGCCCGGGAGAACCGCCTCGCCTTCAAACTGCTGCGGCAAATCGAGCGGTACTAAAGGGCAGCGAAGAGGCAACAGGGGTCATTTCGAGGGCGCCAGCCCGAGAAATCTACTGCAGCGAGCAAAACGAGATTTCTCGCTCCGCTCGAAATGACCATCAGGTGAGAAGTTTTTCCGATTTCAGCCGCTTGACCAGATCGTCGTAGCCGACGAACCGGTGGGCCGGGAACCCCAGCTTCCGGGCCGCCGCGATCAGGTCGGAACGGTCGTCAATGTAGAAGGACTCCTCCGGCCGGGTCCCCGCCCGCTTCAGCGCCGCCTCGTAAATCTTCGGATCCGGCTTCAAGGCCCGCACCTCGTAGGAGAGGATCCAGCCGGTGAACTCCCGCAGGACCGGGAACTTCAGGGCGCAGTGCTCGAAATGGGAGCGGTTGGTGTTGGAGATGATGTAGGCGGGAAAACGGCTCAAAATCCGCCGGGCCAGCGCAAACATCTTCTCGTTCGGCGCGAAGATATCGTTCCACATCTTGAAGAAGGTCGGCTCGTCGATGTCGAACTGGAGACGCTCCCGGACTCCCTCGTAGAACTCCCGGACCGAGATCTTCCCCGCGTCGTGCCGGATCAACAGGTCGGAGCCGAAGAATTGATCGTACAGCCGCTCCACCGAGACGCCGGTCCGATCGGCGATCTTCCGGGCGGCGATCATGTGGTCGAAATGGATCAGGACATTGCCCAGGTCGAACAGGAAGACCCGGACGGGAGAGGAAAAACCGGTCATGCGACCGGCTTGGGGGAAACCAGCGGGGCCAATTCCAGCGCGATGATCCGTTCCACATCGGCCGGCGTGACCCCGGAATACCAGCGCCGACCGGGGGTGACCATCACATTGCCCCCCTTGGCGCAGAAGTCCATGCAGCCGGAGCCGGAGATCCGGACCTTCCCCTTCAGCCCGTTGGCGGCGACGAACGACTTGAGCCGCTCCTTGACCGCCTCGCCGGCCTTCTCGGCGCAGCAGTCTTCCCCGGCCGGCCGCCGGTTAACGCAGACGAACAGGTGCTTGAGGTAGGGGGATTCACCGCTCTTCATCGGGGCCATTATAGCAGTTCAGCCGTCGGCGCAGGATTCGTGGTAGCCGCAGGCGCACCACCACTTGCAGGAGCGGTTGAACAGTTTGGCGCCGCAGTTGGGGCAGAAGAGATGGCGGGCCTGGGCGTCGTCCGGGGTATCGGCCGAACAGGCATCGGCCGGCTCCGGCTCAGCCGGGCGATCAGTCAACCTTCCCCCGGGTCAGCGCCTGCTTCACTTCGCCGATCGCCCGGGTCACCTGGATCCCGCGGGGACAGGCGTCCACGCAGTTGAAGACGGTGCGGCAAGCCCAAACCCCTTCCCGCTCGTTGAGGATCTTGAGCCGCTCTTCCTTCCCCTCATCCCGGCTGTCGAAGATGAAGCGATGGGCCTGGACGATGGCGGCGGGGCCGACATAATTCGGATCGGCCCAGAAGGAGGGACAGCTGGTGGTGCAGGCGCCGCAGAGGATGCACTTGGTGGTGTCGTCGAACTTCTCCCGGTTCTCGGGAGACTGCAGCCGTTCGGCGTCGGGCCGCTCGGAGGCCTCAATCAGGTACGGGCGGATGGAGCGGTATTTCTTGAAGAACGGCTCCATGTCCACCAACAGGTCCTTATGGACCGTAAACCCCATCATCGGCTCGATCCGGATCGGCTGCCTGACCGATCGGATCAGCACCTTACAGGCCAGCCGGTTGCGGCCGTTGATCTTCATCGCATCGGAGCCGCAAACGCCGTGGGCGCAGGAGCGGCGGTAGCCGATCGAGCCGTCCCGCTCCCCCTTGATTTTCTCCAGGCCGTCCAGCACCCGGTCGGTCGGCTCCAACTCCACCGTGTAATCCTCCCAGTGGGGCTTGGCGTCCCGGGCCGGATCGAAGCGGAGGATTTCAAATCGGACATCCATTAGTATTTTCTCTCTTTCGGTTCGAACCGGGTGATCGTCACCGGCTTGGTGCCGAGGCGCGGGGAGCCGTCCGGCTGCCGCCAGACCAGACTGTGCTTCAGCCAATTCGCGTCGTCCCGCTTCGGGAAGTCCTCCCGGTAATGGGCCCCGCGGGATTCCTGCCGGGCCAGCGCGGCGGCGGCCGTCGCCTCCGCCAGCTCCAGCAGATACTCCAACTCCATCGCCTCCATCAATTCGGCGTTGTAGGCCTTGCCCCGGTCGGTCAGCCGGACCGACTCGGCCCGCTTCCGGAGCTGCTTGAGGCGGCCGATCACATCCGTCAGCCCTTCGGCGATCCGGAAGACCGACGCCTTCTCGGTCATCCGGGCCTGCATCTCCGTTCGGATATCGGAAACGCGCTGGCCCCCCTCCGCCATCAGGCGGGCGATCCGCTCCCGGGCCTGTTTTTCCGGATCGGCCGGAAGCGGAGGCAGCGGGTCGCGCTTCACATCCTCCAGGAGGGATTTGCCCCCCCGTCGCCCGAAGACGATGATGTCCACCAGGGAATTGGTCCCCAGCCGGTTGGCCCCGTGAACCGAGACGCAGGCGCACTCCCCGGCCGCGTAAAGACCGGGCATGACCGTTTTCTTGTCGTCCACGACAACCCGGGCCGAAGCGTCGGTCGGGATCCCTCCCATCGCGTAATGGGCGGTCGGCTGGACCGGGATCGGCTGCTTCGTCGGATCGATCCCGAGATAGGTTTCGACGAAATCGGTGATGTCCGGCAGCTTCTTGTGGATCGCGTCGGCGTCCAGATGCGTCAGGTCGAGGTGAACGAAGTCCTTCCCGTCAATCCCCCGCCCCTCCAGCACCTCTTGGTGGATCGCCCGGGAAACCATGTCCCGCGGGGCCAGATCCTTCAAGGTCGGCGTGTACCGCTCCATGAACCGCTCCCCTGCTTTGTTCCGAAGGATCCCCCCCTCCCCCCGGGCCGCCTCGGTGATCAGGATCCCCATCTTGTAGATGCCGGTCGGATGGAACTGGAAGAACTCCATGTCCTGAAGCGGGATCCCCCGCCGGTACAGGATCCCCATCCCGTCGCCGGTCAAGGTCAGGGCGTTGGAGGTGATCTTGAACATCCGGCCCGAGCCGCCGGTGGCAAACATCACCCCCTTGGCGTGGAAGGTGTGGAGCTCCCCGGTCGCCAGCTCCACGGCGACCACCCCGGCGGTCCGCCCCTCGGAGATCAGCAGATCCACCACATGGAACTCATCGAAGAAGGTGACCCCCTGCTTGATGCACTGCTGGTAAAGGGTCTGCAGGATCATGTGCCCGGTCCGGTCGGCCGCGTAGCAGGCCCGGCGGACCGGCCCCTTACCGAATTCCCGGGTGTGGCCGCCGAACGGCCGCTGGGCGATCTTCCCCTCCGGGGTGCGGGAGAAGGGCAGCCCCATGTGCTCCAACTCGTAGACGGTCTCCACCGCCTCCCGGCACATCAACTCCACCGCGTCCTGATCAGCCAGGTAGTCCGACCCCTTGACGGTGTCGAACATGTGCCACTCCCAACTGTCCTTCTCCAAATTCCCGAGGGCCGCGCCGATTCCCCCCTGCGCGGTGCCGGTGTGGGAGCGGGTCGGATACAGCTTAGAGACGACGGCGATCTTGGCCCCCTTGGAGGCCTGGAGGGCCGCCATCAGGCCGGCCCCGCCGGCCCCGACGATCACCCCGTCGAACTGGTGAACGGCCATCAGCCCCCCGCCATCTTCATCGGCTCGAAGGCGATCACCACCCAGCTGCCCAGCGCCAACAAGAGAATCATGACACCGTAGAGGGCCCGGACCGCCCAGACCCGGACGGCCCCCCGCAGGTAATCGTCCACGATGACCCGCAGGCCGTTCATCCCGTGCAGCAGGGCCAGCCAGAGCATCAGACCGTCGTAAGCCCGCCAAAAGACCTTGGCATAGCGCTCAACGACAAACTGGTAATCAATCGAGTGGATGCTGTTGAAGACATGCATGATGAAGAGGTGCCCCAGCGCCAGGAAGACCAGCAGCATGCCGGAAGCCCGCATGAAGAGCCAGAGCCGCAACTCCCAGCCTCCGGCAGGCCGAACCCGACTGCCGGCAGAAGTCAGATTCACCTGTACCCCGGAGCCGCTCCCAAACCCCGCCGCCCCGTTCATCCGTGCATCCCTTCCAGGATATGGCCGGTCATGATCACCGCAACCGGAATGAAAATAAGGAAGAAGAGGACCACAACCGCCTGGAACATCTGCTTGTGGTAAACCGACCAGGCGGGGCGGAAATCCACCGCGACCACCCGAATGCCGTTGAGCGCGTGGAAGAGGACCGCGGCAAACAAACCGATCTCCCCGATCCCGAAGATCGGCATCCGGTAGATCGCGATCACCCGGTTATACAGATCGGCCCCCCAAAGGACCAGCGCGGTGTCCAGAATGTGGATCACCAGGAAGAGGAGCACCCCCAAGCCGCTCAGCCGATGGAGCAGCCAAGCCCACTGCCCGATACCGCCTCGATAAAGACTCATCCCACGTAAGATGTCGGGTCCTCCAAACCCGCGTTGCGAAACCCTTTCTTCCGTTCGCCGCATTTTTGGCAGCGGCCGCAGTGCCGGCTCCGGACCGGCTGAATGCAGGAGAACGACCGCTGCAACCACTCCGGCGGACAGCGCTTCAACACCTCCCCCTTCGACCGGCCGGCAAACGGCGCCTCAACCTTGAGGGAAAACCCGGTCCCCTGCCGGAACAGATCCGAGAAGCGCCGGTTAAACGAAGCCGACGCATCCGGGAAGGGATTCCCCTTCAGCGTTCCGATCCAGAGCGTCGGGATCCGCCGGGTCGCGCAAAAAAGGGCCGCCTGTCCCAACAGCAGCAGGTTGCGGCCCGGCAAGTACACCGCCTCGTCCGGTTCGGCCGCCGAGGGGACCTCGCCGTCCCCCATTCCCCAATGGCGGCCGATCACGGCGCGCAAGTCCATCCTTATTATAGTCAATTCCTGCAATCCGGCAACTTTTTGTTGCGTCAGCATCCGCGCAAGCGCCCGCCCTTCCTCCCCCTCCCATCGGAACCCCTTCCGGACATGGATCGGGTAGACGGTCCGGCCCAGACGCAGCCCCTCATGCAGCAGGGCGGCCGATTCCACCCCCCCGCTGACCAGGACGGCCAGTTTCCGGCGGGCCGCTTGCGGTTTTCCTGAAATCGTCATAGGATCAGGTCATGTCTCCCGAAAAAGACGGCATCTTTCAAGTCTGCAAGACGATCGACTTCTGCTACGGCCACCGCCTGCTCAACTACGACGGCAAATGCCGCCATCTGCACGGCCACAACGCCCGGGTGGAGGTGCTGCTGGAGCGGTCCCACTTAGACGACCGGGGAATGGTCGTGGACTTCGTCGAGATCAAGCAAACCCTGCAGCGCTGGATCGACGAGACCCTCGACCACAAGATGATCTTGAGCGAAACCGACCCGATCCTGCCGGAGCTCCAGAAGCAAAAGGAGCCGGTCTATCCGATGGCCGCCAACCCGACCGCCGAGAACCTGGCCCGGCTGATCTTCGAACAGGCCCGCCGACTCGGCTTCCCCGCGGTCCAGGTCACCTTCTGGGAGACCCCGACCTCCTTCGCTACCTACCGCGGCTGATCGTCACCCCGACCGATTCCGCCTCCGGCACCGAAAACTTCCGGACCGTCACCCGCACCCGCCGGGGCCGGAACTTCCAAAGCAGCCGGTCGGCGGTCTGTTCCGCGATCGCCTCCACCAGATTGAACGGCTGGGCCGCCACGATCCCGGCCGTCTCCCGGCAAACCGCCGCGTAATCGACCGTCTCGGTCATGTCGTCCGACCGGCCGGCCTTCGTGAGCGGCAGAAAGAGAGTGAGGTCCATCTGGATCGGCTGGGGCTGGGCCCGCTCCGACTCGGTCACGCCAACCCGGGCCTGGAGCTTCAGCCCCCGGATCCGGACCGCGTCGGAATCAGCGGCGGGCACCGACCACCCCGAGGAAATCGTTGAGGGAGTCGATTCGGAGGAAGGGATTGGACTGCTTCTGGTCCTTCAGCAGCGCGGCCGGCTGGGGGGCGTAGTTGTGCCCCGGGTAGAGGGTCAGGTGATCGTCCATCCGCCGAAGCCGCCCCAGGCTCTTGTACAGCTGCTCCGGATCCCCGCCGGGCAGGTCGCACCGGCCGCAGGCATCCACGAAGAGGGTGTCGCCGGCCAGCAGCCGGTCCTGCCCGGCAATGCAGATCGAGCCTGGGGTATGCCCCGGGGTATGCAGGAACTTCAACTCGATCCCGCCAAGGGAGATCGTCTGCTCCCCCTCGATCGGCCGAACGGTCCCCTTTTGAAGCCCCAGTTGGCCGACCTCCTTCTTGTGGACATAGACCGGGGCGTCGGTCGCCTCCACCAGCTCCCCCACCCCGTTGATGTGGTCGAAATGGGTGTGGGTCACGATCGCCGCCTTGATGGTGAGCCCCTCATCAGCAGCAACCTTAAGAATCCGGTCCACCTCCCAGGCGGGATCCACCACCGCCACCTCCCGGGTCTCACCGGAGCCGATCAGATAGACGAAGTTCTGCATCAGCCCCACTTCGATCTGCTTGAGATACAAGGACATGGAAGGAATGGTACCGGCTTTTGAAGCGGCCGTCAACCGACGGCGGAAGGGAGCTTAGGCGGCGATCTCCAGGCCGGCGAACTGCTGCAGGAAGGTCTCGATCGCCTCGGGCGCCTCCACCACCCCGAGGTTCTCCAGGATGGAACGGAGCAGCGCATTCAGGTCAGACAAATCCCCCCTGCGGTAGACCGGAAAGTTCTGCTGATTGGCAATCGAGAAAAACTCGTCCGCGACCGAATCGGCCTGTTGGGTATAGAGCTGAAACCCAACCGCCCGGCCCCGATAGGGATCAAGCAGGGTTGAGATCCGCTCCATGGGGTCGCCCCCCCACTCCCGCGGCAGCAGCAGGAAACGGTTTTGGAATTTCGGCTGGGCCTGCAGCGCGGCGACCGCGTCCCGCATGCCCGGCACATTGAAGGCGGAGGGCCCCAGCACGACCACCCCGCTCCGATCATCCTCCGCCGCTTCCGCCACCGCCGCCGCGGCAGAACCGACATCCGAATCAACCCTGCGGTAAGCGACGGTCCCCGTCAAGGGACCGGTGTATTCGACCGTAGCGGACCCATCGGGGCCAAAGGAATCCACCCTAAAAAACTGATGCATCCCTTCGCCACCCGGCGTCACGGACGAAGCCCAGACATAACCCAGAGGCTCCCTGGACAATCTGGCCAACTCCCTCCCTCTGCCCCGAATCCACCGGAGAATCTCCTCTCGCCATTCCGACAAACGCTCCGGGGAAGTCACCCGTTCATCCAACTCAAGATACGGCCGCGAAACGCCCGCCTGCTTGAGTGCGGACCACCGATGGTCGGTCCCCGGCTCAACGAAAACCCGCCCGATGCCGGAAACCTGACTCCCCTCCAGCGAGAACTCCACGGCAAGGCCGACATCCAAATCCATCTGGGCCTCTCTATGAAAATGCGTCATCAGCCGGCCATCCGAGCCCTGAAAGACAAAGCTGGGGCCGGCATCCCGCTCAAAAGCAAATTCGCCGAACTCCGACGGCGCCGCAGCCCAATCCGGCCGGACAAGACCTCGAAGATCGGCAGCAATGCCCCCCTCCAGGCCGGCGGCCAGAACCATCGCTTCAATCACCCTGACCCTGGCTTCAAGATGTTCAGCCCTGTTGTTCCAATCATCCACCAGCCCGGATCCAACCCCGAGGTCCGTCCCGACATATTCAAATGTATTGAGTTCCGCCTGGGTCCGCGCGTGATGGGCCGCGCCCCGCAACACATCAATGGCACGCTGTCTCGCGGTGAAAAACCGCTCCTTGGCCAACAGCATCCTCCTGTTGGCTTCCTGAATGGGTCCTTGGTTATCCCCATCCGATTCGGCGATCGCCAACTCCAATTCAGATTGAGCCACACTCAGAGCGCTCAACACCGCACTAAGATCCGACTCCACGCCCGCCACCTCCAGTCCGGCGGCGGTGAACATCCGCGGCTTCCAGTAAGGATGCTGGGATGGAATATTGCCCACCACCCGGCCAGCCAGACCTTCCAGCAGAGAGGTCACCGGCAGCAGACGAACGGCGGTCACTGGGTTCCGCAGGTCAACAAAGTCCGCCTGCATGGCGGTCGCGAGATCTTCCGGCGGGGCCAACGGGAGGGCCGCCGCCAAAAGCTTGGCCCCCAGCGCCAAAAATTCAAACGAATAATACCCCTCCGCTTGAAGTATCGCAGCCTGCGTCTCGCTTGGAACAGAGTCTCCCGAGGAAAACCCGCGCATGACAATCCCCAAAGAGCGCCCGAGCGCTGCCTCCGTTGGATAAGCGGTCGCAAGATCGGTTTCAAATTCTGGCGCGGAAGCTCCATCGGACCGAGCCATAGCGATCAATTGGTCTCCCAATGAGAATGCTCTGGTGATCGCCAACCCCAGCCGTCCCAACCCCTTCGGATCCTCCCAATGCCACTCCCCTCCCGCGGACATCAACGCCAGAACAATCAGCGCATAGAAACGATTCTCTCCGCCGTATTCCATCACGATTGCAGAAAGCCGGTCCGGCTGATCCATGGCCTGAACGATCTTCTGATGCAGGATTTCAATCGAGTCCGCCTCCAAACCACCTGCCAACAAGCCGGTCGTTGGATTGACAGCAGTCAGGGCGGCGGCCAGCTCCGGGCGGGCGCCGGACTCCTCCAGACCGGTCTGGCGCAACCCATAGGCGGACTGAGGCAGAAGGAGGGCCCACACCAGCCCGAAGGCGGTTGCGGAATGGAAGATCAAGGTTTGTCGTCTCATGGATTTCTCGCCCCTAAGTTTACCGAAAAAACAGGATTTAGGTCAATTATTTAATATAAAGTTATCATTACGACTAATATTTGGAGTTGGGGCGCCGGCTCCATGGAACTTCTGCTATAATGGCCGCTTCCATTTGCGATCATGATTCATCCGGCACTCTTCTATAGCTTCTCGGCGCTCACACTCCTAGGGGCGCTGGGCGCGGTGGCCGCCCGGCATCCGATGCGGGCGGTGCTGTCGCTGACCGTTTCCCTGTTCGGGCTCTCCGGCCTGTTCGTGGGGCTCGGAGCCCATTTCGTGGCGGTGATCCAGATCCTCCTCTATGCCGGCGCGATCCTGATCCTCTTCCTTTTCGTCGTCATGCTCGTTGAGTCCCCCGAAACCGAGCGGATGAACATCCGCAACATCTGGGTCAAGCTGCTGGGGATCGGATTTGGGGCGGTGCTGCTGCGGATCCTCTGGCGGGTCATCGGGGCCGGCGGTGAGCCGCCGATCGCCCCGCACGCGGTGGAGGGAACGGTGGAGGCGGTCGGCCGGGAGCTGCTGACCACCTATGCCCTGCCGTTTGAGGCGGCCTCGATTCTGCTGCTGGTCGGGATCGTTGGGGCAATCGTCCTAGCCAAACGGAAGGTGACCTGATGGAAATCGGCCTCAACCACCTGCTGGGGGTCAGCGCGCTGCTGCTGATCATCGGCCTGATGGGGGTGATCTGCCGGCGGAACATCATCATGATCCTGCTGGGGCTGGAGATCATGCTGGCGGCCGGCAACCTGGCCTTCGTCGCCTTCGCCCGGGCCAACGGCAACTTGGCCGGGCAGATCATGGTCTTCTTCGTAATGATCGTGGCGGCCGCCGAGGTGACCGTGGGGCTGGCGATCGCGGTGGTGCTGGCCCGGAAGATCCGGTCGGTCAACGCCGATGAAATGAGGCAGCTCAAGTGGTAACCCCCGCCCTGCTGCTGTTCGCCCCGCTGGCCGCCTGCGCGGCCATCGTCGGGATCACCCGCCGCTCCCGTCCTTTGAGCGCGGGGCTGGCGATCGGCGGGATGGCGGTCAGCTTGCTTTGCACCGTCCGGCTCTTCCTGGAGTTCTTGAACGGGCATGCCCACGAACTGCAGTATTCGATCCCCTGGATCACCCTGCCGGGGCTGACGCTGGAGTTCGGCTTCCTGATCAATGAAGCGGCCCTGCTGATGAGCGGGGTGGTGACCGGGGTGGGGCTTCTGATCTTCATCTACTCGGTCGGCTACATGGCGGAGGAGGAGCACCGCTCCCGCTACTTCGCCTACCTGTCCGGCTTCGCCTTCTCGATGCTGGGGATCGTGCTGGCCAACAACCTGGTCACTCTCTTCATCTTCTGGGAGCTGGTGGGGGCCTGCTCGTACCTCCTGATCGGTTACTGGTATCAGAAGCCGTCGGCCGCCGCGGCCGGCAAGAAGGCCTTCCTGGTCAACCGGATCGCCGACTTCGGCTTCCTGCTGGGGATCCTGCTGTTGTGGAGCTATTCTGCCGGGCATGGGGAAGCCGGGACGGTCAACCTGCTGGCGCTGCAGGAGCGGCTGGCCCACTGGGCCGCCGCCGGGCAGCTGGACCCAACGATCCTCGGCTGGATCGGGGTGCTCCTCTTCTGCGGCGTGGTCGGCAAATCGGCCCAGTTCCCGCTGCATGTCTGGCTGCCCGACGCGATGGAGGGTCCCACGCCGGTCTCCGCCCTGATCCATGCCGCGACGATGGTGGCGGCCGGCGTGTATCTGCTGGCCCGGATCTTCTTTATCGTCTCGGCGGTCCCCAGCACAATGGAGCTGATCGCCGCCATCGGCGGCTTCACCGCGATTTTCGCCGCAAGCCTCGCGCTGGTGGAACCGGACATCAAGCGGATCCTCGCCTTCTCCACCTTAAGCCAGCTGGGCTACATGGTGATGGCGATGGGGCTGGGGGCCCCGGTCGCGGCGATGTTTCATCTGACAACCCACGCCTTCTTCAAAGCCCTCCTCTTCCTGGGGGCCGGCTCGGTGATCCACGCGGTGCACGGCAACGACATTTGGAAGATGGGAGGGCTGCTCAAGAAGATGCCGCTCACCGGCTGGACCTTCGCCGTCGGAACGCTGGCCCTGTGCGGAATCTTCCCCTTCAGCGGTTTCTTCAGTAAGGATGAGATCCTGCTGGCGGCGATGGAGCACAACCGTTTCCTCTGGGTGATCGGGACGATCACCGCCGGGATGACCGCCTTCTACATGGGGCGGCTCTTTTTTGTCGCCTTCCTGCGGCCGGCCGCCTCCGATTCAGCCCAACACGCGCATGAATCGCCGGCGGTGATGACCGGCCCGCTGGTGGTGCTGGCGCTCCTGTCGGCCGCCGCCGGGTTCTTCGGAATCCCCGCCTTCCTGCAGGGGGCCCATCACGCCGAACACCACGGGATCAACTGGGGGGTGGCCGGCCTTTCGACCGCCGTCGCCTTCGCCGGTTTGGGACTGGCCGGGCTGATTTATCTCAAGGGGTGGCGGCCCGCCGCCGGTCTGCTCAAGAAGCTGGAATCCCCGGGCCGGTGGCTGAGCCGCAAATTCTTCGTGGATGAGATCTACGGCTGGATCAACTGGAACCTGCAGCAGGGGCTGGCCCGATTCCTGGCGCTGTTCGAACGGTGGGTGATCATCGGATTCATGGTCAACGGCACCGCGAAACTGACCCAGCTGGCCGGCCGGGCGGTGCGCCGCCTGCAGACCGGACAGCTGCAGAGCTACGCCCTCTCCATCCTGGTGGGGCTGACCCTGATCCTCTTGTGGGGGTGGCGGCCATGATGCTCGGACCGGTCAGTTGGATCCTGCTGGCCCCCCTGATCGGGGCGGCCCTGCTGGTCTGCGTCCCCTCGGAACAGGTCCGCTGGGTCCGCCGGATCGCGGCGACCGCGACGGGGATCCCGCTGCTGTTAGCCCTCTCCCTGATCTTCCGGTACGACCCGGTCGCGGCCGGCTACCAGTGGGTGGACCGGATCCCCTGGATCCCCAGTTTCGGGATCGATTACCATGTCGGGGTGGACGGCATCTCGGTCGTCCTGGTGCTGCTGCACGCCTTCTGCGCCTTCACCGGGGTGCTCGTCTCCTACCGGATCTCACAGCGCGTCAAGGAGTACGCCATCTTCTACCTGCTTCTGATCGGCGGGG
>Ga0210019_1003429_pt1 | contig 14546 bp, 10 predicted proteins | sample CryGeyCG2114_020_2_FD_183969 | JGI IMG/M metagenome (GOLD analysis project Ga0210019, IMG submission 183969) | Groundwater microbial communities from aquifer - Crystal Geyser CG11_big_fil_rev_8/21/14_0.20 (SPAdes) (version 2) | ecosystem: Environmental > Aquatic > Deep subsurface > Groundwater ...
CTCATCGTAAATATTTTTACAATCCGCATAAATCACAACACGAAGTCAAGTATTTTTATGATTTAGAGCTTATACGTGCAACTTATACTTCGGATTTCATATCTGCGTTTACTATTTTAATTGATTGGAACTTAATAAATCAGGGATTTGTACAAGTCGAGGAATACATAATATTAAGATATTTTAAAAAATTGTCAGCTAGCGACATATGTAAGAACCAAATAATAACACCAACAATAATGAGAGAGTTGAAATATTATCTTGATTGGAGTAATATTGCAAAATACCAAAAGTTAACCGTCGATTTAATAAATGAGTTTGCCGCTTACCTGGATTGGAATCACATATGGGAACGATATAATTTCGATTTGAGCTTCGCTGAAAAACATATTCGGTATTGTAATTCAGTATATTTTTCAAAATGTCAAACGATTAGTGAAAAGTTTATTTTAAAACATCACAAAATTTTAAATATGCCTGTCATATCAAAATATCAGAAATTGTCAGCAGCATTTATCAAAAAAAATCATAAATTACTCGATTTAAAATTACTGTCATACAACGCTAACTACAACAAACGCGATACATTACAAGTTGTGATTAATGACGGAGTATGTTATATAATAGATGGTGATACAGTTACAAGAATATATCTGTAATACTTATTCACTATACAACAGTTAACAAATTTAAGACTTATACAATAGCTGTCAACTTTAAGACTTATACAATATCCAGCAAATATGAATAATCATATTCTAATATACTAGGATTATGCATTAAAGCAGTAAAATCTATTTTATTACTTGCTGGATGTTGTTCGTATTCTTCTCGGACGGTGTTAATCGCACCTTCATTGTATATAATACGATCCCATTTTAAATTATTAGAATTACGATCTCTTTTGTATTCTGCGTGAATTAATTTGCCTAATTTTACATTAGAACATATTTCACGCCAGTGTAATTTATTTGAATTATAATCTTGTTTATAAACATCCCATACGATATCTAGCAGCTTATCAGACCTGCATATATATACCCAATCGGTATCTCTGATACTTGTGCTAGCATAAATCCAATTTCTTAATGTGTTGTTTTTACCAACAATAGCTTCATATTTCTTTTTTACATCTGAGTTGATATAACATATTTCTTGTAAAATTTTGTTAGCTTTTCTATTTGTGAATAACCGTTCATATTTAACAAAATTATTATAAGGATTATATTTAAATTCGGCTTCAACGATATTTATAAATTTGTCCATAGTAGATATACACCACCAATCTAAGTTGTTTGATTTTCTATCTTTCATATATTCTTCCTCAATAATACGCGTGCATTTTGTGTATTGTTGTATACTGGTCCAATTTAATCTGCTAGACAATGGGTTATTTCTATACTCTTCATATAAAATTCTATATGCTGCTGGATTTGAAGACAAAGCATTCCAATCTAATCTATTCGAATTTGGATCTCTTTTATATTCATTCTCTAATATTTTTTGACATCCTATATTTTGATTAATAGAAGACCAGTGTAGTTTATGGCTGAATGGATTAAATTTATATTCTTCATATAAAATATTACCTGCTGCCGGATTGACGCATAGAAATATCCAATATAAAAATGCTGAATTTCTATTGTTTGAATATTCAGCATATAATATTTGTCCAGCCCCGGTGTTATGACATATATACAGCCAATTTAAATAGTATGACAGCTTATTTATATTATACAATTTCAATAATATATAACCAGCTTCAGTGTTTTTGCATATTTCGGTCCAATACAACCGTTCCGAATTTAGATTTATATTGAACTCACCTTCAAGCAAGAATTTATACGCCGAAACACAACATACTGTTTTCCACTGTATCTTATCGTGTGGAAACCAATCAACTAGTTTATATACAGGTGTATAGTCATATATTATATCACAAATAACAATCGGAAAACGCATACTATACTACAGCTACGAATACTATACTAAACAACTACTAAACTACAGCTACTATACAACTATTAAACTACAGCTACTAAACTATTAAACTACAGCTACTAAACAACTACTAAACTACAGCTACTATTATACAAGCTTTTGGTTGTGTCTCATAGCAATATAATTTACCATTTCTAGGTTTTGGATTTTTTGTTTTTCGTATTCGTCGCGATTTTTTTCTCGTATTTTTCTAACTTCTGGAATTTCAACTATATTTTTGTTTGTATCGTAATACTTTACGGTCTTTATTATTTCCGGAAACTTTTCAAATTTAGAAATGGAGTATTTCATCTCGTTATTATAAACATATACATCTGTAACAACACCCATTTTTTTATATACCTTTCCGTCAACATATTCAGGAAAACATTTTTTGATAATTGTTAATATTGGCCATTCATTAGATTTAATCTGTTCACTATAAGAAGCCGTTTCGTTAATGAGATGATTCATATCAGTAGCGATATATGATTCGGACAGACGATTTAATTTATCTACAAGATTAATAGCGGCGGTATTAATGGGCGATTCAGCCTGTCTTAACATCCTACTTAATCTTATAGTAAACATATACAGATCGATACATGTTAATAATTTGAAAACTGCTTCAAAATGGTTTTTAAATAAAACTACCAGTTCCTCTCGCTGTCTTATTTTATTTGGAAACATTTGAATATATAGATTTAACAAATTATTCATTTCACTAAACCTAAATTTGTCTTCGTTTTTAACAAGTTGGTATGTTATAGGAAGCGATTCGTCGCGTAGCAATTCAAACTTAGATGGGTCTATAATTCCTCTACTAAAATCAATTATATTAGCAAAATATCCGTTATTGGGAAAAACATACTGAAAATTATCATCAATTACATAGACAACTTTGTTAACTTTGTTCTTGTTAGCCATTATATTTTTTGGTGGATAATACAAAGCACCAATAGTTGCATTATTAAGATGAAAATCACCGTGAATAACTCCCAATTTACTATTGGCACATAACAATCCATAACATATTTCAAACATATATTTTGCAAAATAATCATATCCGACTTCTTTTAGAGGATGTCCGATCATAGCATCATATACTTTAGATTTTTGTAATAATACAACACTATCTGCTATTGTTCTACCGACATATTCGCTTGCAAAAGCGAGTGTTACTTCACTCATAATAATTTCTTCAACGCTGTAATTAATAGGATCGTCTATTTTTTCACTTAGTTTTTTAAATTTACTACTAATCCATTTTTTAACTTGCTGTGAGTTTTTATTAATTGATTCTAAACTTTCAGACGCAAAATACGTGCCTCTTTGAGCTTCGTATAAAATATGCAATATGTCTTTAGCAAGTTCACTATTTTTCATACGATCATATTGTGATTTATTATCATACAGTCCTTTGCGAGAATTCTTAATATAAAACCAGTCCAAAATGATAGAAAAATTTGGCGCGATGCTATTAACAACTAGGTCGTTTAGCTTATTAGAAATAAAATATTCTCTCCAGGGTTTATAACGCAGTCGTAATGGATCTTGCACTTCTTTAATATTTAGAGGTATCATCTTATAGCCGCATTGCATATATATATCGTATTTTTTATGAAAATTTTGCGATGAAAATGATATTTCTGCTCTGAATTTTTCTATTTCATCACTGCCGTATTTCTTTACTAAGTCTCGCATAAATGCAACATCTATATTTTTTTCACGTAAAAATATATCCTTGTAAGAACTATTAATATGTGTTTTTGTAATATTTAGCATTTCTTCAAATATAGTATGAAACCAACTAACTGTTAATATAATAATTGGTATCAACTCGGTTCGAACCGCTGATTCGATGTCATTATTTTTGCTTTCTTGCTCTAGTTTGGGATAAAAATAACTTGTATATATAGACCATTGCCGTCTTGTTTTGATTCTCGTAACATATTCTTCAATTTCTTGCCATATAGCAGAATAATTCATTCTGGCTAAGATTAGTGAATTAAACATAGAGAATCGCGATCTGTATTCCCCATCACACGAAATATAACTAGGCGATGCGCTATAATAGCTGAATACTACATTACCAATAATGGCACCGTTTTCAATAATCCTTTTTCTAGATGGTGTTATATTATCAATCAGTTCACAAAATAAAGTACCATAATTTGTTTCCTTTTTAGTCGCGTAATCAAATAGTTTCATAACAACCACTATCATATCCATAGTATTATATGTATACTTATATTTCATAGCGGATATATTATACATTCGCAAAATACCGCCGTATTGCACGTCAACATCGGTTTTTGATAGTCGTGGCATTTTATTATAAACCCATTGTTTAACATATTCGTCTCTATACCATTCTACGGATTTATCTATTGCGGTTTGTGTACGGATTTTCTTTAATATCTTCAAACTATCAGTGGGATTATCAAATTTTTCTTGATTAACTAATTTAGTGTCGGTTTTAGTTTTAGCGTTAACCTTGGTCTCGGTTTTAGTTTTGACTTTAACTTTATCTTCGGCTTTAGTTTTGACTTTAACTTTATCTTCGACTTTGGTCTTGGTTTTAGTTTTAGTCTTTGTTTTATCTTCGGCTTTGGTCTCGGTTTTAGCGTTGACTTTAGTTTTAGCGTTGACTTTATCTTTCTTCATTTTTATTAATGACTGTGCTAATTTAAAATCTAAGTTAAAAGTATATATAATAATATATAAAATTACTTATCAATATGAATAGAAGCAAATTTGATTTAGATAATATCGTTGAGAAACTAGTAGTAATTGAAGAAGAAAAAAATATAGAACATAAATCAAATCATACAGCAAATTATCATGGTGGTAATAAAAATCGTAAATCAACTCGTAATAAACCCAAAGAGAACTATGAAAAATCTCTAAGTTCTTACGAAGAAGTCAGCAAATCGAATTGGCGTTTTATAGAACCTGGTACATATATTAGGTGGTTAACACTGGATGGTGAATTAAAAAAAGGCGGTAAAGTAAACGAGATTACCGTAAATAAAGATGGTAGTCTTTCTATCGTAATAACAAAATTTGCTGGAAAGCCTATGCGTTTTACAATAAATACAAAAACAATAACAAATATATATAAACGTATAATTAGCTCAAACATGCCTAATTCGAATATAAATAACTCAACTACACCCAAACCACAAATTAATACACAAATTAATAACTTACCGACCGATTCGACAAACAGCACTATAACAAACGATGTTGTAACACAACTAGGAGATAAGATATTATTTGGAGATATAGAAACTTTAAATAGTCGCGTTGATGTTCTGGAAGCATCCGTTCAAAAACAACAAGACGATTTAAGAAGACTGTTTTTACTTGTTAAAAAGGCTTTAATCAGATAAATTAAAATAATATATTATCTTCTAGCTTAAACTTAAACAAATTATACAAACAATGGCATTAAATGCTCAAACTTAGATTTATGAATAATATACTCATAAAACACTCTCTTTTTTTGTTCATCTGTTTTATTAGACAGATTATAATCCGCGTTTTTAGAAAAACTATCAAGAAGCAATAGAGCTGTGCTATCATACAGGTTTAAATTAGATAATAAAACCGTTTCGTTAGCTAGATTGTTAGTCAGATCATTAGCCAGATCATTAGCCAGATCATTAGCCAGATCATTAGCCAGATCATTAGTAGTAGCCAGATTATTAGCCAGATTATTAGCCAGATCATTAGTAGTAGTTGCGTTAGTAGTAGCCAGATCATTAGCCAGATCATTAGTAGTAGTTGCGTTAGTAGTTGGTGTAGTAGTAGCATAACTAATCATTTTTTCTATTAGAACGCGAACACCATAAGAATACGTTTCAAATTTGTTACTGAACTGAGGGAATAAACATAGAAATAATTCATATAGGTCTTTGCTGAGATATGCATTCAAGGATACTACAGTATCTTTGTTCCATTTGTTTTTTAGACATAGGTCGTTGATTTTATTGTCATACCATATTTGTCTGATAGATCTCATAAGAGAACTTTCTATAAATATATCACTGTGTGGACCAGTTTTCATAAAATTTACAGATCTTAAAATAAACCCAAATACAGGTTGTGTATTATCACTAGATGGGTCTAAATATGTTTCAATAGATGAAGCTGCTATTTTATATAGATCTTTTAAACTACTGAAAGGTTTTGTGTATACTTTTTGCATAGGTATAGTATTAATTGGTGATGCATCATTAGACCATAAATAAGTATCTGACGTGCTATCTAAATTAACAGATTGAATAAACCACATCTTATGGTTTTTGTTTGTATCGTATTTATTTTTAAATTTGTGCAAAGATGAATGTTTAAATCCAAAACTATAACAGTGATGAGTATCTAGCTGATTTGTAAATTCTTCCCATGTCAAATTATATTCTTTCAAGCAATCGGAGATAAGACTTAGATAAACTCTATTGTTATTTGGAGAAACGTTGTTCATTTCATAACCGCGAGACGTGGAAATATTCCATTTTGCATTATAATAATATAAATTAAAACATGTACCATCTTCGACTTGATAAATATGATATAAACCCTGATATAAAAACCGATTAGATGCTTCTGTATCGATATTATACCGTAAAGATCTAGGCGGAACCATTAAAGGCTTCCAACTGCCTTTTTCTAATATCAACCCGTTACACTCTTGGGCGAATAAATTACTCATTTGATTCTTATGTATATGCATTGTAGAAAATATCATACGATTTTCATCATACGAAGATTTAATACCTAATTTATATAATAAACCACGGGCTTTATCAAAATTACTAGCCGTAGCGTCATTATCAATCATAAATTTTTGTGTGGCGAGCATAATAGGTTCCATTGATACAAATTAGATAAGATAAATAGTAAAACCTAAAATTAAATTAGATTAGTATTATATGAACTATGTTTATTTTATGTTTAGATAGAAAAAATTGAATTTATCACACCTTAAAAAACAGATCGGCGCAGCAACTTACTATAGTCCAGTCAAACGCATAGTTGGCGGAATGGATTCAAATCTAACTCAACAAATAGATGAGCGTAGTAGTGAGTTTATAGATGAGAAATCTGATGATAACGTATTTTCACGTTTTAATAAGATAACAAAATCTATGATACGTCATGAGTATAAGGCTAAAGAAAATAAAATTGATCCTATACACGCTAGTAATGTACGGTTACTAGATGACGCTATAGAAAGACTAACTACAGAATCTCCTATTCAAGATTTGATGGGTCAAAATGTAGTTATATATGGAGGCTTCATTATCTATATGCTATTATCTTCTACGTTAGAGGAAGCTATGTCTGAGATCGACAGAAATAAATCAGATATAGATCTGTTTTTGGGTGGTAATTATGTTCCTACTGTGTTATCAACACCAATAAAACAAGCACCGAGTAACTCAGCTTACTGGTGTTGCACAGCACATGAAAAGTTACTAATACAAAAAATGAACGAAATACAAAAAATATGTTTCAGCTTAGTAGAACCATCAGATTTCTCGCATTTAATCGAGTTTACTAACTCATTCTACACAGACATGAAAGATTTTACGCTTAATATAGAAACATATAAATCAATTGTACGGATGTCTGATATTATAATACCGTGCGAAATACATTTATCGGCAAATTGTCGTAATATGCATGAGATGCATCCAGCATATATTCTTAAAGATCATTTGTCTCCAATTTTTAGTGCTACATCTCTAATGTATATACCAGGTGTCGGATTACAAACTCGAATCGACTTAGATATTAACACGATCATTAGTCATATTAAACAAAAGAAACTCGTACTAGTAAACGAAAGATGTGTAGAAATAGGAACAACCAATAAAGACCTATTTGTATGTCGAGCTCTGAAATACATGATGCGCGGGTGGACATTGGAAATTCCAAAAGATGAAGCCTTATCTACAAAGATCATTCAAATTCTAGGATGGGAGTATGAAAACACTATTTCTTATTTGTATCGACAAATGAAAAGAAGTAAAATTAACATTACAACTAAGATATTAGATGATGTATTTTCAGGTATTATCGATAATACTTGGATTGCAGAGAAACGTTTTAATACAGTATGGACGAACTCTATGTTGGTATTACGAAGTTTTGTTAAGAACGTTGTTCGTAGAAGTTTAGAAAATACTATACTACCATCGGATATCAGCGATATCATTGCTGATTACTCTACTAGATATTGTGAAAACGTTATATATCCAGAATATATAATATCTCAAACCGAACTATGGCGAAAAGCCGTGTTTGATCGTATGCAATATTTCCTCAACAGTCAAGACACAATAACGAACGCAGAATTGAATTCTATAACACGCATGACCGAACCAACTATATACAATTTCTGGCAAGCTTTATCACACACTAAAACACCGGCTCTGTTTAAATTAGTAACGTAGTAAATTAGAGTTTTACTTTACTTTTTTAATACTGGCTTTTTTTAATACTAGCTCTGATACTAGCTTTTTTACATCTAATATTACACTAGCTTTTTAACACTGGCTCTGCTACCAGCTTTTAACAATAACTCTGCTACCAGCTTTTAACACTGGCTTTTTTAACAATAACTCTGCTACCAGCTTTTAACACTGGCTTTTTTAACAATAACTCTGCTACCAGCTTTTAACACTTGAAAAAATTGAAAAAATTATCTTATCTAATTATCGATTTAGTTTCTGTTTACTTTATCATTTATCAACATTATGAATAATCTAAACAATTTGATTGGTGTTTATGAAGAAGATTCGGAAGAACACAAATTTTTAAAACAACAATTAAAGATTAGGTTATCAGAAATTATGGATGGTTATATTTCGGAAGTGTATACACTACATACTATTGACAACGATAATTTACAATCCTACAATGCAGCTAATGAAATTAGCAAAAAGATTCCTCGAATCGATACTGCAGCTAATGACGATTTAAAAACAGATATTAACTATATAGATAGTGTGATGTCGCAAATAACAAACTTTCTCGATAAGTTAAATATTTTACCCCAGCATAATTGCGTTATATATGGTAGCTCTATAGCATATGCTGTATTATCAAAAGGAAATATTGATAACTTTATACAAACCATGACTAGTAATGAATCTGACATAGATGTTATGATTTCATATATGAAAGATAGTCCTCTAGTACATACTGGTATTAAATCATACATTTGGAATTTAAGCGCCAGAGAAAAAAATATAGATGATAAAATAACACTAATTCAAAAAGAAATCATTCCGTATTTGAACCCAAAAGATCTTAGACATGCCATAACAGTATTAGAACGCTTTTTCCGTAAATCCGAAAAACTAAGTATGAAATGTAAAAGGTTTATGATGGATGATTGTTTATTTGAAATACACCAAATTGATCATAAGGATGAAATACATCCCGCTAATTTGTTACGTGATCATTTATCAACATTTTTCACAATAACGTCTTTAATGTATGTACACGGTATAGGGTTACAATCTAGAATTAATATACCAGTTAATATCATTTTGAATCATATTAAAAATAAACAGTTAATAATACACGATTATAAAAACGCTCTTAAATTTAAAAATCGTGACAATCTGTTAAATAGAATTATAAAATATATAGATCGAGGATGGAATCTAAATTTAAACATTATCGAATCGGACATAAGCACTACAGATAATATGGTTAGCAAAAAGACTCTTCAAATCTATTATACGTCCATATTAAATTTAATAGAAGGAGAATGCAACAATTGTATTGCATATTTGTATAATTATAAATACAGGAGTGCTTGTTGTAATGAAAACAGTTTAGATGAAATAATTAATATGATATGCGAAAATACATTAGTGGATACTATATGTAATGTACACTCAATACGACATAAACGATGTAATGTAAAGATGGTTAAAAATATACAAATTTTGCGATCATGTATCATGAAATACATATGTTCTATTGTAGACGAATACATTCAAATTAAAGACGTGTCTAATATTATTACATTATATGCTGGAAGATATAACACAATAGTTCTTAAAGAAGATTACATTAATGATTATATTAATAATCAACATACGCCTAATCAAATTTATACACAATCAGAGCTTGATTTGATATTTGACAGCCATATCAAGAATTTTCGCACTCCATACTCTCTACCTATTAATTAATAAAAAATTGAAAACATACATGTTATAATTAATGTGTAGACTTTTAATCCAGTACAATAGCAGTTAACAAATTAACGCATAGACTTACCAAGTCTATACAATGCTTCGTCACATGTGTTTAAAAAGTCCTTTTGGTTTGTTAATAGAAATATTATTGTATAGTGCTGCATTTACAACGTTTGCTGTAATAGGTATGTATTTGTCTTTTCATTATTTATACACTTCATTACCGTGTAATAATTTGTTGTTTATAGTTACATTCATCATGTCTATTTGTTACACCGCGATGTTTGTAATTAACATTTGTTACATATTTAAACTAGATCATAATCAAGTTTATAATTTAACGATGTATAAACATCCAACATACATCGCCAATTTAATAATTATATGTTGTATGTCTATATTTTGCTATATATATTACACTATGGATGATAGTTGTATGACAAGATACAAAAACAACTATAAAGAATATCATAATTTTCTATACAGTAGCGTAATCGTGTTTTATGTTAATTCAGGTATACTGCTTATATTTGGTGTTCTTAGATATACACTATATAAATGTGAAAGACAGCCCGAACAAGAAGTAATATATTTCCACGCAGGAAACTATATTACTGTTTAAGCTTGGTATTTAAGTCTAGCGTGTAAGCCTGGTCCTAGTGTGTGAGTTCGGTATTTAAGTGTAATCCCAGTCCTATTGTGTAAGTCTAGTGTTTAAGTGTAAGCCTAGTCCTAGTGTGTAAGCTTGATGTTTATTTTTTTGTTATATATAACATATAACAACACCCACTGTTACATTGTTGTTTTTGCCATGATATATTATAATATTTATCTGGGTTACAATTATAACTCATAATTATATGATAAAATTGTTTTTCATATTTATAATCAAAGTATGTTACTCCTTGATATTTATTATCATCTTTATATATATTTTTTAAATTACGCACAATATTAGGTTGTGATTTGTATAATTCATTCATTACATCGTTTATAGTTTCGAAAGACCGGAAAAAACTAGACCAGTTGATAGTATTGCTGTTTAGCTGGTTGTTATTACTGTTTGACCAGTTGCTGTTTGCCCAGTTGTTATTACTGTTTGCCCAGTTACTGTTTGACCAATTGCTTAGCTGATTACAATTCATGATTAGCGATGTATATATTTAAGTATATATATTATTAGTATAAATTAAGTAAATCGGCATCACCTACTTCTTCGCCGAAATCGTCGCTGTTGGTTTCCATGCCGTGTAAATTTCGACCCATGTGATCATGTTTATCTGCTCGAGCCGCGCGATCAAATACTCCGAAATCAAGTCGGTTTCGATCTTGTTCGTATTCATTTTGATGGGTATTATTCGTCGAGAAGCCTTTACGTTTTCCACCGCGAAGTTTTGTATTTAAGGAATGATGCCCGTAATCAGTAACATCGTATTTATCGTGAATTCGGTTAGTTTTGCTAGGTCGAATACCGGCATAACTTTTAGTTACCTTAGCATCTTCTATATATCGATTATCCATAGATTCGCGGTTGTTGGTTACGCTCTTTTCGACTCTTGCTCTTGTACTAGCTTCGTTATATATACCTTGATCGGCTGCGGTATATAGGATTTGCTCTCGTAAATCTTTTCTCTCGCGTTCTTTTAGCTTTCTAGTTGCTAGTTGCATCGATTCTATAATTTTGTGATTAATGTGCACCTGTTCTAACACGTCGCGATTATTGTGATTTCTGACTGGTCCATATCTGTGAACGCGTTGTCCATCAAGCAGTTCGTTAGCTGTTGGAGTCTGGGTTCCAACTATTTGCATTATTTTATATACATCGTCAGGATGTAACTTTTTACTTCTAATTTGTGTATTATAACTATCACCATATTCTGCGCCCTGTGCGACAGCTTGTTTTGTTTCTCGAATACCTTGTAAATCGATAATTAGATTTGCTAATTGTTTGTTTACTAATTGTCCGTCTATTTCAACACTTCTATTATGATCTAAATATGCACTTTGTCTGTTATTTTGCCAATCATTATCATGTAAAAATTGACTAGTTCTAACAGCTCCATATTTGGATATTTTAAATCGATGATCAGGCGTTGAATGTCTAAATGATACGTTTGGATCTGCTGATAATCTTGCAACAGCATCTGTTCTATTGCCTTGTTCAGCGTCTGCTAAATCAATAATCGTCCCGTCCATGGTATATTTTGCAACATCGCTTGTATATCTATGATCTTTTCTACCTAGACCCGTTCCTCCATTATGCCACGCGCCCATACTTTCATCAAAATTTTGATAACGATCCTTAAACTGGTACATACCTGATTTAATATTACTGATCATTTTCTCAGGTGTTATACCTTGTTCTGGAACAGAATAATCATTATCATCATAGAATTTAATAAATGCAGCTCTAGCTAGCTGCTGTTCATAATGTTTTCTCATATCAGGTCCCACCGCAGATCCTCTAGGATCACGTTCAGTAAACTCGTGATCTAAAAACGTACCATCGGGTAGATACGGATCTGATTCATCACCCGCCACACCATGATGACGTAGGTTTAAAAAACGCTTACTATGAAATCCACCTCCTCGATCGTCACTGCTTCTAATTTGATCACTAGCTAAAAACGGTGTATCTGGTGAGAAGTCCACTAACAAGCTACGTATATGATTTTCTACTTGCATAGGATCTTCATACATATCAGTCTGTTCTATTTTACGCAAATACATATCTTCCGACATAGTGCCATACGCACCACTAGCGCCAAGCCCGCGCATTCCAGGATTATCAGTATAAACAGTAGAAGCCATTATTAGTTTGAATATATATTATTATAATATATTTATTTAACATTGGTAATTATTGTAAGTTAATACAGAAAAAAATAATAGATAGTATATTTATTAATACAGAACTAAACTAAATATGACAACTATAAGTATCCGAACTAAATATGACAGCTATAAGTATCCGAACTAAATATGACAGCTATAAGTATCCGAACTAAATATGACAGCTATAAGTATCCAAACTAAATGACAAAACTAAACTAAATGACAAAACTAAACTAAATGACAAAACTAAACTAAATGACAAAACTAAACTAAATGACAAAACTAAACTAAATGACAAAACTAAATTACAGAAAACCGGATAAGGATCTAGGATAATATTAATCCTCATCTAAAAACATTAGTTCAAGTGGTATTAATGTTCTTACTGTTTTGCTTAGGGGAAAGACAACAAACGGGTTTCCCATAGAAATAGTAATTGTCGAAAATTCAGTAATTGGTGTTCTAAACCAAAATTCACCATTGCCTTTACCACTAGTTACAAACTCATAATATGGATCTAATGGTGTCCAGTCATCAAACAAGATTTGTTTTTCCGGATTCATTAAAAACGGATATAATACAAAATGAAATTTTCTACCTTCTTTTCCAACGTATGATTGAGCTTGAAATTCTTCTACTAATATTGTGAAGTTACTATTTAAATTTGTAAAATCATTATAGTATAATTCAGGCATTCCAGTTTTAGTTCTAGTTATTTTAAAATCTAAAGGTGTAAATACTCGTTCTGGCTGAGACACAACATCAGTCTTCATAGGATATATACGCATACCAACGAGCTTGTTTGTTACACCTATTCCATTAACGGTACCACTTAATAGCTGTGAATCCGGTCTAAAATTCCATCTATATTTAGTGCCTTCTGACAATATATCAGAAGCGTTATTAGTGTCTAATAATAAATATATACTTTTATAATATCGTTTTGGGTTTAACATTTTAGATATCTGCTTAATTGAATCAATACTGAATAATTGCTGTATATTATTTATTACTTCTCGCTCAATTACAACTTTATCCTTTTCTTTATCTGGATTTTCAACACCAACGTATTCATCTAATACTTGCTTCATATCAGGAACAGGTAATTCGTCAAGTTTGTCTTTTCGCATTTGTTTAATCAGCATTATATGTTCCTTATCATTTAATTTGCGATTTAAATCATGTTCTATCGCTTGTTTAACTTTAAACAAACTTAAATTTGACATCTAGTATGTATGCTACAGTCAATACAATTGACAACAAGGATTTTTAATCCTATACTATATTACAAATGGAAAAAATATAACTTTAAATAACTAAATAACTAAATAACTAAATAACTAAATAACTAAATAACTAAATAACTAAATAACTAAATAACTTTAAATAACTAAATAACTAAATAACTTTAAATAACTCTAAATAACTTTAAATAACTAAATAACTAAATAACTTTAAATAACTCTAAATAACTTTAAATAACTAACTCTAAATAACTAAATAACT
>Ga0210019_1003433_pt1 | contig 14534 bp, 13 predicted proteins | sample CryGeyCG2114_020_2_FD_183969 | JGI IMG/M metagenome (GOLD analysis project Ga0210019, IMG submission 183969) | Groundwater microbial communities from aquifer - Crystal Geyser CG11_big_fil_rev_8/21/14_0.20 (SPAdes) (version 2) | ecosystem: Environmental > Aquatic > Deep subsurface > Groundwater ...
ACCATTCTAGTTCACCATTCTAGTTCACTTAATGGTGCAAGCGTTTTGATAAAAATACCCTTATTTGCTGATAAATAATCCCATTTTATTTCACGCCCGGATAAATATGCTGTCTTAATTAAATGTAAATAATGATGGTTCATACTGATCCATTTCCAATGTTTGTTATAAATTGCATATATTTTTTCATAATCTCCCTTATGATGTAATTTATATAGTTTAACAAATGCTCTGTAATCGAGTAGATATTTGTTAAAATAATCTGATACAATATCTTGAATATTGTTATAACGTAATAAATGCGGTTTGCATATAATCATTTTATATCTAATATATGCGTTTCTTATAATACCGTGTAAGTGTTTGTTGCCAAATATATTATATGATAATCTATGTCTATTTAAACTATACATCTCTCTTATAATTTCGTGATTTTCATCGTTTTCAGCAATTATATAATAATTTAGTCTGTCATCAAATGGGTTTTCTTTAAATATTTTTTTTAATAATTCCGAATACTTACTGTTATGACACACATGACACCAATAGATTATATTGTAAGATACATAATTATTATAAGTTCCGCGACTTTTTCTCCATCGACTTGCTAACCATAAATCATTATTATTGTCTCCATATGTGTTATATATATGTTCTATCATATTAGATAAATTATCATTTTTATAAATCTGTTCATAATATATACGCTTATCGTGAGGATCGTTATAATATAATTTTTCTATGATGTGTGATAATTCTTTATTTGTACTTATCGCATCCCATTGTAATCTATCATCATGCGGATTAGCACTATATATTTCTTCAACTATATAAGATAAATTTTCATCTTTACATACATAGTACCAATTTAACCTAGCATCGTGTGAATTAGTGCTGTATGTGTGTTCTATAATTCTAGTAGCATGTTCGTTTTTATATAGGTATTCATTAGATAATTTATCTTGCTGTATCCAATCATCAAGTTGATATATTGGATCATAATCCCATATAATCCCACATATTTCTTTAGGAAGGAAGCCCATAACAAATTGTATTAAGTTTAATTGTTAATTTTATAAGATTAAAAAAATTCAAACTTGACAATTTACTTGTATAAAATCGTTGTATAAAATTTAAACAATGCCGTCGGTATCAATTGAGTGACCGTATAGATCCTCTAGCAATGCCCAAGCTAAACAATAGCCGTGACCAAACGGATGTTTTTCATCGTTTAACATCATTCTTAAATATATTTTATTAGCTTGCATAGAGTTACCATTAATAAAGTTTTCCTTTAAATTGTATGTTGTTTTATAGTAAGCCTGTGATGTTTCTACCGGACCATCTACTTCCATAATAACAATTTTTTTGCCGTTTCTTACTTCGTTTAATAGCGTTTGATACATTTCTGTTTTTCTTACCATTTCGCGATAAAGTTTAAGGTATATTTTCTTTCTAGCTTCTATATAATCTAGTGCTTCGTATTTACCTTCGTCGTTTTCATATAAACTACATAAACACGACGCGCGCATATCTTTATCATAACCAACGGGATATCGAACAGCATAGGCGTTTGACATACCTTTTTCTCTCCAGTCCCAGTATTTTTTGGTCGGCTTTCCCTTCCTCACATGTACTTCGGCAGGGTGTTCCCAAATAATAGTATGATTATATCTAGAATATTTCTGTATTACTTGCGGTACACGTTTATATATTTTGGCGAATTGCCACAGGTTTTCCATATATCGTCCTTCTTCATCAACTAAACTATATGGGCTAATTGGTCCATACGCCGTGCTTGGAGTCATCACTTCTACTGGACTAAAGCCTTCTGGTATTAATGGTTTAAATGGATGTCCATTATAATATGTAATTGTTCCCACGCGAATATTTTCTTCGTATTTGGTATCCGATGGAATAAATTTATCGACAGGTTCCGTTTGCTCAACAGGTTCAGTTAAATCGATAATAGTTGTTAGTTGACTATTTTGGTTAGGAGCATCTGAAGCCTTGTTGTCAACAGTGTTGACTGTAGTATAGCTTACCTTATTTTTACGATTTCTCCGATAATACATTGATATGTAAGACATGTTATTTATAAAAATACAAACATAAATTCAATTTTCAAAAAAAATATATGCTTAAGTTTATCGAATACTCTTAGTTACTATAATATAATTGTTTAACTATATATACTATTCCTAAGTTGGCATGTGTGATATTATTTAACGAAATATTACAACCAGATAATTCGATTTCCAGAAATCTAGAATACGCTTTATTATTATACAGTCTGTTTTGTAACAATCTTTCTTTAGGTATAAAATCCTTTAGTTCATATTTCTTTTGGAAAAGAAGGCATTGTTAACGTCTGCCAACATATATGGTATAAACTTTAGTCTTACGCGTTAATCGCTGTATTCTAACTGTAAGCAAGTTGTAAGTTAATATTAAAAAAATTGAATTCAATTTTTCTAATTAAGGATACTAATCAGCAAAAAAACTTGATAAGTGTGTAACGCAATAATGCCTTTGTATTTTAGGGATATGAATGATCATTTAAATAGATTAGATAACAACGATTATACAGACTATGTTAATGATATGGTTGACGATGACGATAGTAATATGCGATGTCGCATATGTTTAAGTGCAGGAGATGTTCAAAACTTAATCGAGCCTTGTGAATGTAAAGGTAGTATAGCTCATATACATATAGCATGTCACAAGGAAGTATTAAAACAAGCAAGACATAAGTATACCTGTTCTATTTGTAGAACCGATTATAAACCAGAATACAGATACAAAATTAAAGGAAAAGACGATAGATTATTACTAATTTTATCTATATCAATTGTAATAGCACTGCTATCTTACTGTATATATGATGAATATACTTTGCGAACTGAAAGAAACAATTTAATAAATGCTGCAAATTCTGGATCGATTGAAGCATGTTTGGAGTTAATCTCTGTATATTCATATAATATTCACATGAATAATAACGCATATTGTGATGGATACAGCAATAATGATAGAGAGAATGAAAAAATAAATAACTATAATAACGTTATACATTGGTATAATGTCGCACACGCGCTTGGTTACACAAAAGCACTGTTAGATATGGCATTAGTGTTTAAGCAACAGATGAACTCGCTATGTGGGGAAGTTAAAGCATATGAACTGTTTATCACGGCTATACAAGCAAATATACCTAACGCAAAAGAACTTTTAGAATCTCAAAAATGGTGTTATTTAGATGCAATTACCAGTTTTAAATTAAATGAGAGGGAAATCGTATATGTGCCTGTAGATAGAACGTTAATAGATAATCGATCATAACTATCAGTCGCGTTAATTATGGATGGTTAGTTGGATAATCAAACCGCATATATCTTATTCTTTTTTTTGACAACTGATGTTCTTTGACATATGCAGTTGCTTCTTTACGATGTCTAAAACATATATATGGATTATATCTAGGATCTGGTTCGATAAAAATACGATTACCATGTATAAATGGAAATTCCTCTTTATAATCTGCTTCGTTTTTTAATGGAAGTAAATCTACAACATAACCGTGGTGCCATTCGTTATTAATAGAATAATCATATTTGCAATCTAGACCTGAATCACACATTGTATAGACTTATTAAGTCTTTTGGTTGACTCTGTTAACTGTTGTATAGACTTATTAAGTCTTTTGGTTAACTCTGTTATTTATTGTATAGACTTAAAAATCTTTATAGTGTCACGCTGTATATTATTACATAGGTAATTGTTGCTCATAATGAAAATAGAAATATTTGATTTTTGATTTTTTGATACGTTCCTTAAGTTCAAGTCGGATTAACTTGCTTCGCAGCAGCGCGCATAGTTCTTCAACGTTGAATTTCTCTGGTAAGATTATATCTATTTTTTTAGCGACTGCTCGTAAGTATGATTTAGATTTAGATTTGCACACAGTGCCCTTTTCGATTAAACGGCTATCTTTATGTTTTTTGATATTGTGAATTGGATTACGTATTTTGAATCTAACATGAACTCCGGTTTTAGATTTTTCGTCGTATCCAATAATATAGTCATTCTCTATATATTCTTGGTCGTTTTGGATATATGTTGGATCTTCTGTCCAACCTTTTTCTGGATGATATATACGCGGAAACTTACTTATATAATGACCGATCGGTAAAAGTTTAGCTGATACCTTTTGAATTGATTTGTTTTTCTTTTTCATACCTCTGAATTGTTCGTATGAATCATTAAGAATTTTATCGTATTCTTCTCTAAACTCTCGAGGAATCCATACGTTTGATGTGCGGCTAATACTTGTTTTTAGTAAGTTAATAACACCACTTGTTGCTAAATCCGACGCATCGTCCGGACTAATATCGGCTATTTCCTCTTCTCGTTTTTCGTATTTACTAAGTATTTTTAGTTTAATATCCTTCGCTCTAACGGCGATTGCGTATTTTTTATAGTCATTAAAGATACGTGGTTTACATGTATAAGCCCACATCACTAATGATAATAGATCATAATAATATAACATTTTAAAATAAAACTCATGATATTCGCTTTTCTCTAATGTCGGATCAGTCCATGCTCTAAAAACATAATCAATACATTCTTCTAAAAATTTAATATGAAATGTTGTGCCGTATTCACAAACCACATTTTCCATATTTTCTATTGATACATCTATATATTTACGATAAAATATCCGTTTTTTATCATCATAGTCAAAGTCAACTCTCTTGGTTTGAATAAAACTATTCATATTAATAACGCTATCTGTTTGTTTACCAATAATTCTATATGGTAATTCTATATCTATGATCGGCTCTCCCTTGTTTGCATCGATTGGGAATAGAATATAATATTGTTTAGACTTATCAAGTTCTTTTTGCTGTTTAGATTGCTGTGTATTAGTATCAGCAATTGGTATTATAATGCCATCTTGACCACCCGGCAAACTTATAATTTTGTCATTAATATCAAACATTTTGTCAATAACATAATTAGAAATGAGGCTAGCTCCGCCAAATACTGAAGATTGAGTATTACAGTCATCGTTAGGAATATCAAACGGACTATCTTCGGTATATGCGTTTGGTGTATATAAATCATACCCGCCGGATACTGTATCGTTATACGTTTGATTTGGATAAGTCTGGTTTGGATAAGTCTGGTTTGGATAAGTCTGGTTTGGAAATGTTTGGTTTAAGTATGACCCGCCGTGTACAGCGCTTTCGTTAGAACTGCCAATTAGCGGATTAACATAATTTTGATCCCGATTCCATGCTAGCTGATTGATGGCTATTATAAAATTGTCTTCTGTAAATAATCTCGTGTTATGTTCTGTCTCATAATTAAGAGGATCGGTTTTAATTGCTTCGAATAAATCTTCATATGTCCATACGCTATGCACCTCTATAAAAAATCTTTTTATCATATATTTGCAAATTTCTACTTCTTTTTGAGCATAATAAATATCAAATGTTTCTGTATTTATTTCGCTTGGGTTAAGTTCCTTAAAATATTTTTTATCTATATTTGGTTGAAACGGCAACGCATCTAAAGAATCCGGCTCTCCTGGTGTTGTTCTATTAATTAGATCTTGATTAATAAGCGAATCGATAGCGTTTTCATGTAGCACTTTTTCTATTTGCTGCATAACTTTAAACGCCGTAATTTTATCTTTATATTTTTCCTCTTCATATGATAACTTCCACTTGCCTTTATCCAATCCTATTTTCTGTTTTTCGGGTAAACACGATGTAAATATTTTAATATTAACTTGTCTCTTCTCTGGTGGTAAATCTCTATGACTACCTTTTCTAATAGCACGTCCTCGAATTTGTAGCAAAGTTGGTATGTTATCTGGTTTACCCATAATAAACACATTCTGAATCGCTTTAATATTATAACTTTCTTTCATTATTTTACTACCTACTAGGATCATATACCGACTACCATCTGCATTATCAGAATCATTAAATTTTTCTATAGAATGTTCCATTTGCCCTTTATCAATATCACTATGTGCTAGAATATATCTAGCAGGAGTAAATTTATGTCGCTGCGTGCTATTAACTACTTTGATCTTAGCTCTACCTTTACTGGTTTTATTTTTTCTATACTTTGCACTTGCTACACTACTACCTACTACACTGGTGTTTGCTATACTGTCTACTATACTGGTATTTGCTATTTTGCTGCTACCTACTACACTGTCTACTATACTGCTACCGCCATCACCAATTATTTCGTTACTACCACCGTGTTTTTCCTCTAATAATGTCATAAACGTATATTTAACCGTTTGTTTGCTAATAACAAATCCAAGGTTAAGCAACCACTCACCTAATCTTGGAGCATAATGAGGAACTTGAACCACTATCGGAATGTTTTCTAAATTATCCAATAATTGACCAAAACTTAACAAGGCATATGATTTACCATTAATTAAATCGTTGTCCATTCCTGAGCTATGTATGAGATAGTTTTTTCTTTCTCTTTTAATTGTTGCCATGTTTTTTTCTCCACGAAACCAAATAAGTTTATCCTTTCCTTTTTTCTGAACAGTTATAATAGGATCTTCAATTTGTTCATTTGTTACTTTATCACTAGCTCCTACTATCTGCTCGCTGTTATCGTCGTTTACTATATTACTACTAGCTCCTATTTTATTATTTTCAACTACATTACTGGCTACATTAGCATCTACTTCTTTATCATCTACTTCTTTACCACTAGCTCCTACTTCATTATTTTCAACTTTGTCGTTTACTTTACTACTGGATCCTAATATTTCACTCTTATGATGTTGTTTTCTTATCTTGCCGCATTTCATACATATGGTATTATCACTGCTACCACCGAATTCGTCTATGAACCCGTTTTTATGCAGAACTTCTTCTATAAATAATACACCGGACATATGTACGATGTTGTGATAGATAAATATTTTGCCATTTTCCTTTTTAATAACATCGCTGATGTGGTCTAACATAGTAGCGTATTTAGATGAGTATTTAGATAACTTGTCGCGCTTTAATGCATCGCCGACTATTTTTTCGTCTCTGTAATCTAATTTATATTTTGCTTTCCATTTGGCGCTGGCAGCCGGTAATATAGTTTTTATAGTACTTGTTTGATATAAACCCAGATTTTTATTTTCTGGATTTTCTAAAACAAAGTCGACTATATACTGGCTATCTTGTGATAAGGCTCCCATATATATTTGTTTATATGTATTATATTGAAAGCTACTCATAGGGCATCGAATAAATTTTAAATATGGTATTTCTCTGAGTTCTTCGCCGTGCATTTTTACACTCGGATAATATTGCGGATTAACATCTCGCAAGTAACTAACTCGACCCTTTGATAGATCAGCGATTTTTTCTAATGCACCAGGTTTAAGTTTTTTATCACTTGTAAAAAAATCCTGTTTTTTAAGTGGTAAATCTGGTAGTTGGTCTTTTGGTAATAGTAAATTTAATAAATCGATAATCTCCGTCGGACTATTATTTAGAGGTGTCGCACTGGCAAACACCGCTCTACATGTTGGTTCTTTATCTAGAACTGCTTGAATCGCAATACCCCAGTTGTTTTTTTCAACGCTATTATAAACATTATGGATTTCATCGCATATCATAAGAGAGTTTTTGAACTGATCTAGCAATTCTTGATTATATGTAATTTTTCCGTTAGCTAGCGCTACTCTAATATTTTCTTCGGTCATGTCGCTTATATTAACATCTTCTTGCGATACTAAAATACGATTTACAAAAGCTTTATATCCAAAGAATTTAAAAAAGCCGTTTCCTTTCCTATTACCAAAACGTCTTTTGATTTTGGTAATCATATCATGATATCTGTCAACATCTTGTTTGCTGCCTGTTGCCGCAAGACTTTTTAGCTTATCTAACTTGGATCTTTCTTCACGTGACAAAAATCCAAATTCTGGAAAACGTAACAGTTCGTTTTTAAATACTCGTTCAGAAAATCCTATAATAAATACGCTTCCGATTTGAATATTACCGATTTCTTGTTCAAGTTTATAATATTTAATAAAGTTCATAGCAATTGAAAGAGCACCAATACTTTTGCCTGTACCCGTTTGCCATTTCATAAGAATACGTTTGTATGGGGTATTAGGATTTATGTAATTACTAATAAAATTCTGATAAGACGTAAGCTGTAAATTACCGCTTCTTGATATAGCATCCTCTAATAAAAACCGCGGAATTATATCAAACTTTGCATTAGGCGTTTTCCATTTTTTATTCCAGTAAAACTCTTTTCTTGTAAGAATATCACTAATAAGATGTTTATCATCCTGTTGTAAATAAGCCATCTAGTATATTAATGTATATATTTCAATTTATATAACTTAATAAGTCAAAAAAAATGAATATTGAAAACTATATAATAACTAATAAAATTAGCAACAGACATAAAGAATCTATAACAATGGAATCTTTCTCTGGTATAAGTATTTGGTTTGGAAATCGTGTTTCGGATGGTGATGAATATGTAAAAGAATGTAACATAATGGGAAGTCATAACAAGGTGAGAGCAAGAGATATTATTCATTTCATTAAAAAATATATAATAGAAACTTATTACGCAGATGATAATAACTTACTTGTCAATCCATTACATTTACTAATTGACGAAGTTGGAATTAATGAAATTATAAAAACTATTAGAATGATGCAATATTATATGGCAGATACTTCAAGATATATTAAATTTAACAGATTTACATATAAAAGAGAAACGATTTCTAATGAAACAGCAATTAAATATTTATATGGTTACTCGAAAAAACACGAGACTAATTATCTAGATGATGAGAAAAAACAAGTTAGTGAAGTGCAGCTATTAGCAAACATATCTAATAAGTTAGATATTATGGCTGACTTTATAGATATGAATAATAAGTCAACAAGTGAACTGGTTAAATTACTAAAAAATAAACCAAACAACGAGCAACACGAGGCAAAGGAGCAAAATTAAAAATTGATTATTTTTTATCTTATTAACGTGTCTTGTTATATTTACCAAACCTAAAACTAATGGATAAACATAGCCCTATACGCTTAATATTTGGAAAATCTTCAATTATAAGAACAGTAAAAAAAAATGGATCGCTACCATTATGGAATGAAATATTTAAAGAAGTTAAAAATTATCTAATTACCCGATTTTATAAAGAAAAGAATACAGAAGAAAAAAACAGATTATCATTACTGCCTCTTTTTGCTTTAATCGATGAAATAGGAATGAGATTGGTATTAGATCACATCCCATATATGACTTATAACCGTAAAAAATTAAAGTGCTTTTATTATTATAATAAGCTGATATCTAATAAAACAGCTGTCCAATATATGTACGGATATTCTAAACACAATGAAGTAAATTATTTGCATGACACGGTTTCAGATATTCAGCAAATGTTAACAAACTTATCTGATAAGATAACAATATTAGCTGGATTTGTTGATGACTATGCAAAAAAAGTTGACACAATTACTAATAATATTAATCGGTAAAGTCGACACTACTTTCTATTTTTTCTTTTTCCTTGACGCGGATCTGACTCTACGTCGCTGCGTCTTAGGTCGTTTTGGCGTTTTTTTCCTAGTTGGTTTTCGTTTAGGTGATTTGGGTCTAATCGTTTCACCCCACGTGTTTTTTGTTAAATTGCGAAGTTTGCGTTTTTCAGCTAGTTCTTCAGCTAATTCGTCTTTGACCTGTTTTTTAATTCGTTCCTTTTCCAAGTATCGAATAGTTGAATCCAGCTTATTTGTTGCATAATACGGGTCTAAAACGTCTTCATACATACGACGTTTGTATTTTTCTCTTTCATATTCTTGTCTTAAAGCTGTATTTTGTTGAGCTAAGCGATCTCGATCTAAATTAACATCGAATTGATTAGTCAACTGTTGTCGTAATCGATCGCGTTCTCTTTCGGCTTCACGTTTTTGTTTATCAGAATTAGAAACTCGTAAATTTGCATCATCCTGTATCATTTGGGTAATTAGGTTATCCGGCGTTGTATTATCACCAGTTTCTGCTCGATAACTAGCAACATCATGAAATCCTCCATAACTTTCATATAATTTTTTGGCTTTTTGCCATTGGCTATTTTTGTGTTTAGGCATTGTTGTATAGACTTATCAAGTCTCTCGGTCAACAGTTGATTGCTTTTGTATATCAGTAGACTATATTATAATGTGTTTTAAAATATAAAAATTGATATTAATATATCTGGCAAAACAAACAATAAAACGGCTAATAAATTTGGACACTTTAACTGTAGTAGTAATTGTAGTAGTAGTATGGAGCTAGTTAAATTTTCAAACAACGAAAACTCAACAGTATGTACTGATGATAAATTGGTTGAAAATTATGGTAAACATGTTTATAAAACGTATAACTCTATGCGGTGTTTGGCTAATGTTATGGAACATCCGGAATTTAGAAAATTTGTAGATAAATATTTATTAAGTGCGGATGTATATTCTATGATATTATTTATGAAAATGTATAAAAAAGTTGAGGAACTTTATCCTTGGTTTTCACCATATCAAAAATTAGGATTTATCCACACTCTTATAACTTGTAAAACAACAAGGAAAAAAATAAGGAAGGTGTTTGGTTTAGATCAGCAACAGTTAATGCAATAAAACGGCTAATATAAAACCATCTACTTGTTGATAAAATCAGTTGTGGTATTACCAAGCGTTAGGATCTCTGTCAGAATAACCATCTTTTTTTACAGATGATATATGACCACTCGGTTTTACGGAAGTATGATTTTTGTTTCTATGATCGTTTTTAGCTTTCAAACCTTCCATTTCTACTTCGAATAAAGCGGCTTGCGAATTGTCAAAATCGCTAACTCCTTTTTTTGTTTGTCCTGTATCGCTTTTTTGCTCGACCGGAAATAGTTGTGTGATAGCATTAAATAAAGATTTGTTTTTATCTGAATCGTTTTTATGTTTTATATCACTATGTTTGGCAGTTGCTAAATTATTTTTATCAAACGCGTTGCTGTATAGGTTAGAAGAATTCTTTTGCTGACTACTGTATAAACCTAATGCTTCTTCATTATTGGGTTTTGCTACAAAACCATCGGTATGATTGCTAGCGTTGGTATAATCTGGAGGCATCGATACTACATCATTCCAACTTTTTAATCCTATCGTATTGGGATCATCGGTTTCAACCCTCCTAGCGCCAACATAATCCATATCAGTTCCGGAAGGTATAGATCCTAATCCAGCGGTTGCACCATCCGGAAGATTACGAACTGAATTAAAATACTCTGTTACAGAATCGCATGGCGGGTAAACATTATTATATATATAGCTGCCCAAATTAGCGATTATTATAGTAATCAAAACAATAGTTACAGCGTATATAATCATTTTTTCTAATTTTCTATTATATTAAAAATAACTATAATTTTAAACAATAAAATCAAAATCGCAAAAAAATGTAATTTATTTAAAATTATAGTTATTTTTAATATAACAAACAATTAGAAAAAAATTAACAAAATGTCAAGTAATTCAACTAGTAAAAAAGCTTACACAAAAGCTAATAAAACTAGCAGCGATTATATAAAAGCTAATAAATACGCACCTCCGCCTATTATTGAAATACCTCAAATAATAGACGACGAAGATACTATAACACCTGATGATTTACTTAATATGAAGGAATTCGTAGCGTTTAGTAGTAAAGCTAGCAATAAAGCTAACGATGAAGCTAGTAGTAAAGCTAGTAGTAAAGCTAGTAGTAAAGCCAGTAGTAAAGCCAGCGATAAAGCTAGTAGTAAAGCTAGTAGTAAAGCCAGCGATAAAGCTAACGATGAAGCTAGTAGTAAAGCTAGTAGTAAAGCTAACGATAAAGCTAGTAGTAAAGCTAACGATGAAGCTAGTAGTAAAGCTAACAGTGAGTTTAACAATTATACTATTAGCGAATATCTATATAAATATAACAGTCGAATGTTTGATAGATTTGCCGGTTTAATCTATGGAACTCTTATGTATGTAGATAATGCCGAATACAAGAATATATTACAGTTAACTATATCAAACTTAGTTGATAGCGAATTCGATGTTAGTAAATTAGAGCTGCCGACAACACACGCGGAAGACCCGCCGGAATATTGCTTGCTATTAGTGTTATCTTGTATGTTATGTAAGAATTGGACGACAGCTACTATTCATTATGCTTCAAAATTTAGTAAAAATATTTTATTTGTATATACGAGTTATTTACTTGTTAAAATATGTAAATCCTTATCAAAAGGAGTTATACCGTCTAATAAATATTTATTTAAAAATCGTTTAATTTTTATTAAATCAAAATATGTTAAGCAGTTTCTTAAATATAAATCTGCATATAATTCTGTTAATATTATAGAAAATTTACAAGAGTTAAAAAAATCAGACGATTATAATAAATACCTCGATTTGTTGGGGCGTGTTATATATACTCTAAAGAGTATGAAAACCCTAGATCATGCTGATATATTAACTAGATTAACCAATAACACAAATATAGATTATATGTTATTTGGCTGTTATTTGGGATTCCAAAAAATGAATAATATTTATGCTGAAAATTTACCGCTTGATAAAAATATAGATAAAGTTCTAATTAGTGCATTTGATAAAATACTACAGTTGATACCACAGTTGATAAAATCAACGTAAGACTTAATAAGTCCATATTAACAGGCTAACTTAAATGTCCGAAAATAAAAATAACTTTACAATCAATAAAAACTTACTAAGTGTTAATATTAATGGAGGAGTTACTGTTATTAACATACGATCTATAACAGCCATAGAAACAAAAATCATAGATAATATATACATTATACACGTTCACATTCCAGGAACTTTTTTTGTTGTTAAATATGATACAGACGATCTTTATTCGGTTTTAATGGAACGATGGATAGAATATAGTTTAACAAAAAAATGATCGCTGCTAATTGGTTAGTTGGTAGCTATTAGACAAAACTAAAATGATGAATTATCTCTTCATTATACCACTCGTTTTCAGACATAAATCTGAAAAATCGAATTGCCAACCATTCTGGTATATTTTTATTATTTGCATATCGCTCTAATAATACTTCTTGTTCCTCTAAATCCAACTCAATATCGTAATATTCATTAATGATTCTCAATTCTTTTTTTGAATTCATATATATTTTAAATCTAATATATTGAGTGCTTGATGTTTTAATATAGTATTTATTTGATACTCCAAAAGATACTGTTGTTTTTTTCTCTTTTATCTCCGTTTCCTCATCCGAATCAGCACTGTTATTATAGTCGTTCACATTATACTTATCTGTGTGATGATCATACTTTATACGCCATTCTAAATCTAAATTATTAACAACAATATTTATATTTGACACACCCCAATCCATTACAGTTTTTTCGAACATTCCAATTATATTATATAACCTACCTAAAAACAATTGTTGACGTAATGCGTTGAGCTCTTTTTCAAGTACTAATATTCTATTCTTGAGGTTTGTTTCGTCTAACATAGTATCTATCTCTTGCGTAAGTTGATTGTCCATATTTATGAAAGTAGCAAAATTACTAACGATTATAAATATATGTGTTATTGATTTATATTAAAAAATCAAAATTGATTTGATTTAAATCTAGTATTATATATAGATAACAACAATAGATAACAACGCTAGCGCTTAAGTTTATACAATATTTGACAACAACAGCTAATAAAAATTAGTGAGAATCTATACAATAACTAACTAAATACAATGTACATTACTAAAACAATCGATACCACAATTGATTTACTAGATCCTGTTGAAATATATCAACATGATGTGAATTCTCTCGTATTGAAAAAACTTAATGAAAGATATGTAAAAAAATGTTATCAGAGTATTTTAATTACAGAGATTATCAGTATTATACGTTTAAGTCCTATAATGATGTCTGATAACAGACTAGATGGCAGTGCGTATGTTGATGTTCAATTTGAAGTGGGTGGTGTTATTTTTATAGAAGGTGAAGTATTACATAATTGCAAGATTATAGAGATTCATTCTAATGCTATTACGGCTGAACACGAATACGCTGGTATTAAATTAAGAAAAAATGCTAATGATGTATTATCAAAAATACTAACGGTTGGGCAACACATACCTGTAGTCATAGAAAAGTTTAAATATACTCCGGCACAGTCATCGATATCTATGATAGGATCTCCTTTTATTCCTATGGCTAATGATAAACAGATTATATATTATATTACGAGCGCTATGACCGAAGAAGATAAGGAAAAAATGGAATTGCTGTTTAACTTTATAGATAAAGAAGAAAAATTACATCCAGCAATTACAAAACAAAAACAATATGCGTTTTTTCAAGATCTGTTATATCCTTACAAAGTTAATCAAAAATTTGAACAAAACGCGCTAGTTAAGAAATATAATTTCCAACAAG
>Ga0210019_1003434_pt1 | contig 14534 bp, 15 predicted proteins | sample CryGeyCG2114_020_2_FD_183969 | JGI IMG/M metagenome (GOLD analysis project Ga0210019, IMG submission 183969) | Groundwater microbial communities from aquifer - Crystal Geyser CG11_big_fil_rev_8/21/14_0.20 (SPAdes) (version 2) | ecosystem: Environmental > Aquatic > Deep subsurface > Groundwater ...
AATTCTTTGCATCTTCCTTGGTAAGAAAATTCTTTGCATCTTCCTTGGTAAGAAAATTCTTTGCATCTTCCTTGGTAAGAAAATTCTTTGCATCTTCCTTGGTAAGAAAATTCTTTGCATCTTCCTTTGTAAGAAAAGCTTCTTTTAAGAGTAAAATATCTTTTTTTGTTAACATATTATAACTTTAATTAAACATTTAACTTAAGTCAACATAAGACTTAATTTCGAAGAAATTTTAGTCGCCTGGCGTACTCGAATGAGTGCAATATAAACTTGAGTTCTAAAAACAAATGTAACCATTCAGGAGTTCCCAAAACAATAAAAGTCAATTGTGTCTAAAAATGTTTTCTTTCCGTCATTACGAGTCCGCCAGCTTGCGGATGAAGTAATCCAGATTGCCTGCCACGCAGGCAGGCCACATCGAGCTTAGCTCGATTCGCAATGACTGATGCGGGTATTACAAAATCCATTGTTAACTCCTGAACAGTTACAAACAAATCATTTGCACAACCTTAATTTATTTATATAATAAGTCGTGCAGAAAAATAATGTTCATTACATATTTGTTTCAGGTGGAGTTTTATCAGGACTTGGAAAAGGTCTTACTACTTCATCAATATCACTATTACTTCAACAACGAGGTTATAAAGTTGTCCCAATAAAATCTGAAAACTATTTAAATATTGACTCTGGAACAATAAATCCAATTGAACATGGTGATCCATTTTTATGCGAAGACGGGCTTGAGGCTGATATTGATCTGGGAAATTACGAAAGATTTTTAAATAAGGAAATGAACTGGGGAAACTTTATTACAATGGGACAGATTTATAAAACCATAATTGATAAAGAAAGAAACATGGGCTACGAAGGAAAAACAGTTGATCCGATACCACATGTACCTGAGGAAATCATTAGAAGAATAAAGGAAACTGCTACAAAGCAAGAAGCACAGATAGTTGTAATTGAACTAGGAGGAACTGCAGGGGAGTATCAGAACATCTTTTATTACGAAGCTGCACGAATGATGAAACACCGAGAGGGAGATAATGTTATTCACCTGCATGTAAGTTATGTTCCTGTTCCTAATCATATCGGAGAGCCTAAAACAAAACCAACTCAACTTTCAGTTCAGACATTAAATAGTATGGGCATTCAGCCTGACTTTATAATAGCAAGATCAGAGGTAGTACTAGATAATCTTCGAAAAGAGAAACTTGCTAACTCTTGTTACTTAGATAAACGCGACATCATCTCAAACCCCAATCTAGATCATATCGAAGAAATTCCTCAAGAGCTTCATAATCAACAGCTAGATACAAGAATTTTAGATAAATTAAACCTGCCACATAACACTTTAGATCTTACTGCATGGAACAAAACATTAGAAGATATAAAAGCACAAGATAAAACTGAGGTCACAATTGCAATTGTTGGAAAGTACTTTGCTACAGGTGACCATGTGTTAAAAGATTCTTACTATGCATTAATAGAGGCAATAAATCATGCCTCTTGGAGAAATCATCAAAAGGTTAACTTTAAATGGGTTAACTCTGAGACACATGAAAACGAGATGAATGAAACACTAAAGGGCGTTGATGGAATAATTGTACCAATAGGGTGGGGAAGTAGGGGGGTAGAGGGCAAGATAAATGCAATACAGTACGCAAGAGAAAATAAGATACCATATCTTGGCCTTTGTTACGGAATGCAACTTGCTGCAGTGGAATTTGCAAGAAACGTATTAGGGCTAGATGGAGCAAATTCAACCGAGGTTGACCCAGATACTAAACACCCTATTATTCATCTGATTCCACAAACTGATAATTATGTAAAAATTAAAGGTCAGGGAGTTAGTATGAGGCTAGGTGGGTTTGACTGCGTACTTGATAAAGACTCTCAAACTTACGAAATATACAAAAAACATAACGCATTTAAAGATACTGCTAAGGGCGTAGTTTCTGAAAGACACAGACATAGATTTGAGTTTAATAACGATTACAGACAGGCTTTATCAGAAAAGGGTATGAAAATAGCTGGAACCTCACCAGATAATTTCTTTGTTGAGTTTATAGAGCTACAAAAAGAAATACATCCATTTTTTATAGCAACACAAGCTCATCCCGAGTATAAAAGCTCGCCAGTAAACCCACACCCAATATTTATAGAGTTTCTTCTTTCCTCACAAAAATTTAAAGAATAATTTACATAACCTTGAAATTACACATATTAAGTGTATAATTAATACATATATGATACATCTAATTGCTGTGGTGATTTTTGTATTTGGTTTTATTGCAATATCACTTGAACATAAACTAAAAGTAAACAAGTCAGCAATTGCACTAGTATTGGGATCAATACTATGGTTTATTGTTGTATTAACTACAAAAGTTGATATTGGTAATGCTATCACAGAAACTGGTGCTGAGATATTTGAGATTGTAATCTTTTTACTCTGTGCTATGTCCTTAGTTGAGATACTTGTACACTACAAGCTTTTTGACGTAATTAGGGGTAAACTTTTTGCACTTCATCTTAAAGAAAAACATCAATTTTTATTAGTCACATTACTTACCTTTGCCTTTTCAGGAATAATCGACAACCTTACAACTACAATTGTTATGATTCAGATTGCAAGAATGTTTTTTAAGAAAGACAACTTACTAATTGCAGTTTCAGGGATAATTATTGCAGCAAACGCTGGTGGTGCTTTTTCACCAATTGGTGACGTAACTACAATTATGTTATGGCTTGCAGACAAGTTTTCGGCAACCTCTGTTATTATATACGGATTTTTACCTTCATTTGTTTTATATACTATCTCAACATTATTACTAAGTAAAAAAATTGTTGATTCAGATTTTGATGTTAAAACCAAGATCATTACAAAACTTTCTATATCAGAAAAAATAATAATAACTGTGATATTAAGCTCATTTTTACTAACAATAGTAACTGGTATCATTGGATTACCACCTTACTTTGGGCTGTTAATTGGACTTGGTATATCCTGGGTACTTATTGATTTATTAAAGAAATATTCGACAAACACTACACATTTAGAGGCGTCGATTGATGAATTTATCAAAAAAACAGATATTGTTGCTCTTAAATTTTTCATTGGAATTTTACTTGCAGTTGCAGCTTTGCATCAACTTGGAATATTAGAACAATTATCAGGTATTATCTATGGAGCAAACCCTTCGATAAACAGAATTATTGCAGGAAACATTGGACTTGGACTTATCTCACCTGTATTAGATAACGTCCCACTAACTGCAATGGCAATCCAGATTATAAATAGCACAAACGAAGACCTATGGGTGTTACTTGCACTTAGCGTTGGAACAGGAGGTTCGTTATTAATTATTGGGTCAGCCGCAGGAGTAGTTGCAATGGGGATGGTAAAGGAGTTAAACTTTGAGACATACTTTAAGATAGCATTTATACCAGCTCTTATTGGGTTTATAGGGTGCATAACAATTTGGGGACTACAATTTTTTCTTTTTTAACTTGTTGCTTGATATACATAATTAATATGGTAGGATTGGCTTGTATTATTGTAGTAGGTCTCACCCTTGAAAGGTGATTTTTATTTTTACTTAATATTTTATGGATATTCACATTGCCATAGCAGCAGAAACATTAGGCCACTTTTTAGGACTAACAATTACAAATTCATTTTTAACTAGCATAATTGTTGTAACCATAATACTAGCTTATGCCTTTATGACAGGAAAATCACTTAAACTTAAAAAGCCAGGCAAAAATCAGACTATAGTCGAAATTATAACTACAGGACTTTACTCTCTCTCACTCTCAATTTTAGGCAAAAAACATTCAAAAGCATATTTCCCAATCATCTTTTCCTTTTTTATCTTTATACTTATGTCAAACTGGTTTGGGCTATTACCATTTGTAAATGGAATCAAATATACTCCACAAACTAAAATTGAAGAAACAATTGAAGGGAAAGAAATACATAAAGCAGAAGCTATGCATCTATTTAGAGCTCCAACATCAGATCTTAATACCACACTTGCAGTTGCTATAGTATCAGTTTTTTTAATCCAATTTGCTGCAATTAAAGAGCTAGGTATTGGAAACTATTCTGGAAAGTTTTTTAACTTTAAGGTTGTAAAAAAAGGTGTAATGGGATATTTTGAAGCAGGAATAAATAGTTTTGTAGGAATCTTAGAATTACTCTCAGAATTTACTAAAATCATCTCCTTTGCATTTAGGTTATTTGGTAATATATTTGCAGGAGAGGTACTAATTATAGTAATATCAGCTCTTACATATAGCTTAGGTACACTACCTTTTCTAGGACTTGAAATTTTCGTCGGTTTAATACAAGCATTTGTATTTACAATGTTAACTTTGGTATTTTTAAGTGTAAGTATTAGTAGTCATAATAATAGTCATTAATTAAGTTAGATATTTAATAATATCTTGTTTAGCTAGTGCAAATAAAAAAATGAATGTTGAAGCATCAAACGCGCTTGCAATAGGATTAATAATGGGATTTGGAACACTAGGACCAGCCTTAGGTATTGGTCTAATTGGATCAAAAGCATTAGAAGCGGTCGGACGAAATCCAGAAGCAACTGATAAAATTCAGACCTTAATGATCTTGGCAATTGCATTTGCAGAAGCAATTGGAATTTTTGCTTTAGTTGTTGCATTAATACTAAAGTTTGTAGCATAAATTAAGGAAACAAAACATGGAAGGACTAGGAATAAACTTAAAACTAATAATCCAACAGGTTATTGTATTTCTTGTATTCTTTTATCTATTTAATAGATTTTTGTTAGACAAGCTATTAAAGATAGTAGAAAAACGCGAAGATAAGATAACAGAGGGATTAACTTATGCTGAAAAAATGCAACATGAGTACGAAGATCTTGAAACAAAAACAGTAGCACAGCTTGAAAACGCCAAAAAAGAAGCAAGTAAAATTATTGAAGAAAGTAAAAAAGCATCAGAACAAATTGGAAATAAGCTAAAAGAAAAAGCAAAAGCCGACGCAGAAGAGATTATAACGCAGTCAAAATTACAACTTGATAAAGACCGAGAAGATCTAAAGAAAACTGTAAAACAAGACGTTGCAGAAATTTTAGAGAGTGCATTAACAAAGATAGGACTTGAAACATCAGACGATGCTAAGAAAAAAAGCATCGAACAAGCAATTGAAAATCTCTAATTATGGATTTAAAACCAATAGTAACTACAACTATTAGCAATATTAAAAACATAGATAACACAAAGCAGGTTATTGAAGCTGTTAATACAGTTGTAAAAACTCTTGAAAAAGAAAACAGGGTAGAGATAGTACCAAGCTTTATATCACAGTTTAACGACGCACTGCAAAACATACAGCAAGAAACAATTATTGTATTTACTCCAGTTACTTTAACAAAAACAAATATTGAGAAACTAACCTCAAAAGTTAAAGATTTATTTAAAATTGATAGTAAAGAAATTAAGGTTGAGCAGATAATAGATAAAACAATAATAGGGGGAATGATTATTAAGTATAAAGACGAAGAGATCAATTTAACAACTAATAAAAAAATAAAAGTAATAAAAAAATCAATTTAAGGAAATTTACATGAATTTATCAGAATCAATAATAAACGATCTTAAAAATTTAGAATTTAATTCAGAAACACAAAACGTAGGTGAGGTATTAACAGTTGGCGATGGTATTGCAGAAGTTTCGGGACTTGGTAGTGTGGGATCGTCTGAACTTGTTTACTTTGAAAAAGCAGATGTTTATGGAATGGCACTTAATATTGAGAACTTAAAAGTAGGTGTTGTTATCATGGGAAATGAAACAAAGATCAAAGAAGGTGATAAAGTTATAGCAACAAATAAGGTACTTGAAATCCCTGTTGGAAAAGAGATGTTAGGCAGAACTGTAAATGCTTTAGGTCAAGCTATTGATGGACAACCTGAAATACAATCTAACGTTAATTATCCAGTTGAAAGAAAAGCACCAGGTGTTATTTACCGAAAATCAGTTAATAGACCATTACAGACCGGAATAAAGATGATAGACGCTATCGTACCAGTTGGACGTGGTCAACGAGAGTTAATTATTGGGGATAGACAAACTGGTAAAACTGCAGTAGGCATTGACATTATCATTTCACAGGCAAACCAAAACAACAGAATTGAAAAAGGAGAGATTGAAGGCAAACTTGTTTACTGTGTATATGTAGCAGTTGGACAAAAAGCTTCGAAAGTTGCCCTTATTAAAGAAAAATTAAAAGAGGTAGATGCACTTAAATGGACAACAATTGTTTATGCTAGCCCAGATGAAACTGCAGCCATGCAATATATTGCTCCATATACAGGTACTGCAGTTGGTGAATGGTTTATGGATAATGCAATGGACGTCGTCATTATATACGACGACCTTACAAAACAGGCTTGGGCATACAGACAAATGGCATTATTACTAAGACGCCCCCCAGGACGAGAGGCATACCCAGGAGATGTATTTTACCTACACTCAAGATTACTTGAAAGATCAGCACAGCTAAGTGATGAAAAAGGTGGAGGATCACTTACAGCCTTTCCAATAATCGAGACACAAGAGGGCGATGTATCAGCATATATTCCAACAAACGTAATCTCAATTACCGACGGACAGATATACCTAGATGCTGACCTGTTTTTTAGTGGAATGCGCCCTGCAGTTAATGCCGGAACATCAGTATCAAGAGTAGGGGGATCAGCACAAATTAAAGCAATGAAACAGGTAGCAGGTAAAATGAGACTTGACCTTGCACAATACCGCGAACTTGCAGCATTTTCACAGTTTGGATCAGATCTTGATAAAGATACACAAGATAAACTTGCAAGAGGGGCTACAGTTACTGAACTACTAAAGCAAGACCAATATACACCCCTGCCGGTCGAAGAACAAATTATCTCAATTTATGCAGGAGTAAATGGTTACTTAGATAATATACAACAACAAGATATTAAGGTCTGGGAATCAAATTTTTTGAGCTTTATAAGAGCTACGAAAAAAGAGTCTATACTACAAGCAATAGTAAAAGAAGGGAAAATTACAGAAAAGATTGAGAATGAACTAAAGAAAACAATAGAGAATTTTAGTATTTAATCAATGGATAAAGTATAGGGTATAAAGTATGGATACATAATACATAATACATAATACATAATACATAATGCATAATGTATAATGTATAATACATAATTATGGCAAGTGCAAGAGATATAAAACGAAGAGTTAAATCAGTAAAAAATATTTCACAAATAACCAAAGCCATGCAAATGGTTAGTGCAAGTAGACTAAAAAAAGCACAAGATAATGCTAATAAAACCCGAAGTTACTCTAAAAAGCTAAATGAGATTTTAGCAAACACAAAAAATGCTTCTAGTGATTTATCTCACCCATACCTAATCCTAAAATCCTCAGAAAAGAAATTAGTAATCTTAATTACACCTGATAGAGGGCTTGTTGGATCTTTAATTAACAACGTTAGAAAACTTGTATTTCAAAACAAGGACAGTGATTTTGTGTGTATAGGAAAAAAAGGAGCACAATTTTTAAAAAGACTAAACCTTAATGTAATAGCAGAGTTTGAAAACCTAGAATCAAAAACATCAGAGTTTAAGCTTTCAGTTTTAATAAACTTAATAAACCAAAAATATTCAGATGAAAACTATTCTAATATCTCAGTGATTTACACAGATTTTATAAGTACAGCAGTACAAAAAGCAAAATACCTACCACTTTTACCAATCGAAAGCATAGATAATAATTTAATAAACCAAGAAGAAGAAAAATCAATAAATAAGAATCCATACAAATTTGAACCATCTGCAAATGTGATCTTTGATTTTTTAATGCCACATTTTATAGAAACACAGCTACAGCAATTTTTGTTTGAAAGCTTGGCAAGTGAGCATTCTGCACGTATGATAGCAATGAAAAATGCTACAGATAATGCTAAAAAATTAGCATCTCGTCTTGCACTTAAATATAACAAAGAAAGACAGGCTTCAATTACAAACCAGATATTAGAAGTAGCAAGTGGTGCAAACAATTAAGGTATAAAGTATAAGGTATAAGGTATAAAGTATAAGGTATAAGGTATAAGGTATAAGGTATAAGGTATAAAGTATAAGGTATAAAGTATAAGGTATAATGTATAAGGATAGTGTATAAATACATAATACACTATACATAACAATATTTATGAACGGAAAAGTAACACAAATATTTGGACCAGTAATAGACGTAAAATTTGAAGGAGAGATACCTGCAATTTATGATGCGTTAAATATTGAAAGAGAAAATGAATCCATACTTGTTTTAGAAACAGCAAGACACCTTGGTGGGGGAGTAGTTCGCGCAATTGCACTTGACTCAACAGATAAAATCAAAAAAGGACAAGAGGTTATAAATACTATGAAACCTATTACTGTTCCTGTTGGAAAACAAGTACTTGGTCGAATGTTTGACGTTGTAGGAAACCCCATTGATGGACTAGGACCAGTTAATGCTACTGAAACTAGATCTATACATCAAGATCCGCCTCCGTTAACAAAACAATCAACAAAAGCTGAGCTACTTGAAACAGGTATAAAAGTTATTGACCTTATTACTCCGTTTTTAAAAGGAGGAAAAGTTGCTGCATTTGGAGGAGCAGGAGTTGGAAAAACAGTTATTATTCAAGAGCTTATATATAACCTAGCAACAGAACATAGTGGATACTCAGTATTTGCAGGAGTAGGAGAAAGAACAAGAGAAGGAAACGATCTATACCACGAAATGAAAGACTCTGGAGTACTTAAAAATACAGCACTAGTATTTGGACAGATGAACGAACCACCAGGAGCTAGAATGAGAGTAGCATTAACAGGACTTGCAATGGCAGAATACTTTAGAGATAACGAAGGACGCGATATTTTATTGTTTATTGATAACATATTTAGATTTACACAAGCAGGTTCTGAGGTTTCTGCTCTTTTAGGTCGAATGCCAAGTGCTGTCGGATATCAGCCAACATTAGCCCAAGAAATGGGATACCTCCAAGAAAGAATTACATCAACACTTGATGGATCAGTAACATCATTTCAGGCAGTATATGTACCAGCTGATGATTACAGCGACCCAGCTCCTGCTACAACCTTTGCACATATTGACTCTACAATTTCTTTAGAGCGAGCACTTGCAGAACAAGGACTATACCCTGCAGTTGACCCACTAGGATCAAGCTCTACAGCATTAACCGAACAGATTGTCGGAAAAGACCATTACAGGGTAGCAAGAGCAGTACAAACTGTATTACAGAAGTACAAAGACCTACAAGACATTATTGCCGTACTGGGAATAGAAGAATTAAGCGATGATGATAAATTAATAGTAGCAAGAGCTAGAAAAATACAGAGATTTTTGACTCAACCTTTCCATGTTGCAGAGCAATTTACTGGTACACCAGGAACATACGTTAAGATTAACGACACAATAAAAGGTTTTGATATGATACTTACAGGAGAACTTGATCATCTACCAGAAAATGCATTTTATATGAAAGGTAGTATAGACGAAGTAATAAAGTCAGCGGAAAAAGAGTAAGTAAAAGTAATAGCTGTTTTATCAGCAATTGATATTTTGGAAGCTTTCGGAACAAAACATTAAAAAATACCTTGAGATAAACTGAAATAATTCGTTTTGCGAGAACGAGGAAGTGTGTGACATTTATGAATATTTTTCCACAACTTCCGTACTCCATAAATATGAATTGCTGATAAATATTAGATCTCATGAACCTAGAAATAGTTACAAAACAAGAAAAAATATTTGAATCAGATAATACATTACAAGTTACAGTACCAACAATTGAGGGTGAGATAACAATACTTTCTGATCATCAAAATCTAGTCACAATACTAGCAATTGGTGAGATAAATATAGTAACTTCGGTAGAAACAAAAAAAATATTTATAGACAAAGGAATAATAGAAATCTCAAACAATAATGTCTCAATACTTGTTGATAGGGGAGTACCTAGTGAAAAAGCAATAAAAGAGGATATAGACAAAGCAGTTAAAAAAGCCGAAGAAAAATACAATAAAGACACAATGGACGAAGAAACACTTATCCAATTAGAAAGACAGTTAAAATTTGAAAGATTTGTTAGAGATAGGGTAGAGTAACATTCAATGCGTTTAACGACGTACTTTTTTAGTTTGACATTTTACCATTACATAAATATAATCATGTAATGGTAAATAAAAAAAATTACACAAAAAAGAATCCCCAAATTTTTGAGTTAAAAGACAAACCACTAACCGTTTACAAAAGTGGTAATAGCAATGTCATTACAATTCCAAGTTACCTTGATATCAAACCAGGTGATAAGATTTTACTTGGTAATATTAAAAAAATTGATTCTGAGACAGAAAGAATTGCAAGAGATTTTAAAAAAATAAAAGAGCTATCTGGATCTATGAAATTAGGTATTAAAAACATGTCTCCTGAAGAGTTAGATGATTTTTTGGAAGGAGTATATGATTAACGAAAGAATTTTTATAGATACAAATATACTTTTATACCTATTTGAACAACCGTCAAAGTTTCAAGACCTTTCTGAAAAAATTCTTCAATCATTATCCACTTTCAATCAAATTGGCATAATTAATTCTTATGTTATAAATGAATTTCATTATAATATAATTAAAGCACAAAGAACAAAAAACATTGAATCAAGCATAGAAAAAGCTTTAACTCTACCCAATATAGAATACAAAGATATAAAGTTTACCCAAAATGATGTTTTAGAAATTGCCAAAATATCAAACACATACAACTTAAAAACCTTTGATGCGTATCATGCCTATTACTGTAAAAAAGAAAAAATAAAACAGATTGCAACATTTGATAGCGACTTTAAAAATACCCCTTGGTTAAAAATATACCAATCATCCCTAGATGAAAGAAATGTTTAACGACACAGAAGATACCTTGTCAAAAACTACTCACCCATATACTTTTCATGAGTTTCTTTTAACTGCTTATTTGTAACATGGGTATAAATCTGAGTTGTAGAAACATTGCTATGACCTAATAATTCCTGAACACTACGTAAATCTGCGCCATTTCTAAGTAAAGTTGTAGCCATAGAGTGTCTAAAAACATGTGGCGTAACGTCAACACTAATTCCAGCCATTAATGAGTATTTTTTAATCATACGCTGAACTGATCTAGCAGTTAATCTTAAATTTTCACCATCATTTTCAAAACTCTCCATATCAGGCTTTGCACCAGAGTAACGAATAAAGAGGGGACTAAACTTATCACCCCTTGTATCTAAAGACTTAATAAGCCAATCTTTCGATCTATCTGTCATATATACAACCCTAACTTTTCTTCCTTTACCAATAACACTAAACTCACTTGTATCAATATTAATCTGATCTCGATTTAACGACGTAAGCTCTGAGACCCGCAAACCTGTACTAAACAAGATTTCCATAATTGCTCTATCCCTTAACCCAATTTCAGTTGTAATATCAGGGCCTGTTAATATATCAATTAATTGTGATTCATTTAAAAACTTAGGCTCGCTAGCTTCAGATTTTCCTAAAATTATTTTGTCTGGGGGAACAACATCAAAATCCTTTACAGCACCTAAGTACTTTAAAAAGGCTCGCAGTGTAACCAAATGGGTCTTTTGTGACCTTTTCATCAATAACTGCCCACTTGTCTTACCTATCTTTCGGTTTAGGTATACTCGGTACTTTCTTATAATGTCCTCGTTTATATCCGATGGCACAGAAATAGTTATCTGATTTTCGTTTAACCATTCAATAAATTTGGAAAGATAAAAATCGTACATTTTCAAGGTACTTACTGCTAAATTTTTCTCGATCTCACAGTACTCTAAAAAATCTACCTTAAGGTGTGACAGATATGAATTTAAATTTTTAATTTCTTTATCAGGCATATACTTAGTATTTACTTTTTCTTAATTTTTGTAAAGCGTTTTACGACGTGTGAGATTTTTTTAAAAGTCAAAATCAAAATATTGCGCAACCAAGCCACAATCAACCCTGCCTGCGCAGGCAGGCCCGCGGGTTGAAAGTGGCGTTACTAAGGTGTTTTCTAATTTCTTATAAGAAAAATATCCCTTAACTAACAAAATTTATCTTTTAAATATCTCTAAACCCAACAACCACAATGCTTAACAAAAACTGACCTCTAAAAATCGATTTTAAGAAGACTTATTTAAATAAAGGTATGTTTAGTCATCTAAATTAAAAAAAATGTAAGGGGAGCTGTGAAATTTGCCAAAAACTAGAAATTAAACACAAACTAAAAAAATACAGAAGAATAAAAAGAGGGAAGCGAAATTAATGGAAAAATTGATTTTTAAGAAATTAATTATTAATCTAAAATTTATTTAAGTAATATAGATATTAAAGTAGTAACTAACGTGTAAACTATGAAGAAAGAGGGTGAAGAGAGTACATATGTTTTGAGTCGTTAAATGTATGTTTAACGACTCAGTATGTAATAACAAAGGTATTACCGCAAAATAAGTGCCAGAGAATAGACCAGAACAAAAATAACAAAAAAATAAATTAAATAACATTTAATAAGTATGTATTAGTTTTTTTAAAGCTAATTAAAAGCTATTTATTTGTTAATTGTTTGGCAATTAGCTTAACCCTATTAGTTATCAACAATTACATGTTTTGGCCTACTAAAAGCAAAACAGACAAAGTATGACAAAAGTCCTATAGTATTTTATTGTTAAATGTGGTTAGCACAATATACTATAGGGTGTCACTCCCCTCCCCTACAACAAATTTAATTAAAGTGATTGATTTGATAAAATGGCTATTGTATAAACCACTAAATTAATAAAAAGATATGAGATTATTATCTGTTTTTTAAGTGAATAATTGAGATAATGTCTCATATAATCGTTTAGCGTATATGTAGCTATTGTTAATAAAAGTGCAATGTAAAAAAAATTAAGCTGTTTAAAAATTAAAACAAAGAATGTTTGAGTTATTAGTATCGAAATTAAAAAACTTTCTAAAACAAAATTCTTATTTCGTTCAATCTCTATATTATTAACATAAAGGTAGTACCAAGACACAGCAAAAGTAGAAAAAAAAATTAATGAAGATTGAATCAATACATTAGGCCACAATTTTATACTTGCTAAATAGAAAAAGAAAAGAATAAATAAATTTAAGATGCTATTAAGTGTTAAAGATGCTCTAATTAATGGTATCTTTCTACCCCTTTCAAAAGTAACTAAAAACACATTAGATGTGACTAAAAACACATAATTAAATGATCCTAAGATTAAACTATCCGCAACCTTTAAAGAAGGTTTTAGTTGAGGGTATACACTATAAAATAAAACAAGAGAAACGTTTAAAAATATGCCAAATAAATAAACCCATAACTTACTTTTTACCTCACTACTCCATAATGATATAAGTTGAATAAGAAAAGTGCCAAGAATAAAGATAAAGAAATAAACTGGATGATACAAATAGTCCCTAAACAAATAGAACAATATCATCTGTATCAATGAAGATAATATAAACCTTCCCCTTTTATCAAGAATTATCTTAAAAAATCGAGTACTTTTTGTATACAATCTAAGCTGAGTAAATTTTGTGTTCATTATATTTGTTACTCCCCTACTTTACTTAAACCTTGCATTATGAAAAATCTGTTGCACATCTTCATGGTTTTCTAAAGTATCAATAAATTCCTGCACTTTTTCACTATCCTCAGCTGAAATCTCAATATTAAAGTTTGCAACTTTATGACCACCTACGTCGTTAAACATATAAGCTGCTGAACCAGACTCTCCAAGTGTACCCCCTGCCTTTGAAAATATCATTCTGAGTTCTGAAACTGTTCGGTTTTTATTATCAGTTACACACTCAGCAATAACAGCTAACCCCTTAGGACCATATCCTTCGTATGTAATCTCAAATAACTCCCCTCCCCCATCTTTACCTAAACCCTTTTCAATAGCCTTAATAGCATTACTTTTAGGCATATTTGCTGATTTTGCCTGGTCAATTGCTAAGGAAACTGTCCCAATCGGGTTTGAATAAAGCTCTTCGGCATTAATGGCACTAGGATTTGATTTTTTTACAGAAACTGTAATAAACTTACTAATCTTTGAAAAAGACTTATTTTTCTTGCTGTCTTGAGCCTCTTTTCTATGTTTTATATTTGACCATTTAGAATGACCTGACATAATTAAAATTGTATAATGTATCTTGTATCTTGTATCTTGTATCTTGTATCTTGTATCTTGTATCTTGTATCTTGTATCAATTATATACTAAATACTAAATACTAGATACTGTTATACTATCTAGAGTTGCATTAATATTGTTTATGTATTATTATTCTTATCTTATGGATAGTTTAGATAAACTAGAACAGATGGCTATTGATTATTCCCTTAATAATGAGTGGGAAGAAGCTATTCAAACAAATAAAGAG
>Ga0210019_1003437_pt1 | contig 14527 bp, 12 predicted proteins | sample CryGeyCG2114_020_2_FD_183969 | JGI IMG/M metagenome (GOLD analysis project Ga0210019, IMG submission 183969) | Groundwater microbial communities from aquifer - Crystal Geyser CG11_big_fil_rev_8/21/14_0.20 (SPAdes) (version 2) | ecosystem: Environmental > Aquatic > Deep subsurface > Groundwater ...
GGCAATAATGCTAGAGGCGACTTCACCGTCTGCAATGCCCTGAATTTCAAGCGGGTGCATTTCGCAGAATTCGGCGATTTGTTTAAAAGTTAGGGCTGTGTTATCAACCAACCACTTTGCTGTGGCTTTTGGCATAAATGGAGCAGTCATCGTTATTTACCTATAATTTCTTGATATAATTTATTAACTTGGTCATTAATTAACGCGAATAAATACACAAAATGCGCTTGCAGTACAAGGAAAAACTACATAATCTTCAAATATGAAAACCGCAAAAAAATTAGTAACTCGGATAGGAAAAATCTTCTTTCTGCTTTTTATGCTGACAATATTTGCCGCATTAGGCGTTATGGGCGTAATTGCCTATTATTCCAAGGGTTTACCAAGTTCTGAAGAATTGGCTAATTACCAGCCCAAAACCATGACGCGCCTATACGATGCCAGAGGTGGATTGTTGGCAGAATATGGGCATGAAAAGCGGGTTTATGTGCCAATCTCAAAAACTCCGGAGCTGGTGAAACAGGCTTTTATTGCCGCCGAAGATCAGAATTTTTATGACCATCCGGGTGTGGATATTCTTGGTATCACGCGGGCGATGGTCAATAATGTGCAAACCAAGCTAACTGGTTCTGGCTCAATAAGCGGTGCATCAACCATAACCCAGCAGGTTATCAAAAACATCCTTCTGGATAATAGCAGAACTTATGATAGGAAAATTAAAGAGGCAATATTAGCCCTGCGTATTTCAAAATCAGTGTCTAAAGACAGGGTTTTGGAGATATATTTGAATGTTATTTACCTCGGTAATCGCTCATATGGTATTGGTGCGGCTGCTCAGCGTTATTTTGATAAATCTGTTACGGACTTGAATTTACAGGAAGCAGCATTTCTGGCAGCCTTGCCGAAAGGCCCAGCCGATTATGACCCAAGAAAATATTATGACCGCGCTAAGGTTCGCCGTGATTGGGTTCTGGAAAGGATGAAGGATGAGAATTACATTACCGAAAAAGATGCGGAAGCAGCCAAGAAAACGCCGATTGAATTAGCAGATATTGAAGATGAGGAAATTGTTACCACTCATTTTGCCGAAGAAGTTCGTCGTTATCTGGAAAAAGAATATGGCACTGATAAGCTCTATGAGGGCGGGATGGTGGTGCGCACAACGCTAGACCCTAAAATACAAAAATATGCCGAACGGGCTTTATACAAAGGAATTATAGATTATGACCGCAATCATGGTTGGCGCGGTGCAATCGGCAAGATTGATGATTTGGATTTATGGCGGGAATTGCTGGCAGAAATGAAAGACCCGGAAGGTCTAGGCCCTTGGCAATTGGCGGTGGTTCTGGAAGTTCGCGGTGATAGGGTGATTATAGGATTGAAAGACGGCAATCAGTCATACATACCTTTTGAAAATATGAAATGGGCGAAAAAGACCTTGCCGAATCAACGCTGGGCAGGCACTCCTTCCAGTCCGCGAGAAGTTGTGAATATAGGTGATATAATAGCCGTTTCAAAGTCCGAGAAAAATAAATCAGATGGTAAAAAAGAGGAATATTTTGCGTTGGAGCAAATTCCGAATGTGAATGGAGCGATTACGGTTATGGATCCGCAAACCGGACGTGTTCTGGCAATGGTTGGCGGGTATATATATGGTGATAGCCATTTTAACCGTGCTACTCAGGCGAAGCGCCAACCCGGCTCAGCCTTCAAGCCTTTCGTATATTTAGCGGCGCTTGAAAATGGCTTTACTCCGGCAACCGTAATTGAAGATGGGCCGATTGAAATCCCGCAGGGAAGAGGAATGCCCACTTGGACACCAAAGAATTATTCCGGAGATTATCTGGGTTTTGTTTCTTTACGCAAAGGCTTGGAGAAATCACGCAATAACATGACTATTCTGGTTTCTCTGATGTTGGGAATTGATAAAATTCAGGAAATTGCCACACGTTTCGGTATTCTTGAAGACCCAAAACCCTATTATTCAATGGCGCTTGGTGCTTCCGAAACCACATTGCTAAAACTAACAACTGCCTATTCTGCGATTGCTAATGGTGGCAGAAAAGTTGAGCCGAAGATTATAGATAAAATCCAAAATAATCTGGGTAAAACCCTATATATTAGCGATAAGAGAATTTGTTCTGGCTGTGTTGGTTCGCTCAACAAAAACCAAATCCCTACCATCACCGATAATGCCGAGCAGCTTACTAATCCGGTAATTGCATACCAGCTAACCAGTATGTTAGAAGGTGTTGTTCAGCGCGGAACGGCGGTGCGTGCAAAAGTTATCGGCAAGCCACTGGCAGGAAAAACCGGAACTACAAATAAAAGCTTTGATACATGGTTTATGGGCTTTTCACCAGATTTAGTGGTGGGAACATATATCGGTTTCGACAGGCCGCGCACGCTGGGTGCAAAGGATACGGGCAGTAGTGTTGCGCTTCCGGTGTTTATTGAATTTATGACAAAGGCACTGGCGGATATTCCGGCAAAGCCTTTCCCTGCTCCGGATGGTGTGACAATGGTTAAAGTTGATATAACTACCGGTGCCGAGCCAACGGAATATAGCGCTCCTGAAAATATCAGATATGAGGTGTTTAATCCGGTTGCTCCGATGATTGATTATTCGCAAGATTATATGGAATATCAGGATAACCGCCGCACTCTTGAAGAGGAGATATATGATGGCAGCTTTTCCACTGGCATATATTAAAATATATATTAAAGCTTAAAGCGCATTCCGTCATAGGCAGGCTCAATATTTTGCGGTAATATCTCCTGCAATTTGTCATAATTCATGTCTGCCCCCATATGGGTTAATATCGCACGCTTTGGACGGAATTTCTCAATATATCCAAGCGTATCTGCAAGGCATAAATGCGTTGGTCTTTCTGTCATACTCTGGCAATCTATTACCCACGTATCAAGATTTTCTAGCGCTGGAAATGATTCTTCAGGAAAACTTTTGACATCGGTAGAATAGGCAAAATCACCAATGCGGAATCCTAGCGTATCCATTCCTGTACCACCTGCGCTTAGTTTTGGCGTATGCTTTTGTAAGAATGGCAAAACCTCAAATTCTCCGGCTTTAAATTTTTCCATAGGTTTGATTATATGTGGAATCATACATGGGCGATACCAGCCATATTCAGGGCGCGGTGCGGCAAAGCAATAATCAAAATGTTTAGTCAGCTCGGTAATTGATTGTTCACTCGCATAGCAATCTATCGGAGCGTTTTGTAGTTTATTAAATGCCTTTATTTCATCAATCCCCATAATATGGTCGGCATGGGTGTGAGTATATAAAACCGCATCAAGATGTTTGATATTATTTTGCAAAGCTTGCTGGCGCAAATCCGGTGAGGTGTCAATCAAGAGAGATGTGTTGCCCTGAATATGCACGGAAACACGGAGGCGGAAATTCTTGGGATTAGCGCGCATTTCAGGCGGCATTTCTTGCCCTATCATAGGAACGCCTGTTGAAGCCCCGCATCCTAGAATCGTGATTTCCACAAGCTTATCCCTTATTTATTTTGCTGAAAAGCGTATAAAAATTCTTAGTGGTAATGCGTGCTAATTCCTCAAAACTAACGCCCTTAAGTTCCGCCACAAATTCTGCCGTATGTTTGGTGAATGCCGGTTCATTACGCTTTCCGCGCATTGGAATTGGTGCTAGATAAGGCGCATCGGTTTCCACCAGCAATCTTTCCAATGGAATCTTTTTCACTGCCTCGCGCAATTCTTCTGCTTTTTTAAAAGTCACAATCCCTGAGATTGAGATATATAAGCCATTATCTAATGCCGATTCTGCGACTTTATAATCAGTGGAAAAACAATGCAGCAGCCCACGAAAATTTTGCGTGTTGATAATATCAATCGTATCTTCATCTGCACTTCTTGTGTGGATTATTACGGGTAAATCAGTTTCCTGCGCAGCTTTTATATGCTCAAGAAACAAGTTTTTTTGAATTTCGCGCGGAGAATTTTCATAAAAATAATCCAATCCGGTTTCGCCCAGCCCGATGCATTTATCATAATTTGCCAGCGCTACTAAATTTTCCGCTTTCACTTCTGCATGGTTTTCTGCCTCATGCGGATGGACGCCGACTGTGCAAAATACATTATCATAATTTGCTGCAATCTGCTTTATTTCCTCATACTCGGATAATTTCGTACAGATAGAGAGCATCTGCGAAACGCCGTTATTGCCGGCATTTTTTATAACTTCATCCAAATCATCCTTAAAATCCGGAAAATTCAGGTGGCAATGTGAATCTATAAGCATAAATTCAAAATGCGGTTATGCTGCTATTTTGTCAAGAAAACACTCTAGATAAAACTAACCCTTTCTTTATTCCTCTTAACATAGTAAGAACAAGCCGCAAAAATCAGGCAGTCATGCCGAATATAAGGAATTTTATGAAAGAAATTAGAAATATAGCGATTATCGCGCACGTTGATCACGGTAAAACAACTTTGATTGATACGCTTCTGAAACAATGTGGAACTTTCCGCGAAAACCAGAGTGTTGACGAGCGTGTGATGGATAGTAATGATTTGGAAAAAGAGCGTGGAATTACAATTCTGGCGAAATGCACCTCGATAAAATGGAATGATATCCGCATTAATATTGTCGACACACCCGGTCACGCTGATTTCGGTGGGGAAGTTGAGCGCGTTCTTTCAATGGTTGATGGGGTGATATTGCTCACCGATGCTGCTGAGGGGCCAATGCCACAAACTAAATTTGTGCTCGCAAAGGCTTTGGCACAAGGACTAAGACCAATGGTGATTATCAATAAAGTTGATAGACCGGATGGTCGTCCGGATGAGGTGGTGAACGAGGTTTTTGATTTATTCGTGGCGCTTGATGCCAAAGATGAGCAGCTTGATTTCCCGATTCTTTATGCCTCAGGGCGCAATGGCTGGTGCGTGAGCAATCTTGATGATGAGCGCAAGGATTTGACCCCTCTGCTTGATTTGATGGTTTCTCATGTCGATAAGCCTGAAGTTGATAAAGAAGCACCATTCTCAATGTTGGTAACGCTTCTGGAATCCAACTCTTTCTTGGGGCGCATATTAACCGGTAGGGTATATAGCGGAACGGCGAATGTTAACATGCCGATTAAGGCAATTGATTTGAATGGTGAAGTTGTGGAAACCGGACGTTTGACCAAATTGCAAACTTTCGCAGGCATAGAGCGCGTTAATGTGGATAAGGTTGTTGCCGGAGATATTGTTTCCATAGCAGGACTGGCAAAAGCTTCGGTAGCAGATACAATTGCAGATGCTTCTGTCACAAAGCCTATTGCTTCAACCCCGATTGACCCGCCGACAATGGCAGTAACAATCAGCGTGAATGATTCACCTTTTGCCGGACAAGAGGGAACAAAAGTCACAAGCCGTATGATTCGTGACCGTTTATTCGCCGAGGCTGAAACTAATGTCGCAATTACCGTTACAGAGACAGATGGCAAGGATGCTTTTGAAGTTGGTGGACGCGGGGAATTGCAGCTTGGTGTATTGATAGAAACCATGCGCCGTGAGGGTTTTGAGCTTTCTGTTTCACGCCCACGCGTATTGCTGCGTCAGGATGAATCAGGAGCTACATTAGAGCCGATAGAAGAGGTTGTAATTGATGTGGATGATGAATATAGCGGTGTGGTGGTTGAAAAGATTAGCCAGCGTAAAGGTAGTATGACCGATATGCGTTCCTCTGGCGGCGGTAAGACTCGCATCATATTTCTTGTGCCATCTCGTGGACTTATCGGCTATCAGGGCGAATTCCTGACCGATACAAGGGGCACAGGCGTTATAAACCGTATTTACCATAGTCATGAGCCATTTAAGGGCGAAATAGGCGGTAGGCGCAATGGCGTGCTGATTTCTACCGATCAGGGCGAAGCAGTTGGCTATGCACTATTTAACCTGCAAGAGCGTGGAATTATGTATGTGAAGCCGCAGGATAAAGTTTATATGGGGATGATTGTCGGTGAGAATAGCCGTGATAATGATTTGGAAATTAATGTATTAAAAGGCAAGCAGCTCACAAATGTGCGTGCAAGCGGAACCGATGAGGCTATTCGTCTTACACCGCCGAAATTGATGACTCTGGAAGAGATGATTTCATATATCGGTGAGGATGAATTGGTTGAAGTGACGCCAAAAACCTTGCGTTTGCGTAAAAGAGAGCTAGACCCTAACGAGCGCAAAAAGCAATCACGACTCAAGAAAGCTGCGGAGTAACATCTGTTAAAACAGACTATTCTAAATAAAAACGCCCGCTAGCTGCGGGCTTTTTTTTATGAAATGAAGTGATAGTGAGATAAGAAAATGGCGGGAGTGACGGGACTCGAACCCGCGGCCTCCTGCGTGACAGGCAGGCGCTCTAACCAGCTGAGCTACACCCCCGCATGGGGTAATTTGTATTACCAGCCACTTGTCAGGGTGGATGGTGGGCGATGAGAGACTCGAACTCCCGACATCTTCGGTGTAAACGAAGCGCTCTACCAACTGAGCTAATCGCCCTTCTAATTAGTAGCTAGAGTCTGCGATTTAGAGCCTAGCGTTTTTAGAAGAGCAGTCTAATTATCAAGTTTTGCATGAAATATCAAATAAAAAAAAGCCCTACCGTGGGGCAGGGCTATATTTACCGATTAAAGTAGAGTTCAGCAAAATATTCTGAACTCTAAACTCTAATCACTATCTTCTAGTTTACAGCTTCTTTAAGCGCTTTACCTGGACGGAATTTAGCTTGTGTAGAAGCTGGGATTTTGATGGAATCACCAGTGCGCGGGTTGCGACCTGTTGTTGCTTTACGTTTTTGTGTAAGGAATGTACCAAAACCAACTAGGCGAACTTCTTTGCCTTTTTTCAGTGATTTAGTAATTGCAGACACAGCTGCGTCTAGTGCTTTTTGTGCATCAGCTTTAGTAAGACCAGCTTCCTTAGCGATTGCTTCGATTAGTTCATTTTTATTCATTTTAATACCCTATCAATTTAGTAGTTTAAACTTACCTCAAACCCTTGCTGAGCTTAGATTTGAAGCGCCTGCATACAAGTAAGCGCAAAGAAAGGCGCTTGTCAATAGGAAAAATGCATAAAAATGGCGGTTTTTAGCGGTTTTTGGCCAAAAAACACGGTTTTTGAGCCTTTTTTGCAAAATGTGGGCTGATGAAGTCGCGGATATATAGCAAAATCCGCATCTAATGTGTGATGCGTAAGCCCTGATTATCCTCATCATCTTCATCAACAGAAGATGTGGTTGGTGCGATATCGTCGTCTATCCATTCTATTGGAATTAATTTCTTCACCAATGCATGCTTCAGAACTTCATCTGCTGTGCTAACCGGAATAATTTCCAAATTATTTTTCACATTATCGGGAATATCGGCCAAATCTTTGACATTATCTTTTGGAATAAGCACGGTTTTGATTCCACTTCTGAGTGCGGCCAGCAATTTTTCTTTGAGCCCGCCAATTGGCAAAACTCTTCCGCGTAGGGTGATTTCTCCGGTCATCGCCAGATTTTTCTTAACCGGATTGCCGGTTAATACCGATACGATAGAAGTTACCATGGCAACACCGGCAGAAGGGCCATCTTTTGGCGTTGCACCTTCGGGGACGTGGACATGGATATCTTTGCGGTGGAAATCTGTGGGTTTGATACCAAAATCTATACAGCGCGAGCGTACAAAGCTAGCGGCAGCCTGAATAGACTCTTCCATAACTTTTTTCAAATTTCCGGTATATGCAAATTTGCCTTTGCCCGGTGCGCTAACTGCTTCAATTTGCAATATATCACCACCTGTATCCGTATAGGCAAGTCCGGTTGTAATTCCGATTAAATCTTCAGTTTCGGTTTGTCCAAAGCTATATTTCCGTATTTTTGCATATTTTTCCAAATTCTTGCGAGTTACTTTTACGGTTTTCTTCTCTTTAGAGACAATTTCTTTTACTGCTTTTCTGATGAGATTGGCAAGTTCGCGCTCCAAGTTTCTAACTCCGGCTTCGCGTGTATAATAACGTATCAGCTCGAGTATGGCATCATTGGTGATTGCCCATTCACCTTCTTCCAGACCATGCGATTCAAGCAGTTTGGGTAGTAAATGGCGTTTGGCGATTTCAACCTTTTCATCTTCTGTATAGCCGGAAATGCGAATAATCTCCATCCTGTCAAGCAATGGGCGCGGCAGGTTTAGGCTGTTAGCGGTGGCGATAAACATCACATCGGAAAGGTCATAATCAATTTCCATATAATGATCGTTGAATTTATTGTTTTGTTCCGGGTCAAGCACTTCCAGCAATGCAGAGCTTGGATCACCACGGAAATCATGACTCATTTTGTCAATCTCATCCAGCATCAAAAGCGGGTTTGAGTGCTTGGTTTTTTTCATAGATTGAATAATCTTGCCTGGCATTGAGCCTAAATAAGTGCGGCGATGGCCGCGAATTTCGGCCTCGTCACGCATTCCGCCGAGTGCGATTTTGGCAAATTCGCGTCCAGTTGCTTTGGCGATAGATTGCCCAAGTGAGGTTTTGCCCACACCAGGCGGGCCAACGAGGCATAAAATCGGGCCGCGCATCTTATTAGTACGGCTTTGCACAGCGAGATATTCAAGAATACGCTCCTTCACCTGCTCTAATCCAAAATGGTCATCTTCAAGCACTTCTTGTGCCTGCAAAATGTCATTCTTCACTTTCGAGTTATTTTTCCACGGAATGGATACAATCCAATCAAGATAATTTCGTATAACTGAAGCCTCGGCAGAAAGCGGGCTCATGCTTTTGAGCTTTCTCAGTTCGGAAAATGATTTTTCATAAGCTTCTTCGCTCAGGCTGAGTGTCTTAATTTTTTCTTCCAGCTCTTGCAGCTCATCTTTGCCTTCTTGTTCATCCAATTCTTTCTGGATAGCTTTGAGTTGCTCATTGAGGTAATAATCTTTTTGATTTTTCTCAATTTGGCTTTTGACACGTCCGCGAATTTTGGTTTCCGCATTCAGATGCTCAATTTCCAGCTCAATGAGCTTTGAAACTTGCTCCAGACGAGCTTTGGGGTTTAGCTCTTCCAGCAATTTCTGCTTATCGGAAATTTTTACGGTCAGATATCCGGCCAAGCTATCGGCAAGTTTGCCTACTTCGGTAATTTTTCCTGATTCGGTCAGCATTTCCGGTGGAATTTTTCTGTTTAATTTGAGGTAATCGCCAAACTGTTTAACTGCCAATCGCATTAAAGTCTGCGCATCTTTGGAATCAAAACTTTCTTCCTCAAGAACTTCCACCTCGGCATAGCTACATTTATCTTTCGTATCAGTGCTGAATTCCTTAACGCGAACCCGCATTTCTCCCTCAATCAGCCCCTTGATATTTCCATCGGGGAGGCGGAGAAGTTGCAGTACGTTACCGATAACGCCAACTTCATACAAATCATCTTGTTTCGGGTCATCAAGATCCAAATCCTTTTGGGTGAGCAATAATATTTTGCGATTTCCCGCCAATGCTTTTTCAAGCGAAGCAACGGATTTTTCTCGGCCTACGCGAAGTGGCGCAATCATATTCGGGAAGATAACCATATCCCTTAAATAAAGGACGGGGTATTTTTCTTTTTGTGGTTTTTTAAACATCTGCATATAATTTAAGCAACAATTGGTTGTTTTTCAAGCAGATTGCACTTGCAACTGCAAAATAACTGGAATTCTATTCTAGCATATATTATACCATCTTCAGATAAAAACAGAAAATAACAGGAAAAATGACTATGTTTTACTTTCTTTCAGCTAGTGCTGCCTCGGCTACTGCAACGCCACCATCATCCCAAGAACAGCTAATGAGCACGGTTTTAATGTTCGGTGCGGTGTTTATTATATTTTATTTTCTGATAATTCGCCCGCAGCAAAAAAAGTTTAAGCAACATCAAGCAATGGTGAGTGCAATAAAATCTGGTGACAAGGTAATTACTTCTGGTGGAATTTTGGGTAAAGTTACTAAGCCGGAAAATAAAGATGGCATTATTGAGGTGGAAATCGCTAAAGGAATTGAAATTAAAGTTTTAGCGAATACAGTTGCAACCGTGGTTAATTCAAAAGCAGCTAGTGCAAACGATAATTAAATTATGAATATATCAACCTTTCTATATACATTGTTTTTTGGAGCAATTGTCGGCAAAGATGAGTTCGGCAATCGCTATTATACCAATAAAAAAGGACGTAGATGGGTTGCATATAAAGGAATCGCTGAAGCTTCGAAAGTTCCGGCTGATTGGCATAGATGGCTGCATAAAACCACCGATACTCTTCCTGAGAGTTCTAAAAAGAAATATAAGTGGGAGAAGGCGCATTTGCCCAATTTAAGTGGAACTGATTTAGCTTATTTGCCGCCGCGCCACATTAAGAGGGGAGAAAAATCTCCTCGTGTTGTCGGTGAGTATGAAGCTTGGGCTCCGAAAGAATAAATCTCTTATCAAACTTGAAATAGTCTGGCATTCCTATTATATCGGAAGCTATGAAACATAAAGATGAATCCACATGGTATGGCACAACAATTTTGAGTGTGCGAAAAAACGGCAAAGTCATAATCGCCGGTGACGGGCAGGTCAGCCTTGGTCACACGGTTATCAAATCTAAGGCGAAGAAAGTGCGCAGACTTGGTGCGGAAGGTAATATAATTGCCGGATTTGCAGGCGCAACTGCTGATGCTTTTACCTTATTTGAGCGTTTGGAAGAGAAGCTGGAAAAACATCCGAACCAGCTAACCCGCGCTTGTGTAGAACTGGCAAAAGAGTGGCGCATGGATAAATATCTTCGCCGCTTAGAAGCAATGATGGCGGTGGCCGACAAAGATGTTTCGCTAATTTTAACCGGAACAGGTGATGTGCTTGAGCCTGAAGACGGAATTATCGGAATCGGCAGTGGCGGGAATTATGCGCTTTCGGCAGCCCGCGCCTTGCTTGATCAAAAATTATCAGCGCGTGAAATTGCTGAGAAATCTATGAAAATCGCTGCGGATATCTGTATTTACACCAATGAAAACCTGACTATAGAAGAAATTTAAATGACTGAACTCACACCAAAAGAGATTGTAAAAGAGCTTGATGCTTGGATTATCGGCCAAAGCGATGCAAAGCGCGCGGTGGCAATTGCCCTCCGCAATCGCTGGCGTAGACAGCAGGTCGAGGAAGGTTTGCGGGAAGAAATAGTCCCCAAGAATATATTGATGATTGGGCCTACCGGAGTCGGGAAAACAGAAATTGCCCGCCGTTTGGCAAAGCTTGCCAATGCACCGTTCATCAAAGTTGAGGCAACCAAATTCACAGAAGTCGGCTATGTCGGGCGCGATGTTGAATCTATTATCCGTGATTTGGTGGAAATTGCAGTTTCCCAAGTGCGCGATGCCATGCATAAGGAGCTTTCCGACAAAGCGGTTCTGGCGGCGAAGCAGAGAATTGTTGCAGCTTTGGTTGGGGAAAATGCTGGCGAGGAAACCAAAAATAAATTTACTGAGAAATTGGAAAAAGGTGAGCTGGAAGACAAAGAAATTGAGATTGCCGTACAAGAAAACGCCTCCAATAATATGCCGACATTTGATATTCCGGGGATGCCGGGCGGACAAATGGGCGTGATGAGCCTGAATGATATTTTCGGCAAAATGGGCGCGCGCACAAAAAACCGCAAAATGACGGTTGCCGAAGCCAAAAAAGTTGTACTCGCAGAAGAAACCGACAAGCTGATGGATCAGGATAAGGTTGTTGAGCAGGCGATAAAGCTTGTGGAAAATAACGGCATTGTGTTTATTGATGAGATTGACAAAATCGCCGCCCGTCATGACCGGGGAGGCGAAGTTTCGCGCGAGGGTGTGCAACGTGATTTGCTACCGCTTATTGAAGGGACAATCGTGCCGACCAAGCATGGCAATGTTAAAACCGACCATATATTATTTATCGCATCAGGTGCTTTCCACCTTGCCAAACCTTCCGATTTACTGCCCGAACTCCAAGGGCGCTTGCCGATTCGTGTTGAATTGCGTGCGCTGAATGAAGAAGATATGGTGCGTATTTTAACAGAGAAGCAGGCAAGCTTGGTAAATCAATATCAGGCATTGATGGAAACCGAGAATTTCAACATTGAATTTACCGATGATGCAATCAAGGAATTGGCGCATCTGGCAACTGAAGTCAATTCTACAGTGGAAAATATCGGCGCGCGGCGTTTGCACACGATAATGGAAAAACTGGTTGAAGAAATCAGCTTCAACGCACCGGATATGAAGCAAAAAAGCCAGAAAATTGATGTGGATTACGTTAATACGCAACTCAAAGATATCGCCGCCAAAACCGATATCAGCAAGTTTATTTTATAAAAACTGAATTTGTATCTTATCTCATGGTTCAATCAACAGAGATTTTGTGAGTCTTTCTATAAAAGGTAAGCGCTGTTTTAGTTCTTCTTTGGATAAATTAAAGCTTTGTTTCCAGATGTCCATGATAATTCTGGACACTTTTATGTTATTATCTGAATCTGGCAATTCTAGTATTGCTTCATAAATCTTTTTTGCTTCATTCTCATACTCATCTTGTGGTGCGCCTAATCCTATTAACCCTTCTATATCTTCCTTAGTTAGCAAAGATTCAATTTTCTCATATGATATTTTCATTATAATTCCTATAGAGCTTCATCAAATTCGCCGCACTGCTGCTTTCGCAAGTTATTCTAATGATTTTAGTATCGCTCTTACCTTGTGAATTGTAATCTCACCCTCAAGCTCAGGGTTTGCAAGTTCAAAAATAATATCCTTCAATAAGTCATAAAAATCATTTTCAAAGCCTATATCATCCCTACCTTCAATAGTATTTGCCCACAGATTAATCTGGTCTGAGGAAATCTTGCCGCTGATAAACTCCCTTAGAACTTTTGCTACATCATTTCTGCTTAAAACTACTAGCTCAACATCACTGTCCCATTCGAAATTTGACAATGCAGTTATTAGGTCTTGTATGGGCTTATTAACACCCAGCAAATCTATTAGTATTTCTTTGCGATTTAGCATTTCTCTCTCTATTTTATTTTAACGCTTATTATTTTTCCATCCGGTGCAAAAGTTGTTTTAACGTAACGTACAGTTTTTCCAGAATCATCAATTCAGTTGCGAGTTCCTCTAATGTAGGAAATGCGCTATCCAGTAGCGAGTTTTTGAAACTATCTATGCTATTAACTGTAATGTTCATTTTAGCATTATCTCATAGCGCTAGGGTATATGTTAAATTAAAAATGCATTTTTTCTTGAACCATCGCTCCAAATCCTTAAAACCTACAACCATGAATATATTAGTTATCGGTTCGGGCGGGCGTGAACATGCACTTTGTTATGCGCTGAAGAAATCTCCGCAATGCAAGGCGCTTTATTGTATTCCCGGAAATGCAGGGATTGCAGAAGTTGCAAAATGCGAAAATATCCGCATAACCGATTTTGACAGCATAGTGGAGTTTTGCCGTGAGAATCTGGTTAATTTTGTCATAGTTGGGCCGGAAGCACCGCTTGTTGAGGGCATAACCGATTTCCTTGAAGATAGAGGGATTAAGGTTTTTGGACCAAGCAAGGCGGCGGCACGTCTGGAAGCCTCAAAAATCTTTACCAAGCAAATTTGTGAAAAAGCGAACATCCCGACTGCAAAATCTAGAAGTTTTACCAATGCGGCGGAAGCGAAAGAATATATCAAAGAGCTGGGCGCGCCGATTGTCATAAAAGCAGATGGGCTGGCAGCAGGAAAGGGCGTGGTAGTAGCTGAGAATCTGGAGCAGGCATTAGAGGCGGTGGATGATATTCTGGTTGAAAAGAATTTTGGTGATGCCGGAAATGAAATTTTGGTTGAGGAATTCATGCAGGGGCGTGAGCTGAGCTTTTTCATTGCGACAAATGGCGACAAGGTTTTTGAATTCGGTACGGCTTGTGATTATAAGCGCGCATATGACGGCAATCTTGGGCTAAACACCGGTGGAATGGGCACTTTTTCTCCGGCGGATATGGTGGATGAAGCTTTGCGTATTGAGATTATGGATAAAATTATCAATCCGACTCTTAAAACCATGAAGGAAATGGGGTGTCCGTATAAGGGTTTCTTGTTTGCCGGATTGATGTTGACGGATGAGGGCGCAAAATTAATTGAATATAATTGCCGCATGGGTGATCCTGAAACGCAAAGCATTCTCCCGCGTTTGGAGAATGATATCGTGGAAATTCTGCTTGGGCATCAAAAGCCTCAACTCTCAAAAGAAACGGCATTATGTGTGGTGATGGCAGCTGAAGGTTATCCTAAATCTTACGTAAAGAATACAGAGATTAAGGGGCTTGAGGCGGTTGAAGATGCTATAATATTCCATGCCGGAACAGCTAAGCGTGAAGGCAAGCTGGTAAATACCGGCGGGCGTGTGCTCGGAATTGTGGCAGTGGCAGAAACTCTTGCAACTGCCAAAGAAAAAGCTTATGCTGCGGTTTCAAAGATAAACTGGCCGCAAGGCTTCTATCGCAAAGATAT
>Ga0210019_1003439_pt1 | contig 14525 bp, 12 predicted proteins | sample CryGeyCG2114_020_2_FD_183969 | JGI IMG/M metagenome (GOLD analysis project Ga0210019, IMG submission 183969) | Groundwater microbial communities from aquifer - Crystal Geyser CG11_big_fil_rev_8/21/14_0.20 (SPAdes) (version 2) | ecosystem: Environmental > Aquatic > Deep subsurface > Groundwater ...
TCAAATCGTATAAGAAGTAAAGATATGAGCACATTACTAAATAAAAAAAAGAAAAATATCATTTTAATTATTTTGTCGTTTATTATTGTTGGCATTATTCTTTTTGTTTACTTCAATCGTCCCCAAGCGGATACCAAATCAATCCGGACTGAAACTGTTCCATCGGACAAAGGCAAACTCATCGGAAATATCAGCGGAGAGATTGATCTTAACAAGCAGGTTTATATTGATCTGAATGGACAGGAAAGCAGTCATATCTATGTTCAAAATGACGGTTACTTTCAAGCGGACGATCTCACTCCCGGTCAATATATCTACACAGTCTATGACGATGACAGCGATTTTGCGCTTCCTGATGTTACCGAGCCATATGTTTATATCAAAGCCGGAACAACCGAATATCTAGGACTTAAAAATGTTAAAAAATATGACAATGAGTACCGCAACCCCATCAAACCAGCCATTACCTCTTTTTCTCCAACCAGTGGCAAAGTTGGCGATAAGGTAACTGTCAAAGGTAGCCAAATATATATTGATTCCTTGTTCTTTATTAATGAGGTTAGAGTTGCAGATAGCGCTTTTATTACGCCGGAAGAATCTACAATTATTATTCCACAAGGCGCAACCACTGGTAAAGTCAGTGTCAGCGGTAACGATTATACTGCCCAAAGCAGTAGTGATTTTACGGTTACCACCCCTCCCCCTCCAGCTGTTCTTCCTCCTCCCACTTTCAATATTCCAGCTGGAACTTATACCACTCCCCAGACAGTTAATATTTCTGCCGAGTCAGACGCTACCATCTACTACACTAAAGACAACACCGAACCAATCCTTAGTTCACCAACTATGCCTAAGCCTTATCCGAGCGCAATATCAATTGACAAAACCACCACCCTTAAAGCCAAAGCTTACAAAGATAATATCTGGTCAACAACCGCCACTGCTGTCTATACCATTAATATCCCTCCCCCTCCCAACACTCCCTCTGTATTCAAATTCATCAAACCTACTTCTGTTGGTGTTACGGTAACTAGAAACAGTAAAGTCACTCTAGAAGTGAAAGTAACCGATCAAGATGGTATGAGCACTACTCCAGATAGGGTTACTTATCAGGTCGTGAGTAAAAGTGGAGGATACAAATCACCCATAGTCAATATGACGCAACAAGGATTTACAAATACCTATAAGGCAACCACTAAAATTACACTACCTAAAGAAGAGTATATCCTATCTTATACCGCCAAAGATGCTAAAGGAGTACCAACCACCTCGAGCCCGGTAAAGGTTATTGTAAAGTGATACTTTATTAATTTGACAAAACCTTTGATAAGTTTGATAATCATAATATGAGCTTAACTAAACAAGATCTTAATTAAATCAAGGGCGTTGTTTCGGAGATCGTGACGAAAGAAGTTGATGCTCTGGCGGTTATCACTGCTCAGGGTTTTGAAGATGTAGAAAATAAAATCGATTCCGTTGATCGCAAACTTTCTGAACGGATCGACTACAATGCCCAGTTGTCAGCCCAACGAGATTGTGAACATGCAGACAAAATCGATGGAGTGGCAAAAATGTTAAGCGGTGATTTAGAGCCAGTCTATGACGATGTCGCTAACCTCAAAAGCCGAGTCACTAAACCAGAACAAGTGGTTTTGTAAGATATAATTGAGACCGTTGAAAAACTACCGAAAATGGTCATTGCGAGGTCATTGTAATGACCGTGGCAATCCGCTTGTCATTGCGAGGATGAAGTCCGTGGCAATCTATCATCAGGATTAAGGATTGCTTCGCTAAAGCTCGCAATGACAATAAACAATGCTTTTTCAACGGTCTCAACTAACTATTGACAAACATTTCGGGGGGGTATTATAGGTATTAAGATGATAAAAAGGAAGGGAAATATAGACAACACTAGCATTAAAAAGGTCTTAAGTTATCTTTTATTCTCGCTCTCACTGGAGTGTTTCTTTTGGTCTCTAATTCTGGCGTATCGGCGTCTAGGTATGAAAGTTTAAATCCTTTCAATTGGTTTAAGGATGCAAAAACTGCCTCTGCCCTTTCTCGCAATACCACGGCTAGTTGTATGGTTGCTGGAACTGAACCGGTTCAATTAGGTAGAAGCGACACCATCACTTTTAATGTCAAGGATAGAACAGGTAATATAGTTTCTGATCAACGTAGAGATTGGTTTTTTGCAGAAGGATCAGGAGCAAATCCTATTTCTGCTAACGATCAAGATACCTTCACAACAACATTCGTCTCGTCGGAAAATAACAATTTTGCAACGATGTTACTAATCGGTAATGACCCAGATCATGCTTCAGCCCAATGTTTAATATCATTTTCAACGCAACCTCCAGGTGGAGATACTAAACCGTCAGTCACTTTGACTGCAGTTGATAACCAAGCAGACGAAACAGGATCAAATACAGGAAAGTTTAGAATTACACGAACAGGATCAACTTCGTCGTCACTTAGCGTAAGTACTTTTCTAACCAATGGCACAGGTGCAAATATTATTTCTCAGGTCGGTATAGATTATTCTTCCACCCCAACTTTAACAGCGGGAGTAAATACAATCACAATCCCAGCAAATAATTCGTATATTGATATTGTGGTTAGTCCTATTTCGGACAATACTACAGAAAGCCAAGAACAAGTCCCTTTAACTATTGATACTAACAATGCTTATACTGTTTCCGGTGTAGCGACTTCTTATGTTTATATTTCTAACTCTTTAGAACAAGTTTCTAAACCAACGTTTAATCCGCTTCCAGGTGGTTATATCAACGGTCAGCCGGTTAGTATATCTGCGAGTGCCGGGGGAAGTAGTTCGGGAGTTATTATCAGATATACCCTTGATGGTTCTGATCCAACCTCATCTTCAACCGTTTTTTCAAGCCCAATTAATATTATTAGCACAACCACAATTAAAGCTAAAGCATCTAAATCTGGTTTTAGTGATTCGGAAATTAACTCTGGGGTGTTTGAGATAACCAGTTGTCCTGATGAGTTTACGAACGATACAAGTGCTAGAAGTACTAGGGGAGCTCAATGTCCAGCCAAAGGAAGCTTAATACTCAAAGCTGTTGATAAATCAAATTTAGGTGTCAACGGTGTGACCTTCGGGATTATAAATAGCTCTGGTAATGAAATCGAAAGATCAACTCCTGCTGGTTCTAACCAAGTTTCAATTAGCAATCTAAGTGCTGGAAACTATCAAGTATATGCTAAGAGCGTTAATCCAACTGGTGACTTTGTGGTTCCGTCAACAAAACAATCGGGAACTGTTAGTTCCTCTGGCAGTGCCACTAAAACCATTCAAATTTCTCGTTACGGTAAGATTCCAGTGAGTGTTATCAACGAAAGTAACCAACCAATTGTTGGAGCTAAAATAGTTCAGAACCCGACTTGTGAGCAACTATATAATCCAGCTATAACACAAAAAGATACTAATAATGTTGGGCAAGCCATATTTGATAGTTTGACCCCCGAAAAGCAATGTCAAATATATGCTACTAAATCAGGATATAATTCTTCATCACTACAAACAGTTCAAGTTTTAGATGGTGCTGCCACACAAAGTCAAATCGTATTTACACTCCGTTTTAATGGGGCTGTAATAGATGTTTTTAAATTGCAAGCAAAGCAAAAAAAAGGAAATATTAGTTCAATGATAGATATACCGCCGACTTCTAGCAGTCCAGTGCTTACCTACGAACTAGATAATAACAAGGTATATCTTATTTGGAAAGCAACAAATACTCGATCTGCCAATTCATGCACTCTTCGATCACCAAAGGGTGTATCTGCCGATATTTCCTGTGACATATTGAACAAACCGGATCAAATAATTGCGGAGCCGGGAGAATATATATTAGAAGCCTATTCTGCTGGGCTTGACGAACCGGCGACAGCTAAGTTAGTGATCAATCCTATCGGTGCTAAAAATATAAAAACCCAACCTCCAACTGCTCCGCAAAATAATAATAACACACCAAAATTAGATAACGCTGTGGAGTTAAATTTTAAAATCTACGGTGAAAAAGATCAGATAGTTGGTAGCGATGTAGGAAAAGTAATCGGTCAAGATGGAGCTAAAAAAGTAAACCAAGTTGCGGTCAAAATCAAAGGGTTTCTTGGTGGTAAAAAAAACAATAAGGCGGTTGACGCTGGAACGGTCATCGCCAAAACAGTATTGGGTGGAGTTACAGCACCCATAGCAAGTATATTGCTTGATAATATCACTGGATACTCATTGGCTAATGGCACATTGGTTTTGTATAAAAATAAACCGGATAGAGATAGCGCAGTTTCAAAAAATACCATTTCTGCCTCAGAGTTTATTAATGTCAAAGAGATTAAAATTGACGTTACTGGCAAGGTTGTAAAATCTCCGCCCTTGTTAACAAATAAAAATCCAGATCCTAATTACTATCCTGCGTTCGTATTCAATAAGACAAAAGGCAGTAACAGTTATAAGATTGTTAAATTGCAAAATTATATTGAAAAAAATCTCCTTAATCAGGTCACTATCAACATTGGATCTAATTTGATCCCAACTTTGCCGGGAGATTTAAAACAGAAAGTTATTGGCAATATTTCTGAAACAAAATGCGTTGACGGAATATTACCATCTCAACTTAAAGATAAATCGGTGATCAAAATGATTGCCAATCGAGAAGGATGCAATGGCTAAAAATGTGATGCATAATTTAAACAATTTTCTAAAAAGTAGTAATAAGAAATATATTACAGTTATATTTAGCATCCTAATTATTATTATCACGGGTTTATATTTATATTATTTTTCAAATATTAAAGCCGATGTACAAACAGTCCAGCTTGAGTGCATTGACGTCTGTCTCAAAGCTAAGCTGGTAACCTATGAAAGTGGGACTAAGCAAAAATTATTAGGAACAGGGACGGTGAGCGTCAGTGGAGAAACTGTTGCGTGGAGTAACGCTTTTCGTAACCAAGATACTCAGATTTTTATTGACAATTTAAATACTGATGTTAATACCATTTCGATTGTTGCCAACGGAAAATATTATCAACTTGCCGATCTACGGGATCCAAAAACTAGTCAGAAAGGAACTCCATTTATCTTTTTGTGGAGTGGTATCAACGACCTAGGTGAGATTGCAGTTATACCAAAAGCCGAACAAATAGACGTTGTAGACACTAACTTGTCTGGGCGTGAAGCGATTATTCCTACAATTAGTGTTACCCCACAAGCGAATTCATACAACAAGGGTCAAGAAGCAATAATTAATATTAGTTCCAAAGTTCTAGAAGATACAAAATATCTTCAAAATAACCCGGTAGTTTATTATCAGTTTGTCAGCGGTTGTGGCTCTGCTAATAATACTGCTGAAACTTGGAAAGCGCTTGATTATGCAAAAGTTCAAAAAAATCAGACTGATTATACAGCATCTATTCCAATTCCGAGCGATTTAGCAGCTGGTTTACCAACATTAAAATATATTGTAAAATCAACCAGCGTAGACGGATCTTCAACATACTATCCATCAGGTGGCGTAAACAGTGCACCTGTCTGTCTGGGAATAAATTAATATAATTTAATAGAATGACTAATCATACCAGATTTGTTACCGATGTGGTCAGTTAGGATGTATTATTGTTTCAGATAACTCTATATTGTAGTATGATCTAAGGGTAGCTCTTTAAAAACCTAATCTCGTGAGAAGGAGGTGGAATACATGCTGACAGGCATCACAGTTATCCAAGGTGGTATGGGAGCCGGGGTATCTTTATGGTGGCTGGCACGAGCTGTATCCTGGTATAAAGGATGTATGGGCACGATTTCTGGAATTGCCCTATGTCGAATACTGGCTTGGAATCTCCAGCACGGGGATCCGGGAGGACATTACCGGAGAGCTCTTAGAGCATTTCCTATTCCGGAAATTGCACAGAGGGTATACAGGGATTGGTTTAGGGAACCCGGAAGTGACAGACCATGTAAGCCATTTCCAAAACCCAGTCTTAACCCATCGCAAGACTGGATAGACCTAGCACTTGTCGGTAACTTTGTACAAGTTTATCTTGCAAAAGAAGGAAGAGGCGAAAATCATCCAATCAATATCAACTATCTGGAGAAGATTCAGTTCATCCTTCCGACTTCGATTGTTGGGGCTATGTTGGCAGGGGTAGACTGTGTTTCTATAGGGGCGGGCATTCCAAAACAGATTCCTGGAATGTTAGATGCAATTGCAAAAGGAAAACCGGCAATATATCAAGTCAATCTCGGAACTAGTGATAAACCCTTCGTCATGCGATTCGATCCCAGGAAGTATATGGGTAAATCAATGAAAGGTACTAAGCGTCCAAAGTTTATTGCGATTGTCGCCTCTGATACCTTGGTTCGACATCTAGAAAGAAATACAGATGGTGTCGATGGGTTTGTGATTGAGGGTCCTACCGCAGGCGGACATAACGCACCACCGAGAGGACATAAAAAAGGTCAGCCGTTTGTCTACGTAGAAAAAGACAAACCAGATCTCGAAGTCGTAAGGGGGTTTGGAAAACCTTTTTGGCTGGCAGGAGGTCAGTGCTCACCAGAGGCGTTAAGGGATGCTCAAGCTGCTGGAGCAAAAGGAATTCAAGTTGGGTCGGCATTTGCACTGTGCCCTGATTCTAACCTACTGGACAATCTTAAGCAAACTGTCCTTCGAAAAGCAACCGAAGGAACACATAGAGTGGGACCGAGAGATGTTTCACCCACTTTTTTTCCTTTCCGTGTGTTCGAAATTGAGGGAACTCTCTCGGATGAAAACGTATATCAAGGTCATAAACGGCGATGTGCTTTAGGGTTTCTTAGATCACATCGTCGCAAAGGGGGAAGAATTATTTCTCTTTGCCCTGCCGAGCCAATTAGCGCTTATATTCGCAAGGGTGGAAGTGCGGATGACACGGTAGGAAGAATCTGCCTATGCGACGCTTTGATGTCAGCCATTGGGCAACAATACACAAATGAACCAGCCGTCGTAACATTTGGCGACGGAAATTTTGCACGAGACCTTCGACTCATCAGGAACAAAGATGGAAGCCTTAGCGTACGAAACGTTATTCGCTACATTCGGAGCAAACAACTATCATACCCTCGCTGTTTATAAAATGGCGGGGGGTTTCATTATTCATGCAACAAAGTATACTCCTTTCTATATTTTGTTGCATTTAGAATGAGAACTTGTGACTGAATAAGTTGCGATACATATTGGACTCCTACAAGGAGCCATAATGTCGCATCTTTCGACTAATACCAGCTTTCTTTACAAGGGTGTTGTCGGGTATCATCGGTATATGAAAATACTCGACACATCAACATTGCTTAAATCTCATCCCGAGATCGAGCACAAGCTTAAAATCATTACCTTTTTTGATAGCTACGGACTTGATCCGACCAAAGACGCTTTTGGTGTTTCCCGTTCCAGTATCTATCTCTGGAAAAAGAAACTCAAACACTCCCAAGGCAAGCTCTTATCCTTGCGCAATCTATCCCGAAGACCGCATACTATGCGTAGGATGTATATTGATCCAAAGGTAGTGCAGTTCATTAAGGATATGAGGAAACAATATCCTCGTCTGTCCAAAGACAAGCTAAAACCATTGCTGGATGAGTTTTGTTTGGCTAGCAAACTTGATGTGTTATCTTCCTCAACCATTGGCAAGGTGATTAAACGCAACTGTTATTTCTTCTATTTGAAATCAAGGAGAAAAGGCAAGGGCAAACCAAAGAAACGCTTGTTCGGCTACCAAGTCAAGGCGGTCGGTGATCTGTCTCAAATCGATTCCATTGCCAAATTTCAAAACGGCATCAAGCGCTATATCTTCTCCGGTATTGATACTACCGGCAGATTTGGTTTTGCCTATGCCTACAAATCACTTTCCAGCCAAAGATGAGCTGACTTTATCGGTAAATATACCGAGGTTGCGCCCTATCTAGTCAAAGCGATACAAACCGACAATGGTTTGGAGTTTGCCAAGAACGCTGACAAAACAATGGCAGACAAGGGTATTGTCCACTTTTACACCTATCCTAAATCTCCCAAGATGAACGCTTACATTGAACGCTTCAACCGCACGCTACAAGAAGAGTTTATCGATCACTATGAGGGATTGCTTTTTGACAACGATCTCAACGCTTTCAATTCTGCTTTAATGGATTATTTACTCTTTTACAACACTAAAAGAATACATATCGGTATTCACAATCAAACACCAATGGATTATATTATCCAAAAGTCCAATATGTGTGGGACGGATACAATGACTAGACAGATATTAATCTAGGGGAGTATAATATAGGTAATTAATAACAAGGAGATCAATGTTAAAGTATTACAAAACATATTTGATTCTGTTAGCTCTTATCGTTCTCATCTGGATCTTTCGCCCGTGGTTTCACGGGAGTTTAATAGGGATTTACAAACATCCACTCACCTTCATCATCCCTGTATTTATTATAGTTTACTTGATACTTTTTGTTATTCGAGTAAAAAAAGTATCTCTAAAACAAAGTGAAAAGTCACCGATTGTTGCAAAATCAGTCGGGCGATTTATGTCGGGCTTTGTCTGCCTTTCTATCCTTTCGATGATCATTTTTAGCACAGAGTCAGATATTTCACATTTTATTAACTCAAAAGAGATTAACTTCACCAGCATAACAACTCTGCCAGAAATTGACAAGCTCCGCTTGCTCCCCAAACAAGTCGCCACACGCTATGGTGCAGATTCCCTGCAAAACCCACAGGAATATCTGGGCGATTCGCAGATCGTGATGGTGGATGGCAAACAAGAACGGGTATTCCCCCGTTTGCCTGATGGGGGGATCTTATATTTTATTAAAAAATTAAACGGGTTTGTTACGGTAGATGCATCGAAGTTGGATAAAAAAGCAGAGATTATTGACCAAGAGTTTAAATATTCAGAGGGGGTCGGTGTTTTTGATAACATCTACTACCAGTTGTATAAACAGAAATATTGGGTTGATTTTGTCGACCAGCCGATCTATCTAAAAGACCCGCAAACGCAAAAATGGTTAACGGTTGTCCCCTATATCAAGTATAAGCATTTTCCCATCCGCACACCATATTGGGGTGGGTTTATGACTATTACCAGCGATGGCATGATAACCGATTATGCTCCAGAAGCTGCGCAAACATTGCCGTTGACTATCGGCAACCGAGTCCAGCCCAAAGAGATCGCTCGTTTTTACGCCGAGTCATACGGTTACAGAAACGGATTACTTAATTACTGGTTTATTCACAAAGACCAGCCGGAGATAGACGAGGTCAACTATGGCGACCAGCCGTTCCATATCTCAACCCAAGAGGGATACAAACAGTTTGTTGTTACGCGTCCCGTTGGCGGTTCTTATGGGATATTTAAGATATTTATCTTTGATACGACAACTGCCAAAGCAGAGATTATCGAATACGACCAATCATCACTTTTAACCGGTCCGGTTGCAGCGCTCGATTATGCCCAAAAAGAGTTCCCAGAGATAGATTATAATAACTTTTTTCTTGACGAACCACGACCAATTACCAGCAAGGGCAGGTTGTATTGGCTCATCTCAATCGTCGGCTCCAACTCCGCCGGTATCGCCAAAAATGTCGTTGTCGACGCCCAGACCACCAAGGTAACGAGCTTCCAAAACAAACAAGAGATAGAAGACTTTATCAACTCTGGTAAAGTTATCGCCACCCCAACAACCGAACCGACTAAACCAACCACTGCTGATATAGAAACTAAAATTAAAGCCATCCAAGATCAATTAGAACAATTAAAAAGTTCGATACAAGGACTTTAGTAAAAAGGTCAAATCTCTACTCTTTAATTTTTGTGATATCCGTTTGCGGAGTAAACTTTTTACCCACCGATTGTACCAGTTTTAATGATGCGACTATAATAAGTGCAATGACTAAACCGATGAGGATTGCCGTTCCGCGAGAAATTTTTTCATCTTGAGTGCTCATAAGTATCTCCGCATCTATTATATCAATTGAATCATTATGTTGTCCATACTACGACATATTCTTTGATTTTCTCTATAAAATGAAATATAATATGATAGATATGCAGTGGATAGATCCCATAGCGGCGCGGTGGTGCCTGCCCGCAACGACTTCGTCTTGCGAGTCGGGCGGGAAATTGCTATACCCCAGTATAACAGCGTACTGGCTTACAGAATTTCATTCTGTCACGCCGTGTGCGCTATACGGGGCAAGCACGCCAGAGTGGCGGAATTGGCATACGCGCATGGTTTAGGACCATGTGTCCGTAAGGACTTGAGAGTTCAAATCTCTCCTCTGGCACCATTCGACTTTCTATCCCGCGAAGCGGGATGAAGCGCTCATGGTCTTCGACCTCTCAAATCGTTAAACATGAATTCATCGTAGGACTCATGACAATCAAATATAAAGGACTGATTCTATGAAAATTACAAACAAAACATTACGATTAATGCAGTGGATAGTGTCGCTTGGTGCGATGATCGCGCTCGTGTTGGTGGTACGTAATTTTTATATACAACGGCTCCCATCGGTCATCATAAACTATGTCACTATACGCACAACCCTTGCAACGACTCCAGAAGAAAAAAAGCAAGGTTTATCAGGCACTCAACCGCTCAAACCTCATACTGGGATGCTTTTTCTCTATCAAGATAAAGTATTCGAACCGTTTTGGAATAGAGATATGAACTACCCGATCGATGTTATTTGGATTCTGGATAATCAGGTTGTTGGCACGGCAGTACTCGATGCGCAAACGACAGATCAAACACAGACAATCTATCCACCCCAGTTTTACAATAAAGTGCTTGAGGTGCCACGCGGGACTGTTGACGAGCTTGGTATAAAACAGGGGACAGGTGTTGATTATGCACGCATTGTCGCACCAACAACGTGAATGGTTAGATAGTCTAGAAAAGAAACTCCGTACGCCACGCAAACGCACGCGTATGCGCGTTTCTGGTAAAAGTGTTCTCACCCTCCTTAAGGTTGCACAGAAACGACCTCATCTCAAACGGTCACGATGAGTATTACAAAACCACCGATAATCGTCATCGGAGGACCAACTGCCAGCGGCAAGACCGATTGCGGAAAAGAGATAGCACAAAAATACAACGGGGTGGTAATATCGGCAGATTCACGACAAGTGTATAGAGGTTTAGACATCGGGACAGGCAAAGACGCAACGTTCCATCAGGAGATGATTGATATAGTTAGCCCGGGGACACCATTTACTATCGCGGATTATGTTTTACGAACAAATAAAGTAATCTCTGCAGTGTATCAAGCACGAAAAATACCCGTTTGTGTCGGTGGAACAGGGTATTATATAGATGCAGTTTTGCATAATGCGTCGTTTCCAACGGCACACAATGCTTTATATCGCCAATCTTTAGAACATATGCCGACCATGCAATTAACAAAAGAATTGCATACGGTTGACCCACGTTCAGCAATACGTGTCGGGCACAACCGACGCCGTATTATACGGGCACTTGAGATTGTGTATGTAACAGGAAAACCAGTGCCTGTACAATGCAAAAAATTACGATATGATCCGTTAATAATCATTCTCGATCCCGGTCCCGATGCGCTACGTGCGCGTATTGCATCGCGGTTGGATTCACGGTTGCAAAGTGGTATGATACAAGAAGTAGAACATCTGCGGACATATGTCGATAATCACTGGCTTCGCAATCTTGGACTTGAGTACAAATATATATCAGACTACTTAGATGGTATATACACGTACGAACAGATGCAATTAGTGCTCTACACTGCAATATGCGCATATGCGCGCAGACAACGGACATGGTTTCGCAGGTATCCAGACGCACAGTGGATTACATCGCCAGATGAGGCGTATCCACTGGTTGACAACTTTATAAAGCGCTATACTATATCTATATAATTAAATGGAGGGGCTCCTATGCAATGTCCAGAAGACTCGCATCAACTTGAACAGACGATCTATTCCGAACATGGGCTTGTATCGGCATACGAATGTCCCAGCTGTCACGGTGATTATTTTACACAAGAATCGGTTGCAGAAGATCTTTTTCAAGAACTTCCCGTCCGTCTTATCGGGAGAGATGTCCGTTGCCCCAAAGATAGAGAGACGATGCAACAAAAAGATGGATATTTCTTGTGCAATCTGTGTTTAGGCGTGTGGAAACCAAGCGAAGCAGGTGAACCAAAGCAACGTACCTACGCAGTGCGTATGGCAGCAGAAGTATTTACTCTATTTGTCACTGCGCTCGGTTTGTTTGGCTGGCAGACAGGGACATTATCGAGTTCTGCAGATGTTGTTGGCAGCGCGACGCTCGCTCCGATGAAAATAACATCGTCAGTTATATGGTTTATTATATTTATGTGCATCTTTTTAATCCCTGCCCTTGTGTTTGCCGAATCAAGACTTGCACATCGACCAAATGCGCGCCGAGCAGCGATCCGACCATTTATCCGTGCTATACCTGTTGTTGTTATCGGGCTTATGGCTCTTAATATATATTTCTTTTCACTCTAAAAAATGCTTGCTGTACTTACCTCAGCGACAGTCTATGGACTTAATGCGATACCGGTGATTGTAGAAGTTGATCTCGCACACGGTCTTCCGGGGATGACAATTGTTGGGTTGCCTGATAAAGCCGTAGAAGAGGCAAAAGAACGGGTTAGATCTGCACTGACCAACAGTGGTTTTCCTATGCCGGCGAGACGAATTACAATAAACCTTGCCCCCGCAGATGTTAAAAAAGAAGGTGCGGGCTTTGATCTTCCTATTGCACTTGGCATTCTTATCGCGCAGGGGATAATCCCCAAAGATTCGTTTAAAGATAGTATTGTGATCGGAGAGCTTGCCCTCACCGGAGAGGTGCGTCATATCCCCGGAGTGCTCCCCATCGCTCTTGCTGCACATACGCATTCAATTACGCACCTATTTGTTCCAGCGTGCGATTCGATAGAGGCGCTTCTTGTCAAAAAGATAGTCGTTTTCCCTGTTACCGATATCCGTGGCATTGTTGCGCATGCAAACAATGAAGAACAAATTACGCCTGCATCGTTACCAAAAAGCGCCCTGCAAGAGCCAGCATACGAGCATGATTTTGCGTATGTTCGTGGACAAGAGCATGCAAAAAGAGCGCTCGAAATCGCGGCAGCAGGGGGGCACAACATCATTTTTTCTGGTCCACCGGGGTCGGGCAAAACACTCCTTGCGCGGTGTCTCCCGTCAATCCTCCCACCGATGGGGGACGAAGAACGTTTACAGGTGAGTACAATATATTCTGCCGCTGGTTTGCTGCAAGGTGGGTTGATGTCAGAAAGACCATTTCGTAGCCCGCATCATACAACGTCATCTGTCGCGTTGGTCGGTGGTGGGAGTATACCAAAACCCGGTGAGGTTACGCTTGCACATCACGGAGTATTATTTATGGATGAACTTCCAGAATTTCCCCGTTCTGCACTCGAGGCCCTGCGCCAACCACTCGAAGACGGGGTTGTAACGATTGCCCGTGCGCAAGGAACATTGCGGTTCCCGGCTCGGTTTACTCTTGTCGCTGCACAAAATCCCTGTCCCTGTGGATATGCAACCGATACAACGCGCCCATGTATCTGCACACCTCATCAGATTTTGCAGTATAAGAAAAAAACGTCGGGTCCACTCCTTGATAGAATCGATCTGCACGTGGAAGTACCCCGTGTTCCATCAGAAACATTAGCGGGAGAAAACGTTGCCCCGCCAAGTAGCGAAGCACGAAAACGTGTGATCGCCGCACGTAAAAAACAGGAAAAACGATACAAAAAATCATCACTCACCAACGCTGCACTTGGTGCACGTCATATCAAAACATATATTCATTTATCAGATGATGTACAATTACTCCTCAAACAGGCGGTCGACCACCATGGACTTTCTGCGCGCGCGTATCATAGGGTTATCAAAGTTTCACGTACTATTGCAGATCTAGAAGGGTCGCAGGAGATTACGTCTACACATCTGGGTGAAGCGCTGCAATATAGACCGGTAAAAGATATGTATTAGAGCCCAAGTCGTTGTGATAAGAACGTACCAGCGCTGGCAAGGTACGATGTGTTGTGGTCAATAAGTATAGTCGCGACAAGGATGAGTATGATAATACTAAAAACCACGCCAATTCTTTTGAGTTCTGCCGTAGTCGTGAGTGACGGCGTATCTTTGACTCCACGAGTTGGGGTAAGGTTATGTGAAGATCCATGATCAGATTGTTGTGTACTCTGAATATCGGTTGTCGATATTGCAAGAGAACGCAGGAGTGCGTCTCGTTGTTCTTTCGTCAGTGATCGTTTTTTCTTTTTCATAATAGTAGATTCGTAGATTTATTGATGCCCGCCGTCGTTCAATCTCTTGCAATATTCTAATCATAGAAATTTGCAAACCCGCCTGCGTCGCATGCGAAGCATTGCGGGCACGGTATATTTCACTTTGGAGGGCAAACCACTTTAACAAAG
>Ga0210019_1003442_pt1 | contig 14519 bp, 12 predicted proteins | sample CryGeyCG2114_020_2_FD_183969 | JGI IMG/M metagenome (GOLD analysis project Ga0210019, IMG submission 183969) | Groundwater microbial communities from aquifer - Crystal Geyser CG11_big_fil_rev_8/21/14_0.20 (SPAdes) (version 2) | ecosystem: Environmental > Aquatic > Deep subsurface > Groundwater ...
TTTCCCAAAAACAGAGTTCCCCAAAATGGCATCTGAAAATAAGAGGAAAACATGGTGCAATAATTTAGATAGCAGCTAAGGTTAGCCTAACATTATATGATTTTCTTGTCCACCTCGATCGGTTGTCGCGTTGCTTCACGCGCCCATTTCGCCAACTCTCTTGGATTTTCCAAAATATTCGGCGGTACCTCATAGTAGTTTTTCAGCATTTGTTTTGCTGACGGACGAAAAGGTCGCATGCCTTCCCGCTCATAGTTTTCACGTGTATGTGTATGTGTTTTAAAGTAGAGTTTCCCACCGGAAATGATGCCAAAAAATATGCTATCGGTATAGATTCCCCACCCGCCGAACATGTAACGAAATTGCAGGTTCTCCAATTCCGCAAGCTGCTCTGCAAGGTACTCTTTGAATGACGTATCACGCATAGTACTACGATAGCATACTTTACACCAATAAAAAATGCGCCGGATTGCTCCTGCGCCAAAAAGGTTCAAAGTGAGAACGTAACCTTGACAAGGTTAGCGCAGTATCTAAAAAAATGCAAGTAGGTTCACACTTGCTTCTACACCCATTTTATGGTTAACTAGTGTATGCGTCGGGGTGTGGCGCAGTTGGCTAGCGCGCACGCATGGGGTGCGTGAGGTCGCGGGTTCAAGTCCCGCCACCCCGACCAAAAATTCTATCAAGAGGGGTGGAGAACGCAAACAGTTTTGCGTTCTCAATTTTTTTCTACAGAAAAATATTTTGTAACACTTTCACCTAATTCTGCGGCCGCAGAATTAGGTGAAAGAAGTTGTAAGTAAAACTGCTTATAGGAGAAAGCGGCGGATTATTTTACGTAATGCTATGCTGAAATTATTTTTTTTGAGGTTGAACGGTTTTGTGTTTGAGATATTGGAAGAGCATAATACTAAGTGAAACGACGAGGTAGATGCCGCTAAGCCACAAAGTCGTGAGTTCTTTGTCAAAGCATGCACCCAAAGGCGCATCACATTGTGCCGGAGTTACTGCGATCAGAAGTATGGCGATGGGTAGATAGATTTTTGCGAATTTTTTCCATGTGCTAAAAATACGTTCGGAAGAAAAAAATAAAATTAGCAAAACTGGAACACTTACCCCTGCAACAAATAATAATGGTATTGCTATCAACTCAAATTTATCTATACAACCATAATCATAATATCCATTGGATATGTGATTGGCACAAAAACCCATCTTATCCGGCCACACAAGAAGCCATCCAATCAAGGTACCTCCAATAGAGGCTATGAAATAAATTAGTATATTTTTTTTATAACTCATGTGTTTGAGTATAGCAATTGCTGCTGTAATTGTCTAACGATGGAGATAAGCTTCTCCACATCTTCAATGACTATATGCTTATTAGCTTGCGCTTCCCATGCATTAATGAGCGCGCCCAAAATGCCAAGAGTGGCTTCTGTGTCTTCATTTTCCAGCGCCTGTTGTGCGGCATCAATTTTTGCGATAATACTCCGCTCAATGCCTGGTTGCAGTCCAAGAGATGCGACCACCATCCGTAATATCTTCAGTGAAGTTTCTGTTTGTTGTGCATCATCTGCACCAATGGCAAAATCAACGATGCCATCCCCATCCACATCCAGCAAAAGTTCGCTCAAATCCGCAACGCCTTGCAGGGAAAGTGTGGAGATACTGTTCGGCATTACGGGAACATTGACAAAAGATACTGTAGCAATTGCTTCATCGTTCAGCACTTCCTGCACCTCAAAAGTGAATAATCCTATATCTTCCCCTTTAAGCACAATGGTGTAGGTGTCCCGCGTATCCAATCCCACGTACTTATGCTCGCCCAGTTGCAGGTAGTAGCTGTTTGGTATTTGCTCTTCAAAGCGCTGTAAGTCTGATGTTGGATCCGGATTGGTTGCCAATCCCGTGTGATTGCCGTAACCGTCTATCACATTAATGGAAATGGGTGAATGAATGGCTAGCCGGAGTCGGGTATTTAGATCTTCTGGTTTTATTGTACTTATATACATTGGCAAATCATTATTATCTTCATTGTTATTTATTATCATACGAATAAAATCTTCCAGAGATTCTATTTCTAAAATGCTTGCGTGATGTCTATTTACATTTAATGATCCAAATCTATTATTTTCTTTCAAATTCACATAATATGTCTCCACATCCATGTACGTCGCGCTGGGCGATACCACTGTTTGGTCACCATCGCTGGTCATCAACAGTTTTCTATCCAAATTGCTTAAATCGTTATCCCACGGTTTTGCGGAATACGCAATACCGCGTACGGTGTCCAATCCCCAGCCCGCGATTTGCGTAACCGCAACTCCCCCGGGCGGTGTCCACGCGTCTAAATCAGCATGCACCGAAACCGCGCGGTCCAGAAAATCGGCGCCAAGCACGTTAGGCGTATCAGTATCATCTCTATCCGGTTCTGTGCGACCATCGCGCGCTCGCATAAAATCGTACAGCTCATCGTGTGTTTCAATTCCTGTGCCGTATTCCACCACAAAATTGGCAATGTAGCTGACAGATGGATCAAACACCACCATCGGCTGCGCCGCCGTATCTATCACCTTAAAATATTCTGGTGATGGCGCCAAAGTATATGCACTCTGCATGTTTTCACCCATCTCGCGTGCGGTACCCGCGTTCAGCAATATACCGATATGCGCAGGTAATTCCTGTCCGTCGCCGTGCAATAGCGATGCCACCGCTTTCGGCGTACCCAGCTGCGGGGTAGCAACCAAAATCAGTTTGTCCACCAAACCCTCCTTGCCTTGTGCTTCCAATCCACGCAACGCCGCTTTTGCCAGTAAGCCGCCGTTACTGTGCGCGATTAGTGTTACCTTGCCGGTTGGCGAATTGGCGGCAAGTTTCTCTACCTCTGCGAGCACCTCTACCGTTGTTGTTGCGCCGTCCTCACCCATCACAACACCATCTTGTAAAATATCCGCGTAATCCATGCGCCAGTCATAGGGAAACGTTTGCCACTCGTTAATCACGCCATCATCCACCAGCTTGTCCATGAAAGCAATAAAATTTTTGTAAATATTCAAACCTCCATACGCCTCGTCAATCACCTCGCGCGTATAAATGTCGGCGGCAATGCTCTTACCATGCTCATCCATAAATAACTTCTCCGCATCCGCGTTGCGGTTTGGCTCCCATAACGTGTTTTCATCTCCCTGCATCGTATACAATCGGCTCGCCTGCAATCCCGGAAAAAACGCTACGCTGGAGTGTCCGTCTTTGGGAACCGGCAACGCATCAGCAGAAACCCAAGGGTATGCATCAACGCCTCCAATCAGTTCACGCGCATGATCACATTGTAGATCATTATTCATATCTACACATCCTTCAGCCGACTCATCATAATCGCTCCAGTGGTTGCCCCCAATGGATGGAGATGTAGATGAAAAAATATTTGCGTAGTATAATGAGTAACTTATCGGCAGTATTTGGACTGTGTTTGAAAAGTCATTCTGCATAAAACTATTCCCCTGTTGTGTGCTGGATAAAAATAATCCCACTTGATTCGCAAAAATATTGCCGGTAAATATATTGTCTGTAGCATTATATAACACCACTCCATGTCTATTGTCGATTATTTTGCTATGCGACATAGTATTGCCGTCTGAACCCGAGTTAAATTGTATGGCCGTGTAACTACGCTTAAGCACTGCGTTTCGGATTTCATTGTCGCTAGAATGGTTGAAGATTACATTACCAAAGAAGTTATTGTCCGCAGTAAAATTGGTAAAAGTGTTATTGTCGGAATAATACACCTCGACACCGTAACTGCTGTCAGTTACGACTACGTTTTGCAATTGTACGCCCGTGGATTTCCATAAGACGATGCTATAGGCATTATTGGAAATTGTCGCATTTTTTAGCGTTACATCTTTACAGAATATACAGTAAAAAATTCCTGCTTGATTTTCAGCATCGTATATTTTGTTCTGTACACCATATAAATACAACATTGGCTTGCCATTGATAGTATTGTCTGATCCAATAGTATGTACAAGTGCGTGGTCATCTTGGGGATTTACATCTAAATTAAACGTGTTGTTGTTCAAAGCGTTATCTCGAAGAATACTCTTTGTTGTTCCTCTTAAAGTAACTCCATGCGTATTCGACTCTACAATATTATTTTCCAAGATATTGCTGTTGCCTTGGTTAACATTAATGCCATGCTGATTTTTTGTACTCACGACGTGAGATATGCTACCTGCAATTGATCTACCCATAAGAATACCAATGGAAAAACCTTGAACGGTGAGATGGGTAATACCCGTATTGGTAAGGTTAGAAATAAGAACACCAGCACCCATATTTTGACCATATACGGTGTGTTCAGCACCATCTAGTATAACGTTGTCATTACTAATTTGTACACTTCCTATGATGTCAGTGGTGAGCGTACACGTCTTTGCATCATGGTCCCACGTTCCGATATTGAGCTTTAAGCAGTCGCCTCCCGTCTCGTCATCTCTGATAAATGTAGTACTGTGCCTCGGTTGTATGAAAACGATACGGGGTTCTGTTAGGTTAAGCTCTATAGCATACGCTCCCTGCGCATCGGTAGTAAAAGAACTCCCATGCTCATACCCGTCTATATAGAGATAGTACTTTGTATCCGGTAAAAATCCCGAGAATATCAGTGAGGTGTTATGTGCATCTGGCAATTCGTTAGTTTCTAAAATCACCATTTCCGTAATCGATTCAAGGTGCGCGGTAATGGGTTCACTGCTGGTAAGTGATATATTCAGATACTTGCTGTTAGTGATCGTAAATGTAGTGCCGGTACCCCGTGCAATAGATTCTCCCGTAACCATCTGCGGGATCGGCGCGTCCGGCGGGGAGTCTGCTATCGCTTCCTCCCCAAATACAAAAAGCGGGTTCGCCAGAAGTGCGCCCGCAAGGGTCAAGGTAGCCAGTGCGCCAAAAATCGGCGCGCGAAAAAACGTGGTGAGTTTTGGTTGTAACATTTCCTGCCCAAGGTTAGCTTTGCATTTCCTCTTCAGTGTACGGCGCATCCTACTACCTGTCAAGAAAATCAGCTTCTCCGCAAATAAAAAACTGCTTGGGTTACTCCAAGACCGCTTCGCAATATTATATTCCCTTTGCTTCGTTGGTATTCCACAGTATCTCCAGCATGGCTACTTCTTTTTCTTTACGCGCCGCATTTTGCCTAGCATGGTAATGCGGAAACTTTTCCTTGCGATTTTCTGCATCTTCCCAAAGTTTTTGCGCAAGCGAAGCGGCGTAGGGCTGCTTGCCTTCTTTTATTCCACGAATGATCAGGTGCATGGCTGCCGCCATTTTATCCCGAGGATCAATGATTTCATCAAGGGCAACTTCGGCAAAGCCGACGTGTTGTTGAGCTTCCCGTTCTCTTCCATCCTCTTTGTCTGTAAGAGTATCAGCATCATCGTCATCTTCTGTTTCTTGTGTTGCAAGAGGTCGATAGGCTTCCCAAGCGATTTCGACAAGCGTTTTTGCTCTGACTGATTTGTTTTTTATAGTGTCTGCAATATCTAATGCTTTATCAAAATCACCCTCGCTCATACACGCATGCGCTTCTTGCGGTTTTGTCGCATCACTTCCCATGGAATCTTGTGCTTCTCCCATATCTACGGCACGCTGCACAGCTTCGCGGTCTATAGCTTCCGAAACATTCATAATGAGCGATCGGGCAACTTCACGGCCCTGTTTGCCGCGCGTATGCAAGTAGTGCTGCACCGTTTCCGAAAGCGCCGCAAGTTTATTCCATGCACCGGGAATTTCGGTGAGGTAATGCATCGCTCCTCTCTCATTTCCTTTTTCCAAAAGTTCGGTTGCAATCATGACCGCTATTTCGGTTCGTTCTTTTTCACTCGCCGTTTCTATGCATACTTCATATACATCCCGTGCACGGTCAAAATTGCCAATGGTAAGATACTCTTGTATCTCGGTTTGATAATCTTTTGCTTCGGGAGCCGAAGTTTCTCCACGTTCGTTGATTGATCCTCTTTCAAGTGACATGGTGGCGTTTTTATGAATCTCCCGCGAGCTTTCCGCTTGGGGATTTACTTGCGGAGTTAAAAATCAAATCCGTCTAATTGAAGCTACAATACTATTTTGGCGGAAATTCCACCTTCACTCATCAATAATCTCAACCTGATCATGAAAATATATCATAGAGTTAAGCGATAAAACACTCGTCGAAAGTCTAATCTCATATACTTGCAGACCGCTATATTGAGAGAGTATATGAGTAATTGTTGTTATGAGTTCAGCTAGGCTGTCAGGTAAGTCATCAACGCGCAAAACTTGCATATCTATTTTTTTCTCCCTATCGTTAATTACAAATGTCCACTGCGAGCCTGTGTAATCCAGTAAGTTTGAATCTATGTAACTATCCTCCAAGGAAAACACGTCAGTACTTTGAACGGCTACCCTCATGTTTGTGAGTTCGTTAGGTGTCAATTGAAATGTTTGAGTTTGTTGTTCTGGTTCATCTAGGGACAAACAATGCCGGTTTGTTTTCTTTCGTGTCACCGTAATCTCCCCGGTATATGTTATGGTTGTTGTTGCAGCATTATGGCATGGAAACGATCCTCCGGTAAACATAGTAACTTGGAAAGCTCGGTTCTGAAACCATAGATCGTAACATTGATGAACTTCGGGCGTCAATTCATCATATTTACCAAGTATGCGGATAGCGTTAGCAAGACAAGTGTCGAGCGCATCTGCAGTTATATGATTTCCAAAGTTTTCTACTGTATTACCTGTATTATTAAACATCTGCTGCGACATCTCATCCGTAATGGGTTGCAGAAAATTTATAGCAAACAAAAAATAAGCAGTTACACCAATGATAATTATACTGATAACCAAACCACTAGCTATAAGAATTTTTCGTAAAGAAAGAATCATTGTATAAAAATTTTTTTGCCCGCCCGCCCATTCCGCGTCCCGCGAAGTGGGACGAGGACAGAATTCCGTTCGAGCTATTTCAAGAATACACCGCCAATTGGGAAAATGCAAATTTAAAAAGGTCAGCTCGCGGCGCGGAACGCGCCGCTCGCATAGAATTTGAAAGGGATTTTTTGGACGAAGTTCGAATGTATTTCGGGCAAAATCCACAGGATTTTGACGAATAACACTTGCGCCTCGGCCGCTCGCTTCGCTCACGATGCCTGCTCGGTGTTGCTTCGTGTTCACTCGGTGGCTTCGGCGATGTCCGTGGTAACTCTTTGTGCTTGCCCCACCCTCCCAGTGCGCACACAAATCACCGCCGTTTTTAGGAAATATTATAAAACGGCGGGGATTACTCCCTTTAAATAACAAACCACCCCTTAAAAGAGGTGGTCGAGAAGGTGTATCTTTTAATCACTATTGTGCGTGCCTCTCCGATAAATCTGAATTTCTGAATGTCGCATCGAGCACTCAAGTTCTATCGACTAGATCACTTTTTCCAAGTACCTATTTTCTACGATTGTACGGTGACTGATTCGTTGGGCGAAGACTTATATCAAGTTCACTTGCCTTTGAACGAACACCGCCCTCAGGATGACCGAGCTTCAATCCAATGACTCTTGTCGGAGTATTCTGATTAGCCAACTGCGAAAGCTGTCGTTTTTCTTGTGATGTCCATTCTTTACCAGCATTACGATTATATTTTGCCATAATTTAATTCTAAATTTGCTCTAATAATTCGACCTTTGTAAGCAACCAATTTACTTATCTCTCCAAACATACTTCTTACCCAAAGGGGCAAACGGCTTAAGAGGTCTAAGCTGTGGCAACTTCGGTAATTTGGGGAGCCTCGGCAACTGTGGAAGTTTTGGCAAACTTGGCAGTTTGGGATAAAACTTCGGATCTTTAACTAATCTCCATGGCATAGTTTTTTAAATTAATTTTTTGATAATCTCGACCTAGCTAGATAGTGTGGATAACTAGACTTGCATGTTTTCCATAGACTTTCTATACTATAATAGTAGTATATTAGAACAAGATTAGAAAGTCAAGACTATGATAACAAAAAAACAAAAAGAAATTTTAGACTTCCTAAACACATACTCAAAAAACAAAGGGTATGCCCCCTCTCTTGATGAAATCCGTACTCATTTTAAATTAGCGTCAGTTTCAACTGCACATTATTATGTTGATAAACTTGAAAAAGAAGGGTATTTAGAAAAAATATCAAATCAGCCTCGTTCAATCAAAATTTACTCTGATAAAGTTATTAAAACCATAATTCCAAAAAAGATAGAATCTTTTTCGGTGCCAATCTTGGGATCAGCTAACGCTGGTCCGGCAACAATTTTTGCAGAGGGAAATATTAGTGGCTACTTAAGGATTTCTCGTAATGATCTAAACAGAAAAAATGGGGTTTTTGCATTGCGGGTCGATGGTGATTCAATGAATAAAGCAAAAATTAATGGCAAAAATCTTGAAGAAGGTGATTTTGTTTTGATTGATTCTGAATACAAAAATCCTAAAAATGACGATTATGTTTTGTCAGTTATTGACGGCTGTGCAAACCTAAAGAAATTTGAAAGAGATGCAAAAACTGGAACAATTAGATTGCTTTCTGAATCCAAAAATCCTAAACATAAGCCCATTTACGTTTCTAGTGAAGACGATTTTATGGTAAATGGAAGGATTATTTCAGTGGTCAAAAAATAGTTGTATAAAATGCTATAATTAAAACAGCTTATGAACGAAATTTTTAAAATTTACAACTCTCTCTCTCCTTACTATCCAGATTCACGAAATCTTCTAGTAAAACTTTTGGGCTTTTTTGATAATAATCCAGAATTAGATAATCAAACAGATGAACTACTTTATAAAAGTTTACAGACGGAAAACAAAATTGACCCACTAAAGGTTTACCAGTTAATTGGATTACTACATCAGAAGCAGAAGGAGTCTGAAAAAATTGTAAACACGGACAGAAGAAAGCATTTTGGTATTTATTATACTGATTATTCAATTGCACGCTTAATCGCCAAAGAAAGCCTTAGTGAATCAAAAAATAAAGATCTTTTGGCATTGAGTTTCTACGAACCGTGCTCTGGTACAGGTATTTTCGTAATTGCTTATATTGACGAGGTATTGGGAAGAATTGGCAATCTTAATTCCAAAGCTTTCCAAAAGTTTGTTGATCAAATTTACTTCTCGGATATTGATTCCGAAGCTATTGATCTTCTCCTCAAACTATTACCCCTTTACATCAAGTCTAAATACAATATCTCTATAAAAATAAATCTAAAAAATTACTTCAAAGGCGATGTTTTATTTAGTAATCACAATGGAGAAATCAAAAAAGTAAGCCCGAAAGATATTTTTAGAATTCCTGAGGGTTTTGATATTGTTTTAACAAATCCTCCTTATAAATTACTCAAGGCAAATGGAAATAAGTACAAAGACGAATCAAGCTCAAACCAGCACGCACTTGATATCAAGGGTGTTCTGGACTTTATCAGAACAAACAATGTCTATAAATTTAATCAAGGGACACTTAATTACTACAAAATTTTTCTGGAAGAAATTCTTGAGAATTATACACATCAATCAAGTAAGGTTGGTGCAATAATTCCGATCACATTATTAAATGATAAACAGAGTGAACTTCTTAGAAAGAGAATAATAAATAAATATAAGTTATTTAAAATCTATATAATTCCTGAAAAAAATGAATTTTTTCCAGACATATCTCAGGCTTTTTGTTTCTTTGCTTTAGATAAAAAAGAGTCGGGGAATGTTATACGAATCAATCCAAAAGTGGCTAGTCAAAATGACTTTGCTAACGAAGGAGTTGAGGTAAATATCGATCATATTGAAAAAATAAGTGAAACTGCACCGATTGTTATAGAAAGTGAAATCGGGTGGAAAATTTTACAAAAGCTGAATGCATTTCCAAAACTTCGTAGTTTAGCTTCGGTTTGTAACGCTAGAGGCGAATTAGATTTAACTTTAGACAAAGGTTTTATAACGAAAGAAAGGACATCCCTGCCTCTTCTAAGAGGAAATAATATAAGTGAATTTTCTTATACGTTGGGTGAATTCTTTACTGATGAAAAATTCATGAAAAAAACCGCCGAAAAAAATAAATATATATCAAGGGAAAGACTTGTCTGTCAGCAAATATCAAATATCCACCTTGAAAAACGTTTGAAATTTACAAAAATACCTGAAAATATTGTTTTAGGTAACTCTTGCAATTTCCTCACATTTGACGAGTCGCTTTTCGGAAATCAGGAAGTTAGTCTTGATTATTTATTAGGGGTACTTAATTCTATGTTGTTAAATTGGAGATTTAAAATAACGAATTCAAATAATCACATTAGCAACTACGAACTAGCAGAATTACCGATTATCATACCTTCAATTTCTGATAGAAATGAAATAGAGAAATTGGTTTCTCTTATTAAAAATACTGATGATCAAGAAAATGTATATAAATTAAATACAAAGGTATTTGAGTTGTACGGCTTAAACAACAAAGAGATAAATTATGTACTAGGAAAACATGAAAAAATAGTCGGTTCGTTTTCTAAACCACAAAAAGAAAGTTTATTCGCCTATGGTATATAATCACACAACTTATTCATTGAGCAAAAATGACCTTAGAATGGTTAGATCCGTTCCACCTGGAGGAAATTGGAAAAATATTCCTCTTGATATACCATCGAAAAGACTTGAGCAGATACGAGTTTCCGGTGGAAGAACTACCCTATACGGACGTCTTTCTTTTGAGAAACCTAGCTATACAATAACCACATATTTCAATCGTCCAGGAAATGGCACATACATTCACCCTATTCATGATCGTGTAATAAGTGCTCGTGAAGCAGCTAGATTTCAATCTTTTCCTGATAATTATATTTTTCAAGGATCGAAAGGCTCTTTGTGTAAACAAATCGGTAATGCCGTTCCTCCTTTACTAGCCTTTTCTATCGCAACTCAAATAAAAAAGAGGACGAAAACAAAAAACTTGCTTGATCTTTTCTGTGGGGCTGGCGGACTAAGCCTTGGTTTTGGTTGGGCTGGATATAATGTTGTTGTTGCTAATGATAATTTCAAACAAGCCTGCGAAACATACAGAGCTAACCATAAAGATACAGTTTTAATTGAGGGTGATATTACAAACAAAAAGATTCAAGGTGAGATTTTGGAAAAATCAAAAAAAGGTAAGGTTGATATAATTGTTGGAGGTCCACCTTGTCAGGGTTTTTCTCATGCGGGCAAAAGAATGATAGATGACCCTCGTAATCTTCTATATAAGGAATTTGTAAATGTTGTAAAGAAAATAAAACCAAAGGTTTTTTTGTTAGAAAACGTAGAGGGTATTATGACTATAAATGAGGGGAAGACTTACGAGGAAGTTAAGAGTAATTTTGAAGAATTAGGTTACTCTGTGGTTGGACATAAACTACATGCCGTTAAATTTGGCGTACCTCAGAAAAGAAAACGAGTTGTAATTATAGGAACACTGCAAGGAGATCCTGAAACTTTTTTCCCGGAGCCGCTCATTTTTGATGAGAAGAATTATATCACTACACAAAACGCCATAGGTGACTTGTTTAATACTGAAGTTGGTGATCAATATAATCCTATTAGAATAACAACTAAACCGACGCACTTTTTTCAAAAGTTTGTTAGAGGATTACTTTCCCCACAAGAATACATTAAAATTTTTAGTTAAATTTCTTGGAGAGGTGCTTAGCAACAACTTCAAATGTTTCAAGGAGTTTTGATAAAGCTTTCTTCTCGTTGCTACTCTCAAGGTATTTAATAACTTGAGTAAGATTTTCCTCTATCTCACCAGTGAGCCATTTTTTTAGGTTTCTATTTTTCTTCAAGGAATACTGCTTCAAGGATTTGAGTGAAATTCTTATGTATCGCTTTGCGTTATTTGTATACTGCTTTTTTGTCCCACTAGTCTTTATCATTTCTTTGTAAGTTCCGGTTTGCGGGTCAAAAACCTCAAACTTTATTGAAAACTTTGCATATTCTGGATGTAAAAAATTCTTAATTAAAAAATCTTTATGCCCTTTTTCAGCAAGGTACGAAAATATTGAAAGGATGTGGTGCATATTTTCACGCATCAGTTTTCCAAGTTTTAATGCATCTGTATCATTGCTGACCTTATTCTTAAGTAGATTCCAAATAGATTTTGAATGAGCAGATACAATTGGTTCATCCATCTCTTCTTGAAGAAGTAATTTAATATCTTCAAATGTCATTCTATTATTTCGTGCAGAATTAGCCGCTCTGGTTAACGGTCTGAATCTGGTTCTATGACTAAAGCCGAGAGAGATAGGGCCGAGATGATCAGGGCTAACACCGTGTTTTTGAAATTCTTTCATTAGCCAACTTGCAGCTTTCCAATCTCCCTCAGACCAATTTTCATAAGCACGCCTATCTTCGCCATATCGTGCAAGATTGCTTTTATGTCTTCCCGTGTCCTGTTTACTTCGACAACATAAATTATAAGTATGATAACCGTCCAAACGATCTGGAGCATTACTCATAGCCCCAGGACTCAAAGAATTGCGTTTATTAGGGTAAATATAGTCTAAACTCATAACATTTCCACAAATCTGACACGGTTTTTCTCCTGTCGGATGAATGGCTCGAGCAGTTTTTGATATCCAAGCATCGCCTTTTGGTAAACCTAACTCTTTTCTTTTTGTATCCCACCATTTTAAACGAGCTTGTCCCGCTTCACTGTTTCTGGTTACCACCCAACGAATTGAGCCATCTTTCTTATATAAAAAAGGTATGCCAGCATAATTCTTATGCTCAGTAATAAATTTCATATATTTTTTAAAATTGGGATGCCAATCTCTTTTTATTCGTTTTGCCATAATTATTTTTCGTTATTAAATCGTAGGCCAAGCTCGCCAATGACATGTAGTGGATAGCCAGATTTTTATCTAAATCACGAGCGGGAGTATGCGCCTTTTCATTTCTCAAAAATTGAATTGACATGTGTAAAAATTTCACGCCTTCAAAAAAATCTTTTTCTGCATTGTTAGCGGGCTGATGGCCAAAAATCTTTTCGTAATTTGAATTGCCAAAAGCGTCCGTAGCTTTTTCCTCTCCGGTTATGTCTTTCAACTTCTTTCTGACAATCTTATATGCTTCCTCAACGGCATTAAAATAGTGTCCGCTATTTAGTAATTTTTTGACATGATCAAAAACTTCCTTTTGCAAGGTAATATTGATGTTGCCATTTTTGAATGTCGCTTGAGATTTGTTTTCTTCTCTTGCCTTCGCTCCTAAAAGTTTTGCCGCGATTGCTCTTGTGACCTTTATTCTGTCGGCAGGAAAATCTACTCGTTTAAGATTATCAATTAAACTTTGGCTCTCAATATATTTAATAAGTTTCAATATAATTTCACCGACTGTCTTGTCGTCTGCTTCAAGCCATAAACCTCTCAAGCGATTTGCCTTTGATCCGCTAGCGTAATTATATTTTTGAGTATAAATATCAATGCCGACATCATCTCTAAAAAACTCACCCATTGTTCTGTAGGAGAAATTCAAAACACCACCACCAGCCATTTGGAAAAGTTTTTCTAAAATTTGCTTCTCAATTGTGGTTAAATTTGCCATAATTTTATTTCATTAAATCATCAAGCGAAACGCCGAGAGCGTCCGCAATTTTTTTGACTGTATCAATTGTGGGGTTGGGAGTAGAGCAAGCTTCAATCTTGGCGATTGTATGAAAAGCAAGATCCGCTTTCTTTGAAAGCACATCTTGAGAAATACCGAGCTTGTTTCGGTATTTTCTTATATTGTCCCCAATTGTGGATTTTTCGTTTGGCATATTCGTATAGTTTTACTATTATTATTGTATAATAGTAAAAACATCGCTTATTTATAGTTAGTATATGGAATTTTTAGCATTTAGTCAAACAAAATTAGGGAGTTCCTTCGACATAACGCGCGCACTCGCTCGTTCCTTTGGCAACCCCGCGCCGCATTAAAAGTTTTTTCGCGCGAGAAACAGCCTGTTGGGGCAACTTTGGTGAAACGAGCGGCTTGACTTCCTTTCCCTTTTTTGCTATAATTGGTTTATCTTGACGTTTTTGAGTTGCTGGACGACTGGGAAGACCACCAGCTCCCGCTTCGGCGGTGTCAGACGGAGGAGTCGTTGCCCTCCACAGCAACTCAAAGCCGTTAAGATATGACTTCTTGGTAGACATTACGGAAACGATAATATCGTTGCCGATTTTTTGTATTTCAATGAGTACCGCATCGGAACGGTGCTTTTTTACTTTCTCGCTTGAAACAACAAAGAATCTATCCTCGCCCTGATCCCCTGTTTGTTTACTTTTTCTTATTTCTACCGGTTTGTTTAGTATACTCGGTATCGCATTAAAAAGACGCTCACCCTCTTTGCCTTTTTCAGACAAATGCTTCAAGCTCTTTCGCGTAAAAGAAATATCCTTACCTTCTTCTATGTCAATGACATCTGCAATCTCTTTGGGAAGAGTGATACCCGAACGTATAAG
>Ga0210019_1003445_pt1 | contig 14511 bp, 10 predicted proteins | sample CryGeyCG2114_020_2_FD_183969 | JGI IMG/M metagenome (GOLD analysis project Ga0210019, IMG submission 183969) | Groundwater microbial communities from aquifer - Crystal Geyser CG11_big_fil_rev_8/21/14_0.20 (SPAdes) (version 2) | ecosystem: Environmental > Aquatic > Deep subsurface > Groundwater ...
GGTTCCACAAGCACAAAAGAGAATACGATCGATTTGACGGAGTTCAGCAGGCGATGTGTTTAAACCGCCGAAGTGAGCCGTACTGTTGTCATCAGAAAAGCGCCCCCGCATTGCATTTTCTAAGGCAGTTGGCTGCTCGAAGATCTCCTTTTCCATGAAGTGCTTATACTTACCCAAACTAGAATCTTCGATTTTCCAGTCTACTTGGTGAATAATCGCTTCTACGCGTTCATCTCCGATCGTAGAAATGGTAAATTTATTTTTAGTGAGATGGGCAACTTCGCCGTCATTTAAATAAATAACATTTTTAGTTAAACGAACAAAGGCCGCCACATCACTGGCAATCAAATTTTCATCGTGGCCAATGCCGAGAACTAAAGGAGATCCCTTACGCGCTCCGACCATTTCATTGGGGTGCTCTTCGCATATGACCGCAATCCCATAAGTTCCTTCTATATGCGCCAAGCTTTTACGAACACTCTCCATAAACCTATTTCGGCCATTATCTTTGGGTTCTTTATGATAATGGTAGGCAATTAAATTAACGAGGACTTCGGAGTCCGTCTCGGACTTAAACGTATAGCCCTTTCCCAATAAAAACTCTTTTATGCTGTGATAGTTCTCGATAACCCCGTTGTGAACAAGCGCGAAAAGCCCATCCGAACTTAAATGCGGGTGTGCGTTTAAATCATCCACTTTACCATGGGTCGCCCAACGCGTATGGCCTAAACCGATATGGCCAGACAAATGTTTTTCGGCAACTTCTTTTGCAACGACAGCCACTCGCCCTTTGCGCTTGATCAATTTGATTTTATCACCACCATTAATCACGGCAAGCCCTGCGGAGTCATAACCCCGGTATTCTAAACGTTTTAACCCATCAACGACAACAGGGGCTGCGTCTTTATCTCCAATATAGCCAATAATACCGCACATGAAATCAAATATTTTCTATGGCATACTTGCTTGAATTCGTTTTATAATCAAACATAATTTTGTTACCTTCAAATAGACAACCATGAGAAATAAGATCATATGCGTTATTATGGGCGGTGGGCGTGGCTCGCGGCTTTACCCCTTAACGAAACTCCGATGCAAACCGGCGGTACCGTTAGCAGGGAAGTATCGGCTTGTGGATATTTCCATCAGTAATTGCCTTAACTCCGGCTACAATCGCATTTATTTGTTGAGCCAGTTCAATACCGCATCTATGCACAGGCATGTTCAAGATTCTTATAAATTTGATCCCTTTGGCGGAGGCTTTGTTGACATTTTATCGGCAGAGCAAACGGAAATGAGCTCTAACTGGTATCAAGGCACCGCGGATGCCGTACGCCAAAACATGAAGCACTTTCGGGCTAATGATGACGATTTGTTTGTCATTTTATCCGGTGATCAATTGTACCGCATGGATTTAAGATCAATCGTAGAAAAGCACCGCCAGTCTGAAGCCGAAGTAACCATTTCCACTACGTTGGTTCCGAAAGAGCAAGCTCACTCGTTTGGGATTATGAAGATAAGAAACGATTTTTCGATTTCTGAGTTTATTGAAAAACCACAAAGCAAACAACAAACGGATGACCTTGTCATCAACGATCATATCAAGCAAAGTCTGTCTTCCCCATCTACTTTAGGACAAGGAGAATACTGCCTGGCATCGATGGGGATTTACGTCTTTAACGCTTCCACGCTAAAAAAAGCGCTTGAATCGGATTTAGCAGACTTTGGTAAAGAGATCATTCCCAGCATGATCGGAAAATCAAAAATGGTCAGTTACATTTTTGAGGGTTACTGGGAGGATATCGGAACAATTGATGCCTTCTTCAATGCTAATTTGATGCTAACGGATACGCTGCCTAAATTTAATTTCTACGACTCTGATAATGTGATTTACACGCATGCGCGATATCTCCCGGCATCGAAGATTAATAACGCCCACATAAACCATTCCATTATAGCGGAAGGCTGCATTATATCAAAAGCGACATTAAACCGTTGCGTGATTAGCGTGCGCTCGATCATCCGCGATGGGTCTGTCCTTGAAAATGTATACATGATGGGCGGAGATGACTTAAAAACGCTCGACGAAAAACCAATTTCAAAAAACGGCAGAATCCCTGAAGTCGGCATTGGAGAAAATTGTCGTATTTCAAACGCAATTATAGATAAAAACGCGCGCATCGGAAATAATGTCGTCCTTTCTCCAAAAGGAAAGCCCGATCATTACGAAGAGGGTGCTGTTTACGTACGCGATGGCGTTCTCATTGTTACAAAAAATGGTATTGTTCCGGACGGCACAGTTATCGCATAATCAGATTTTACCCCTACATACATGAACAAAATTCTATTTTGCACCGATGGCTCTCATTACTCGGAAGTTTCACTTGAATATGCTTGTTGGTTAGCTAATCATTGTCGCAAAGACATAGACTGCCTATACGTTTCCAGCAGCGAACAGTTTGAACTTTCCATGATCCCCCTTACCAGAACCGGGATTGCTTCAGAATCTTACCAAGCTTTCTTTTCGCAATACCAAGAAATGGAAGCCCTTAAAAGCGAGTCGATAAAAAATAGAGTTGGCGAACTTCTTAGAGAGAAGGGGTTCCAGGGCAAATGGGAATTTATTCACAAAACAGGCCACATAGTAGACGTGATACAATCCATCGAGCACGATGCGGAGTATGTTGTTCTGGGAAAAAGAGGTGAAAATGCAAACCTTGCAGCAGGTCACTTAGGGGGAACAATGGAGAAACTAATCCGTATTACCAAAAAACCCTGTTTATTAACCGCTTCAAAATTTATCGAACCGAAAAAAATATTGATTTCCTATGACGGCAGCTTTACTTGCGCTAAGGCCGTTGAGCACCTTGTCTCACATCCGTTTTTTAAAGATTTAGAAATGCATATTGTAACGGTATTAGATGATAGCGTTGTTAGGGATAAGGCAAATGTGCTCATCCATCAAGCTGTCGCTGTCGCTCATGATGCCGGCGTTCAGCCTATACATAAAATTTTGGACGGTAAAATTGAAGACGTTGTTCCGAGTTATGCTCAAAAAGAAGGCATTAGTCTTTTAGTCTTAGGGGCTCATGGCCATAGCCGCATAAGAGATTTTTTCGTGGGCAGCCATTCCATGGACCTAATTCGCGCATGCCATATACCCGTTCTGTTATATCGCTGATTTTCTTTTTAAACGGGAATAGATAACAATACCCACTCCCGCAATCAGTAAAAACAAGGAATAAAACTGTCCGCGGCTCATCCCCAATAAGAGGGATGCATCGGGTTCGCGGAAAAACTCATCCACGATGCGCAAAACGGCATAGGCCGCTAAAAACTCCCCTGCAATACAGCCAACCGGCAACGGCCTTTTTTTCCAAAAACGAAGCTGCGTGTACAGCAATAGAACAAGTCCCTCGAGAAAAGCAGCATACAACGACACTGGATGCCGGGGAGCTATCATTTCCACTGGCATATTCGCCCAAGCGGCACTGCGGGGAAAAATAACGGCCCAAGAAACATCCGTAACCGTTCCCCAAATTTCTCCATTAATAAAATTTGCTAAACGACCGAACAGGATCCCCGGGGGGGCTAACGTGACAACAATATCCCCTACTAAAAACGGAGATGTTTTTGTCGATTTTGCAAACCACAGGATAGCAATAAAAACACCCATGAAGCCACCGTGGCTGGCCATACCGCCTTGCCAGATATAAAAAAGCGTCCACGGCTGATGAATAAAATTCTGAAAATCGTAGAACAACATGTAGCCCAAACGCCCCCCGATTAAAACCCCGAGAATCAAGCCGGTCATCAAAACGCCTTGTTGGTCCGGGTTGAAAGGCGATCTTCCGTATTTATAATAAAGACGAAGCAATCCTACTGCTGCAAAAAAACCCAGTAAGTAAGCAATTCCATACCAACGGATGCCATCCAGCCACCACCCCTCTGGGAAGCGGACAATGAAGGGATCCAAATCATGTACCCAATAAGCTAAACACACATTCATAAAAGCAAAAGTTAAGTAGCCATTAAACAACTCGTAGAAGAAAGCGTATAGGAAAAAAGAAAAACAGGGTAGGGCAGGTTTTCCAAAATGGTGGGCCCTGCTGGATTCGAACCAGCGACCAAAGGATTATGAGTCCTCTGCTCTAACCGCTGAGCTAAGAGCCCGATCATGCTTAAGGATATATTGAAAAAAAAGGAGTTGTTTGCAAGCTTTTATGTATTTTAGTGTGGATGAAAGCGCGTTAATGTTGTAAAACACGATAAATCGTACCGCAGATGGACGATTCTCCTATGCTCCAAATCTTTTTTGCTTTCCTTATCATACTTACCTGGACGATATTCAACATCCTCATTATCGTTTTACGCAAGTCCCTCTTACTCACGATCTACAATACAATTGACGACGAAGAGCTTCAAAGAATTAGCCTTTCGCCCAAGCTAAATCGGCTAATCCACAATGTAGATCACCTCATCCTGAGTCTTAAAATTTTATTATCATTAAGCCTCACCTGTCTTGGGGGATATCTTTTTTTCTTTTACACAAAACAGCTGGCCAGCATACAAGATGTCTTCCTGTTATTTGTTCTCAGTTCTTTACTGATAAGCCTTGTATTGTATCTTGTGACCGAATTCTCCCTGTCTAAATGGATATATAAGCACAACGAATCCATTTTAACGGAATTTTCTTTGCCCCTTATCGTTGTAGGAAAGCTATTTGCGCCCTCACGTGCCCTCGTAAAGAAATTTCAACGAAATATAAATAAAGAAAGCAATTACCGTAACCTGATTGCTAAAAAACTACGACTCGCTTATCTTGCCGAAGAGTTTAAAGGGAAAAAAGGCATTTTCTCGAAACAAACCAAAAGGATAGCACTCAACGCACTCCGAATCAGAGGGTTAGATGTCTCTGATGTCCTCTTACCAAGAAATCAAATTCAGTATCTAGACCTGGAAGACGATATTGGTGAAAACATTAAAGTTGCTAAAGAAAGCGGACACACCCGCTTTCCGCTATGTAATGGCGACCTGGATCATTGTATCGGCATTATTCATATTAAAGACCTGTTTCATTACGATCAAAAGTATGAATCCCTCGATCTTAGAGAAATACAACGGAAACTTCTACGCGTACCTGAAAAAACACCCGTGGAACAAGCACTAGAGCGCATGCTGCATCTCAAAATTCATATGGCAATTGTCATTGACGAATTTGGCGGAACGGTTGGGCTAATAACATTAGAGAGAATTTTGGAAGAAATCGTAGGTGCCATTCACGATGAATTTGATACCGAAGAGGAAATGCATATTAAACCCTTGGCGCGCAATCGCTACCAAGTGGCTGGGTTAACTACAATTCACGAAATAGAGCACTTTTTAGGCATATCAATCGATAATAACGCTGTTTCTACGTTTAGTGGCCTTATTACTACTGAATTAGGCCGCATTCCTGAAAAAAACGAAAAGCTACACCTCCACGGAATGGAAATCACCATTGATACCGTGGATGACAAAAGAGTCATTTACGGGACCGTGTCATTGGAAAAGAGGCATAAACCGTACTAGCATAATTGTTAACAAAACACATCTATAGTATAAAAATTAAAAAAGCATTATTTTTCTTGTTTTTTTTACCACATCCTCATATGGTTAGGATTTGTTACCCAAGACCTATTGATAATTTTCACAATCATGAAGAGAAAAATCAACCAACTGATCCTACAAGCCCTTTTTGCAACTACGGTTGTAACCTCGGGTTTTGCTACAAGTCCACTTGTTAATATTAATGACAAAGTGTACCTCCTGTTCAACGGAAGTGCAACCGGACGTTACGTTTCTAATGTTTTTGCGGACAATACCAACAGAAAAGACGACTTTATTTCCATTTTGTCTCCCGGTGTGGAATTGATGACCAGCGAGAATGCGGAACTCAAAGTAAAAGCCTTTTTTAGAGAAGACTTTTATTTTTATGCCACAAGGACAAAATTAGACACCCAGAATGCCAACGTCATTGTCTTTGCCAATTATGACAAAAGCAGATTGAGCTCTCGTTTCTTTTTCACGTTTTACCAAACCGACCAACCAACCCCGGCAATTAATTTCCGTGGCGCACTCGTATCTCGTGCCGTATGGGAAGCAAAAATTCAGGAAGAATATCGTATATCTACCAAAACGGCAGTCGGCGGTGGATTTGAGTTTCATGATACCTATTTTCGTTCAGGGCAGCCCGGTCTTGTAAACTATCAAATTTATACTATCCCGGTAGTTTTCTGGTATAAGTATTCACCTAAGCTCGAATTTGGCCCTGCGTATCGCTTCCGGTACACAGACATGAGAGCTGGCGGCAGAGATCGAGTAGACCATTTCGTCAATTTTGCGGCTCGTGGAGAACTGGCTCCCAAGCTTATGGGCGAAGTCAACGTGGGTGTTCAGCATCGTCACATTTACGGCCGAAGCACAACCGCCAGAAATGCAAGAAACACAATAGGTTTTGCGCTTATTTCCAAACTAACCTACAAGGCTACAGAAAAAATAACCGTTGATGGTGGCGTCAATCGAGACTATAGCGTGGGTTCTACCGGTCAGTCTATCAACAACTTCGGTGGAAATGTTAATGGTAAATACCAGTTTACCGAAATAATATCTGCTCTGGCTGGGTTTAGTTACAATCGCGCCAATTACCAATTTTCTAATAGAAAAGACAATACGTACAACGGTAACATAGGCGTAGGCTATGATTATAATAAATATGTACGTTTAGGTGCTGGGTATACCTACCAGTACAATGATTCTAATATCAGTGCAAATAGTTATGTTAATAACATTGTTAACGTCACTGCATCATTGCGCTATTAAGAAGCTTAAATAAAAACTTTGATGAGGGAAATTAAAGAGTTGTTTCCCTCATTTTTTTTGTTATATTTCAAGAACTGATGAACAAAAAACTCCTGATCGTTATATCCCTTTTTCTATCCCTACATTCAGCATTCTCAGACAGCACATTCAGAAATAACAACAGTGCTATAAAGAAGATGCAGGTTTCTCAGCTAACCAGTGCCGGCATTGAAAAAGAAAAGAGCCTGAAACAAATATACAAGCTCATGCCGATGGATTTGCTAAGGGTTGAGATTGGGGAAGAACCTGAATTTCCTAAAGAAGTTCGCGTAGCTGCGGACGGGACAGTCTCGCTCCCTCACATCAGAAAAGTAGCTGTAGGTGGTAAAACACTTTATGAAACTGAAAAAATCATTACAGATCTTTATCTTGACGGTTACTACATTGACCCCCAAGTACAAATTCAAATTATTGAGTATGCAGAGCGCAAGGTACAAGTATTGGGGCAAGTCAACAAACCAGGAAATGTATTAATTCCGCCTGAAGAAAACCTTACCCTCACAAAAGCAATCAGCGGCGCGGAAGGCCTAAATTTACGAGCCGATAGCCATGCGGTACAAATCAGACGATTAAATACTGATGGCAAAATTGAGGTGGTGAAAGTTGATTTCATGTCCATTTTGAAAAAGCCTGATTCAGAAGATATCTACTTAAAAAATGGAGACACCATTTTTGTCCCCGAAAGTATCTTCTAAAATAAACGATAAACAGTTCTTACCCTATTTTCATGAAAGATAATCATTCCAACAAAAACGAACCAGAAGACCAGAAGAGCTACGGCGGATATTACAACGGCTATGGTAGTTACTCTTACGGTTACGGTTCAGGTGCTTACGAAGAAAACAACCAAAGAAACATCAAAGATTACCTCCTCATTCTCAGGGAGCGCGTATGGCTCTTAGTGTTTGTTTTTGCGATTATATTTTTAGGCAGTATTATTTATTTGATAAAGGCGACCCCAATTTATGAAGCAGAGGCTATGCTTCAAATTTTAAGAGATGACACAACGGTTTTGGGCGTCCGTAGCGTAGAATCTAATGAAGTTCGTACGAGTGAGGACTTAAATACCCAAATTAAGGTTCTTGAGAGTTCTACCTTAGCAAAAGCAGTTGCTGATCGTCTTCAAAAAGAAAATTTGACGGATGTGTTCTTAGCGCCTTATAGCGTCTCTAACAAATCAAAGGAGGCGATTGCAGAGATTCTGTTTCATAACAGAAAAATCGTACCAGAGCGATCCAGCTTAATGATTATGCTGGCCTATAATCACCCTGATCCTGAAATTGCGGCAAAAGTTGCTAACATGTTCGCGGAAGAATATATTAATTACAATATGACGCTCAACATAGATGGCTCAATGAAGGCAATCTTCGACTTGAAAGAGCGTGCGAAAGAGCAACAAAAAGTTGTCGAGAACATTGAAACCCAAATGGCAGAATACCGTGAAAAGTACGGTACTGTTTCCCTGGAACAGCAAGCCGATATCGACCACCAAGAGCTCACTGAGATTAATAAAACGGTTACCGATGCTCGTAGGGACTTCGATATCGCTCAGTCCAGAAAAAACCTCGTTGACCAATATATAAAGTCTGGGGGTAAGCTATGGGATCTTTCTTTCATCAATTCTATCCCTCAAGTAGAGCAGCTTCTATCAGATCTTGCTACAAAAAATATTGAAATCAGCTCCTTAGAGAAAAGATACGGCGCAAAACACCCTAAAATGATCGAAGCGACTCGCGCAAAAGAGCAAACAGAAATAGAATTAAAGTCCGCGTTAGATTCCTCCATTAACAAGGTTTATGCTAATTATGACCACGCAAGAGACTTTTTAATACAATCCGAAAAACGATTGGCTCAAAAGGAAAAAGGCATTATTAATCTGAGTAAAATAAAAGTAGAGTACAGCACACTTTCGCGAGATTTCGAAGTGAATCAAGGGCTTTATCAGTCCATGGTGCTACGGCTTAATACCGAAATGGCACAAATAGATTTAAAAAAGCCAAGTGCGCGCATCATCGATTTTGCGGTTGCCCCCGGGCACCCAGCCAAACCCAAAAAAGTAATTATACTTGCGCTTGGGCTTATGGGCGGTATAGCTAGTGGATTAGGAGCCGTGTTTGCAATAGCATTTTTTGATGACCGCATCAAAACTGCTTTTGATATAGAATCCGTTGTTGGCCTTCCGTTACTTGGCGTCATTCCCCGCATGGCCAACTTAAATACACAAGAAAAGGCAAAAACGGTCGTTAAGGGTACAGAAAAAACCGTCCTGGAGTCATTTAGAGCCATTGATTCTCTTTTACGGCTTAATAAAGCCAGCAAACCCGCTAGAGTCATTACCGTTACCAGTACTCTCCCGAGTGAAGGCAAGTCTTTCTTTACGACCAACCTTGGGTTAACTTTTGCCGCCAATGATGAAAAGGTATTGATTATTGATGCAGACTTGCGCATGCCGAGTATTGGAAGTTCACTCCAGCTCGATAAGAAAAAGGGTATTCTTCAATATTGCGAAGAAGGGGCGACTTTAGACGATATTGTTAACAAAAATGTGTATTCTAATTTTGATGTTATCACCGCTGGTGGGAAAGCAACAAACCCAACTCAAATTTTCTTAAGCCCTCGCTTTCAGCAATTACTGGAAGAGGCTAAATCAAGATATTCAAAAATTATTATAGACACGCCACCGTTGGGGGTCGTCAGTGATATCATGAATATTTTGCCTTATACGGACGGCCTTATTTTCGTTGTCAAATTCAATTCCGTGAAACGCAAAACCGCCAAGGCTCATCTCTCTAGACTATTAGAGTCAAACGTGCCTGTGTTTGGAGCGGTTATTAATCAAATCAGCCTGGATATCGTCAACTATTATTACAGTAATTATTACGACAAAACGTATTACGATTATTACAACAACGGTGAACTGCCTGAAAAAAAGAGTAATTTAGATAAAGCTACCAAACTCGCCACACGAGTAAAATCTGCTTTGTCTAAAAAGAAGAATAAAGAAAAGACTTTGGTTTAGCCGATTAAAGAAAGTCGGATTTTAGAGGCTTGAAAAGCGCCCATTCCTAATCTCCAGTTCGTGAGTGATGCCGATAGCTTTCCAAACGATTTTGGGTTCTTTCCGCTATATTCCAGGCATCATCCAATATATCGTAATCCGTTAAAGCTTCAGACCCCTTATAAATGCGCCTCAATGCCTCAAATTTCGCAGATATACCCAGACATAGACAAGTTGTCTGTTCTTTAGCTAAAAGGAAGTTCTGGGGCAAATAAACGATTTTTCCCGTTGCGGGTACCATTGTCTCCGACAAGCCCAGGCTAAAAGTTCTGAAAAGGTTTTTTTACCATCCGGAAGAACGATTGAAACATCACTTAATTCAACTGCTATGCTCATTTTGCTGCCGCACGGGATAATCGGTCATTAATAGCTCGACCAATTCCACTATCAGGGGCTCTTTCAACAGACATAGCACAATATTGCCCATTATCAAGCACCTGCATCAGGTCAAAGAGATTGCGAGCAACATCTTCAAGGTCGCCATGCTCACTTAACCAAAAACGTTCTTCGTTTTCAAAAACCGGCTTTATGTCCTCCTGTGGTCTTTTTTGATAAACGACAGCGATTTTCTTTCCCTCAATGGCCTCGATTGCTGAACTTTTCGGCGCGCTGCCCTGCTCAAATAAGTAAATTGAACACCGTGGGCTATAATGCTTCTCCAGCAGACCAGGTGCTAATTGCGCGATATTTTGGCTCTCCTCATCTGCATTACTTTTCTTAGTGGCGGAAGCTTCCAACTGCGCAACCGCGCATTCTAAGACCTTTTCAATATCTTCTCGGCTAATCGGCCCTGAGCGCATGATCTTCGGCTGCTCGTTATGTCCTAGATACAAAATAGTTGATTCTAGACCAATTTCACAGGCTCCGCCATCCAGCACCATGGCAATTTTTTTTCCTAAAGTCTTCTCAACATGTTCAGCCTTTGTAGGGCTCACGTAACCAAACGGGTTTGCGCTTGGGCAGGCTAGGGGAATGCCAGCTTTCTCTAGGACCGCTCTAAAAAGCGGATGCTTCGGCATGCGGATTGCCACCGTATCCAATCCAGCCGTTACTAAATCTGGCACAACCGGCTTTTTCTTAAGGATAATTGTTAATGGGCCAGGCCAAAATGCTTCTGCGACTTTATAAGCTTCCGTGGTAAAATGAGCCAATGCTTCTGCTTGCTTTAAGTCGCGCACATGGATAATCAAAGGATCAATCAAGGGACGACCCTTAACCTCAAAGATCTTTCGTACGGCAACAGTATCCAGGGCATTTGCCGCAAGCCCGTACACAGTTTCCGTTGGTAACGAAACAAGCTGCCCTTCTTTAAGAAAATGGGCAGCCTGTAAAATTGTATTCGCGTGCAACAAGCCGTTATTAAACGGTTTTTAGCAGCCTTACATCATCACTTTCATATTACGAGCGCGTTTGATCGTTTTCGTAATATGGCGATGTTGCTTGGCGGATAAACGGGTAATGCGGCGTGGCAATATTTTGCCTGTTCCCGTTACGAAGCGTTGCAGCTTTTGTACGTCAGCCCACGTAAAGTCTAAAGGATTCAAAGAATGCTTCGGTTTTTGTTCTGTTTCGTTTTCTGTACTCATAGAAGGAATTGATTAAAATTCATTATTCAAAGAATGACAACACAAAAATTAACCTTTCTTGACTTTTTTAACAAGACACTTATTCTAACCCTTTTAGAAACGAAGTTTTTTGGGTCCCCATAGTTTAATGGACAGAACCGCGGTTTCCTAAACCGTTAATCCCAGTTCGATTCTGGGTGGGGGCACCATTTCTGCCATTTGCAACTGCTTATGGCTAAGATTTTTAGCGATATTCTTAGAGGATTTTGATTGGGTACACATTTGATCATATGAAATTCTGGGGTTATTGACCGTCTTTTTTTCACAAACCCTAATATAACTATATTAAATAAATAAATTTCTTATTATTATTATGCTTCGGGATTTGCGCTAAAATCTTATTAAGCAATTGAATAACAGTTGTTTGCGAATTATTTTCTTTGTTAATAACTTCGGGGGTTATTCCCATGTCTTGTGGATATGTTTAGATACCCCAAAAACTCCCCATGCTTTTCAGATCTTATTCCCTAGATATTCACAGTCGGTATTTTTGGCATACTTCTTTCCTTTATTTCCCCCAAAGACAGCTTTTTTGGGCGAAATTTACGATTTGGCGATGTGAGATAACTTCACAAGGGTTATAAAGATCCGCTAATGGCTGTAGGATTCTTTAGCGCAAAAAAACTTATGCACACTTCATTATAATGCATTTCTCGTCATTGAGGCTCCTTCAGGTGCGTTTGCTAAAGCAGTCAAAAATTCTTAGATAGAGACGGGATAGTGCTGCAAGTGATTTATCCTCAATACGGAGCCAAGTCGCGCAAGATTTCTCGAGGCTGGGCTCCATTTTCGGGCCCTACGTATCCAGCATCTTCCAGAATTTCCATGATGCGCGCGGCGCGGTTGTAGCCTATCTTTAAACGCCTTTGTAGCATGGAAGTCGAGGCTCTTTGTGAGGTGCGAATGACTTCCAATGCTTCTGGTACAAGATCATCTGACCATTCATTGGCATCTGAGCTTCCGCCTTCATCTCCGGAGTCTATTTCCTGCTGAATATGTTTTGCAATCTGTGGAGGACCGTTTTGTTTTAAGAAATCGATGATCGCATTAATTTCTTCATCTGAAACAAAAGCACCTTGAGCTCTTACCAAATCCGCGCTACCGGGAGGCAAGAAAAGCATATCACCACGACCAATGAGTTGATCTGCCCCACCGCAGTCTAGAATTGTCCTGCTATCTACCTTAGATGCTACTTTGAAAGCAATTCGGCAAGGCAAGTTGGCTTTAATGACACCCGTGATTACATTTACCGAGGGTCGCTGAGTGGCTAAAATCAAGTGAATACCGGCTGCGCGAGCTAGTTGTGCCAAACGTGCGATACAGGTCTCAATATCAGCTGGAGCAACCATCATCAAATCAGCCAATTCGTCTATGATGCAAACAATGTAAGGTAACTTTGATTTAGGAACTTCGATGGAAGCGTCTCGTGGGACTTCGATGTTGTTTACGGCAACACGCTCCTCAGGAGAGAGGGAAGCCTCTAGAGCGGCGGCCTTTTGCCCTTCTTGCTTGTCCTTTAATACCTTTGCGTTAAAGCCGGCAATATTACGCACGCCCATTTTTGCAAAAATTTGGTATCGCCGCTCCATTTCTGAAATCAGCCATTTAAGAGCCCCCGGTACCTTTTTAGGCTCCGTGACGACTGGGATCAACATATGGGGAAGCGAATTATATAACTGCATTTCCACGATCTTTGGATCAACCATGATGAACCGCAAATCTTCCGGGCTGGAGTGATAGAGCAGAGACGCGACCACGGCATTAATACAGACTGTTTTACCGGCACCAGTAGAACCGGCAATCAAAAGGTGAGGCATTTTAGTTAAGTCTGCCACCAACGGTTTACCCGTTACTTCTTTACCCAAGACAACTGGAATTTCCGCTTTGGTGTTGGCCCATGCAGTAGATTCAATGATCTCTCGCAAACAAACCGGCATGGGGTATTGGTTGGGGATTTCTACTCCCACGCAACCCCTTCCTGGCACGGGTGCTAAAATACGGACTGATAATGCTTTTAGCCCAAGGGCGATATTTTTTTCTAAGTTGGCAATTTTCTCAACCCTCACGCCAGGAGCAGGTGTCACATCATATCGCGTGATCACCGGTCCAGTATGAACTTCGGCAGGAATCACTGCTACCCCGAATTCAGCAAGTGTTTTTACCAGATTGTCCGCGCGTTGCTGGTGGTCCTCTTGGGCGTGTTGTTGTACGGTCGGCTGTTGAAGAAGCTCTAAAGTTGGGAAAATATAATTACCCCGTTTAACCGGTAGTTCGACAGCTGCCTTTTCAATTTTCTCTTCGGTATAAATTTTCAAACCATTATCAGATTCTTTAGAGATGCCTTTATCGGCCTTGGGGGCAGTTACAGCGAACTGCTGTTCTTTTGCAACAGGTACTACCTCTTTGATTTTAGCAGATTTCACCTTAGGGAGACGAACGGTTTCAGATTTTTCTACAACACCGTCCACTCGGGTTTCATCTCGTTTAAAAATATTTTTGATTACCTGTGATAAACGCTTTCCTGAGCCAGAAGTTAAATTGGCAGAAAGGAGCGCGCAGGTTTTAAGATTACGCTGAATGTTTTCAAACGTTTTAGCCGGGGTTTCTGCTCGCGTAAACGTGCCGACTAGGCCAACACAGTACGTGACTAATAGCAGAAGGGTTCCGCCAAATTTTCCTAAATTACTAACCAAGAGGCCGGAAAATAAAAAAGAACCTACAGAGCCACCTAAACCATTTGGATAAAGGTTCGTGGGGATTTTTCGTAAAAATGCAGGGGAAAGAATACTGGTTTCGGCCATGCTTAAAAGACCAGCAAAGCTGAGCAGCGCGATGCCCAAAAAAACATACTTCCACATGCCAAACAAATGGCTCAATCGAAACGCAAAGGCGTAGGCGAGCCAAAATAAAAGCACAGGCACAAACCAG
>Ga0210019_1003451_pt1 | contig 14495 bp, 10 predicted proteins | sample CryGeyCG2114_020_2_FD_183969 | JGI IMG/M metagenome (GOLD analysis project Ga0210019, IMG submission 183969) | Groundwater microbial communities from aquifer - Crystal Geyser CG11_big_fil_rev_8/21/14_0.20 (SPAdes) (version 2) | ecosystem: Environmental > Aquatic > Deep subsurface > Groundwater ...
CAATTTATAGGCAGGTTGCTGACCAGATAATTGATACTTCTACTTTGAATATTTCACAAGTTGTAGAGGAGATAAAACAATGGTTAAAATCAAAGTAAATTTAAAGGAACGCAGTTACGAGATTGTCGTCGGCAATGACAGCCTGGCGCAATTAGGCGAGATTGTTGCTAAAAACAGTTGGGGGAGAGAGGTTTTTGTGGTGACTGACCCGCTGGTTAATGAATTGCACGGGGTCAAGCTGACCAAGGCTTTAGCGGCTTTTGACTTTCAGGTGATAGAGGTCCAGCGAGGGGAGAAAAATAAAAATCTTAGGGTCATGTCTAAGCTCTACGACCAGTTGGTTAAAGCTTCGGCCCACCGCGATGCCCTGGTGATAGCTTTTGGCGGCGGGGTAATCGGGGATATGGCCGGTTTTTTAGCGGCAACTTATATGCGCGGCATTAATTTTATCCAAGTCCCAACTACTTTACTCGCCCAGGTTGATGCGGCCATTGGCGGTAAGACAGGGGTCAACCATCCAAAGGGAAAAAATTTAATCGGTTCTTTCTTCCAGCCTAGACTGGTATTTGCCGATGTCGCACTTTTATCAACTTTATCAGCCCGGGAGCTGCAAACAGGTTTAGCTGAAGTGGTCAAGTACGGGGTGATGGAGGATAATGCTTTCTTTAAGTTTCTTGAGGAGAACTCCCATCATTTAAACACCAATGCTTTTAAGTCGCCGGATACTAAGAGGGCGGCCCTTAAGGTTTGGGAAACTATTGTGGCTGAATCAGCCAAGATCAAGGCGCGGGTGGTGGAAAAAGATGAGCAGGAGAGCCAATTACGGATGGTCTTAAACCTTGGGCACACCGTGGGCCATGCTATTGAAACGGTTACAAATTATAAGCAGTACAATCATGGGGAAGCAGTGGCGATTGGCTTGGTAGCTGCGGCCAGGATTGCCGTCAGCCTTAATATGCTTGATGAGGTAAGCCTTTGCCGTATTGAGAATCTCTTGGACAAACTAAACCTCCCCCGACGGGTGGAAAATATTACTTGCCGCAAGGTTTTAAAAACTTTAATGATTGATAAAAAAGTCCGCGCAGGAAAAGTCCATTTTGTCCTTCCTAAAGGGATTGGCAGTGTCGTGATTCGCGATGATGTTCCTGGCGAGGCAATCAGAAACGCATTAAAGGAGATCGGCTGCAAATGAAACCAATTAATGAGCAACTCGAAATTATTAAGCGTGGGGTTGTCGAGCTGATCCCGGAAAAAGAATTAATTGAAAAACTAGCGTCCGGCAAACCGTTGAAGATAAAATGGGGGGCAGACCCATCTGCGCCGGATATTCACCTCGGTCACACGGTGGTCTTAAACAAGTTAAGGCAGTTCCAGGATTTAGGGCACGAGGTTATCTTTTTAATCGGTGATTTTACCGCGATGATTGGAGATCCGACCGGGAAATCTGAAACCAGAAAGCCGCTCTCGGCTAAAGAAGTTAAAACTAACTCAAAAACATATCAAGACCAAATTTTTAAGATTTTAGACAAGAAAAAGACCAGCGTTGTTTATAACGCAAAATGGCTCAAAAAATTAAGCATTGAAGCGGTTATTGCTTTGTCCGGTAAATACACGGTTGCCAGGATGCTGGAGCGGGACGACTTTTCCAAGCGCTATAAGAGCGAGCAGCCGATTTCTATCCACGAATTTTTGTACCCGCTTTTTCAGGGTTATGATTCTGTAGAGCTAAAGGCTGATGTTGAAGTTGGGGGGACTGACCAAAAGTTTAATATGCTGGTTGGTAGAGAGCTCCAGCGCCATTATGGACAGGTTCCTCAAGTAATTTTAACCTGTCCAATCCTTGAAGGGACAGATGGTGTCCAGAAGATGAGTAAATCATTAAATAATTATATCGGGGTGACAGAAGAGCCATCCCAAATATTTGGCAAAATTATGTCGATCTCTGACGAGCTGATGATGCGATATTATGAGCTTTTGACTGATCTGCCTCTTGATCAAATTAAAACCATGCATCCCAAAGAGGCCAAAGTTCAATTGGCAAAGATTTTAGTGGCCAGGTTCTATGATGACAAAGCGGCTGATAAGTCTGCCAGCGAGTTTGAATCTGTCTTTGCACAAAAAAATGTGCCGCAAAATATTCCACTTAAAAAAATTGGGCAAGAGTCTATGCCTGCAATTGATTTGCTAGCAATGTCAGGTTTGGTATCGTCGAAATCAGAGGCCAGACGTGTTATTCAACAAAAAGGACTAAAAATTGACGGGGAAATTGTAGAAAACGAGACTGTTGCTGTTGATTTGACTTCTGAGAAAATTATGCAAAAAGGGAAGAAAGATTTTATACGGGTTATAAGGTTGTAAAATGAAAACAAAAACAAAAACCCTCACCCAAATTATTGTCAACCTTATAGTTGGTTTTTTCTCCCCCTCTCCCCAGAGGAGAGGGAGTGATAGGTTAACGAACAGTCCCTCTCCCTCTGGGAGAGGGTGGACAATGAATAACTGTTGGTTAGGGTTAAACTGGGGTGAGGGCTGGGATAGGCTTTTATGAAAATCCTCCTCTTTGGCATCACTGATTTTTGCACCAATATTTTGGATAAGTTGATCAGGGATAAGTACGAAGTTTGTGGGATTATTTGCAACCAGTCAAATAATATCGATATCCAGGAGATGAAACAAATTGCAACGATGGCTAAAATACCAGTTTTTGAATGTAACAAGGTCAAGGATCCTGCCTTTATCGATAAAGTTAAGCAGGCTTGCCAGCCGGATGTCATTTGTGTTTTTACTTTTGACCAGTTGATACCCAGGGCGCTTTACTCTCTGGCTAAAGTTGCGGCGATTAATTTGCATCCTTCTTTATTACCATTATATAGGGGGTGCCACCCGTATTTTTGGCCGATTGCCAATGGTGAAAAAGAAACTGGACTTACCTTCCATTATTTGGCAGAAGAATTTGATACCGGCGATATTGTGGCCCAGGAAAAAATGAAGATTGAACCTCTGGAAACTTCGGGTATGCTGATTGAGCGCCAAAAAATCCTTTCCTGGCAGATGCTCCGGCCAATCTTAGACGGAATCAAAAATACCGGTCAGGCGCCAAAAGCCACGGTTCAAGCAGCCGGCGATTTTATCAAGGCGCCTAAGGTTGGGTTAAAAGATTATTTTATTGATTGGCACTGGCCAAACAAAAAGATACTTGACCGTATTCGGGCCCTTAATCCGTTTTCAGCTGCCTTTACTATATATAAGGGGCTTAATGTTGGTATTTATCAAGCCGAACCAGTAGCCCTTGCTTCCTTGGCCAGGCCAGGGACAATTATTGATCTTGTTCCACAAGGGCCAATTGTCAAAACCAGTGATGGGGCTTTGCTGTTAAAAGTCATGTTGGCTGGACGAAAATACCTCCTCTCTGGCGCTGATTTTGTGAAATATGAAAAAGTTAGCTTAAATGACCGGTTGGGTAATTAAGTAGTAAGATGGAACCTGAGAATGAAATTCTCGGTTCCATTTTATTGTCGGGATTTAGTGGAAAGGGGCAATAAGTGAAAATTGTTATTATTGGGGCCGACGGCCAGTTAGGGACAGATTTATGCAGGGTGATCCCTAAAGATGAGCAAACCCCATTAACCGTGGCTGATATTGATATTACCAATCGCCAGCAGACTCATGAAGTAATTGCTAAGCATCAGCCTGATATTGTAATTAATACGGCGGCGTATCATAACGTTGATAAATGTGAGGATGAGGTTGAACTAGCTTTTAAAGTTAATACTTATGGGGTTAAGTATTTGGCCGAAGCGTGCGCGCAATCAAATTCTGCTCTGATCCATATCTCCACTGATTATGTTTTTGATGGTAAGAAAAAAACTCCTTATGTTGAGACTGATCAGCCCAATCCCCAGTCAATCTATGCTATTTCAAAGCTGGCTGGCGAGAAAATTGTCCAATATGTGCTTAAAAAGCACTTTATTATTAGAAGTACTGGGTTGTATGGTGCAGTTGGGTGTTTGGGCAAAGGTGGGACTAATTTTGTTGAGGGTATTTTGAAAAGAGCGGCCGAGCAGCCAGAGCTAAAAGTTGTGACCGATGAAATTGTCTCCCCAACGTATACTTTGGACTTGGCCAAGCAGATAAATTCCTTAATTAGGACTGATCATTATGGTCTTTATCATTGTGTGAGCCATGGCCAGTGTTCCTGGTATGATTTTGCAGCCAAGATCTTTGAGTTGCTCGGAAAGAAAGTTGTGATCAACCAAGTCACAGCTGATACGTTTAAGACTATTGCTAATAGGCCAAAGTATTCTGTTTTAGAAAATGCCAATTTAAAAAAGCTTGGCTTGGATATGATGCGGCCGTGGCCGGAGGCACTCAAGGATTATCTAACTGAAAAGGGTTACTTATGAAAGCAGCTATTATAATATTATTAATTTTATTTTGCGACATTTGTGTCTATGGTCAGTCTGGCCTGGACTTTAGTGCGCAGGGTTGCTATCTAGGTGCCTTTGTTAATTGGGAAACAGTTGCTGATGGACGGCCGTGGGAAATTACGGCAAAAGATATTGATGGCTTTGAGCAGTTCATTGGCCGAGACCTAGCAATCTTGAGTTGTTATGCGGCCTTTCTTAATCATGGTGAGTCCTATTATTTCCCCCTTGATACTTTTAAGACAGTTAATGATAATGGTTCTATCTTTTTATTAACTTGGGAGCCTAGGGATTGGGATGTCAATAGTCCGTATAACTATGAAAAAAGCCTGTTGCCAGATATTATTGCGGGTAAACAGGATAGCTATATTGATCAATGGGCTAGAGACATTAAAGCTTTGCCAGTTCCGGTTATGTTGCGCTTTGCTCCAGAGATGAACCTTAAGAATCTTGCTTGGTCTGGTGCTAATAATGGGGGAGCGGGTTTAGGGCCAGAGCGATATGTGACTGCCTTCAGACATGTGCATGATCGTTTTAAGGCTGCCGGAGTAAACAATGTTGTTTGGGTTTGGACTCCAGTGAAATGGGGTTTGCCATTTGAGCCATGGAACCATTATACAAATTATTATCCTGGGGACAAATATGTTGATGTTATTGCTATGGATGAATATAACTGGGGGAAAACCCAGAGTTGGAGCAATTGGCAGTCATTTAATGAGTTGTATTGGCAGCTTTATTCTGAACTTACTTGTTTGTATCCTGATAAGCCATTAATGATTGGTGAGTTTTCTTCTGCCGAGAAGGGGGGAGAAAAGGCAGCTTGGATCAAGGAGGCTTTTGCTACAATTAAAGAACAATATCCGAAAATCAAGGCTTTTATTTGGTTCAATGTTGATAACCGAACAAAAACTGTCAATCAGGTTTTGGAAAATAGCGATTGGCGGATAAATTCTTCAACTAAGGTTGTTGAGGCGGCAAAGCAGGCTCTGGCTGATAAGTATTTTTTAAGTAAGATGAAAAAATGAGAATTGCGATTGTCCATGATTTTTTAAATCAATTTGGTGGGGCAGAGCGGGTGGTGGCGGCGCTTCATGAGATCTGGCCGGATGCTCCTATTTATACCTCGATTTACGATAAAAACAAGATGCCAAAGGTTTTTCAGCAAATGGATATTAGGGTCTCTTTTATGCAAAAACTTCCTTTTATTTTTCAGTTTTTTAAGTATTATCTTTTATTTTATCCTTTGGCTTTTGAAAGCTTTGATTTGAGTGAATATGATGTTATTTTGTCATCAAGTTCTGCTTTTGCCAAAGGGGTAAAAAAGCGGCCGGATCAGCTCCACATTTGCTACTGTTATACCCCAATGCGTTTTGTCTGGCGCTATGATGATTATGTTAAAAGAGAAAATTTTGGCCCGATTATCAAGGCTGTTTTGCCTTTTTTTGCTTCAGCCCTTAAAAAATGGGACCTCAATACCAACCAAGGTGTTGACCATTTTCTGGCGATTTCAAGGACGATTGCCGACCGGATTGCCCTGACTTACGGCCGGGAATCTGATATAATTTATCCTCCGGTAAGCACTAATAAATACCAGTTGTCAACGGTTGTCCAAGACTATTTTTTAGTTGTTTCAAGGCTAAATTCTTACAAGCGCCTTGACCTGGTGGTGGAGGCGTTTAATGAGTTGGGGCTCCCGTTAAAAATTATTGGCAGTGGTCCGGCGCTCAAGCGTTTGCAAGCAACTGCCAAGGGAAATATTGAATTTTTAGGAAGGCAGCCGGATTCCGTAGTGGCCAAGTATTATGCCCAGTGTCGGGCGCTTATTTTTCCAGGGGAAGAAGACTTTGGAATTGTTCCGGTAGAGGCGATGGCCTCGGGCCGGCCGGTAATTGCTTATCGTGCTGGCGGGGCAACCGAGACCCTGCTTGAGGGGGCGACCGGGTTGTTTTTTGATCGGCAAAGCCCGGCAGCGTTAAAAGAGGCTATTGCCAGATTCCAATTTGAGGTTTTTGATAAGCAGATTATTCGTGAGCAGGCCTTAAAGTTTGATAAGCAAATTTTTAAAAGGCAGCTGCGTAGTTTTGTTGAGGCTAAATTTAAGGGGTGACAATGATGAAAGCATTAATTACTGGGATTACTGGCCAGGACGGTTCTTATCTTGCCGAGCTCTTGGTAAATAAGGGGTACGAAGTCCACGGGATAGTCCGCCGGGTGGCGCTGGAAGATTCAGACCATCGGCTTTGGCGGATCCGGCATATTTTAGATAAATTAATTTTGCATCCTGCTTCTCTGGAAAGTTATGCCAGCCTTTTTAATGTAGTTGAAAAGGTAAATCCCAGCGAGTGCTATCATTTAGCTGCCCAGAGTTTTGTGGATTATTCTTTTGGCGACGAGTTTTCTACTTATAATGCCAACATAAACGGGACCACCCATATACTTTCGGCAATCAAAGAAAAAACACCCAAGTGTAAATTTTATTTTGCCGCCTCAAGTGAAATGTTTGGCTCTGCCGACGTATCCCCGCAAAACGAAAAGACCCAGTTTCATCCCAGATCGCCTTACGGCATCTCCAAAACCGCTGGTTTTTACATTACCCAAAATTATCGTGAGGCGTACAAAATGTTTGCCTGTAACGGTATTCTTTTTAATCATGAATCTCCCCGCCGGGGCTTTGAATTTGTTACCCGCAAGATTAGTAATGCTGTTGCAAAAATAAAATTGGGTTTGTCAAAAGAGCTGCGTTTGGGTAATTTAGAAGCGCAAAGAGATTGGGGCTTTGCCGGTGATTATGTAGAAGCTATGTGGCTGATGCTCCAGCAGAATAAGCCCGATGATTATGTGGTGGCGACTGGAGAAACCCATTCGGTTAAGGAGTTTGCTGAAGTAGCCTTTAATTGCGCGGGCCTTAACTGGCAGGACCATGTTGTTGTTGATGATACGTTTTATCGGCCGGCTGAAGTCAATTATCTTTTGGGCGATTATGCTAAAGCCAAGCAGCAATTGGGTTGGGTTCCCAAGATAGGGTTTAAAGCCTTGGTGGAAATGATGGTTGAGGCTGATCTGGCGAGGGTCAAAAAATTAAAATGAAGAAAAGTTTAGCAAGTTTATGGTCCTTTGATTTTCTCATCGAGGTTTTAATCCTGCTAGTGGTCTTTCTCCTGCCGACTATTTTTGATAGGAGACTGGGGATTGTTTTTTCCGGTACTAAAATTGCTTGGCTGCGCGCGGCTGGGGTAGTGATCCTCTCTCTCTGGGCTTTGAAAATTATTATTGCTGGCAAACACCGATTTTTTAGGACACCACTTGATTGGCCGATTGTAAGCTTTTTGCTTTGTACGACTGTCGCGGCCTTGACCTCTGTCCATGTTTACACCAGCCTGGTTGGTTTTTATGGCCGGTACGAGGGGCTTTCTACCTGGTATTTATTCGGTTTATTGTTTTTTGTGGTGACGAACTTTATGCGGAGCCAGGACCAAATGAAACGGATTTTTATGGCCGTGATTTGTGCCTCAACTTTGATGTCTGTTTATTCTATCCTGCAGCGCCATTTACTTGATCCGTATATGTGGGGTGGGGTGGTTACCTGGCAGCGGGTTATAGGGACCATTGGCCAGCCCAACTTTTTAGCCGCGTATATGTTAATGGCTTTCTTTTTAGGTTTAGCCATGTTTTTATTTGAAGAGCAAAAAGATCCCGCGCCGATTGCCTTGGATAAGCAGCTCCTCCCTGTGGCTGGTTTTGTAGGATCGGTGCTGGTTTTTCTTTTTATGATTTATGTCTTGGATGCGCAAGATGTTTATCTTTGGTATTTTGGTTTTGCGATAATTTCTGCTTTGGCCCTGCTTTTTACTTATACTTATCAAAAGCTTTATCCCTTGTTTCTTAATATTATTTTGGGGCTAAGCTTGCTTTTGGCATATGTTTCGATCCTTTATACTCAAAGCCGCGGCGGCTACATGGGACTATTTACCGGCCTGGTCATTTTTGTCCTCTTGGCCGGGCGCCAAGTTATTTTTGCCAATTGGAGGAAAATTGTTATCTTGGGTTGTTTTATCACCCTTGTCTCTGCCCTGACCATGATGGATCCCCAGTTTTCACCGTTAAGCAGGTTTACCAGTGAAGTTACTACGACCAAGGATGCCGGCCCGATTGAAGACGAACCCATGAAATTAGAATTAAAAGGGGCGGCCGGGTCACGAGGTGAGACCTGGAAAAGTGCTTTCCAGATAATGGCTGATTACCCGATTTTTGGGGTTGGCCCGGAGGTCTTAAAAATGGTTTTTCCGCGCTATGAGACTGATCTTTTCCGTTTTAAAGAGGCGTTCCATGTTAAACAAGACCGCTGCCACAATGAAACTTTTGATGTGGCGGTCACTAAGGGTTTCTTTGCCTTTGTTGTTTATCTCTGGTTGTTGTTTTTGTTTTTTACCATTGGCTGGCGTAAGGCTAAGGGTGGCGATGTTTTTATTGCTGGATTATTGGGTGCCGGACTCGCCTATTTAATCCAGAACCAATTTAGCTTTGGGGTAGTGGCGATTACTTCATTGTTTTGGATTATCTGGGCGATGGTGATGTCTTATCGGGGAAAGGAAGAGGAGAAGGAACAGGAAAAGGGGAAAAAGAATGACATTTTATCCTTTCAAATTGAGAATATCCCCTGGTTTTATGTGTCAATTGTTTTGGTTCTTGCCTCTGTCTTAATTTATTTTTCCTTCTTTTCTTTTCGGGCGGATATCTACTTTAAGTCGGGAAAAAGCTTGCTTGGGGCTCAACAATTTGAACAAGGCCGGCTTGATCTTGATAAATCATTAGCTGTTCTGCCTTTTGAAGGGGGGACAATTTCCCACTTGGCGATTGCCTACCTTAATTTGGCTAATCACAATCCTGCGGACAAGGCCCTGGTCCAAAAAGCAGTTGATGTTTTGCAATACGGGACAAAGGTTGACCCTTATAATGCTGATAATTTTTATATGCTGGCTAAAGTAAATTTAGTCCCGGCTATGAGTGGGAGCAAGCCAGCCTTGGTCTTGTCTAAGCAGTATGCAGAGCTTGCGATCAAGCTTGACCCATATTATGCAGAGGTTTATCAGGTCTTAGGTATGTTGGCTGAAAAAGAAGGTGATTTAGAAAAAGCCTTGGGCTTGTATGAGAAATCATTTTTTATCAATCCTAACCTTGACCAGCCAATGAGGGATTTAGAGCGGGTCTTAATTTTGAGGGGAGAGCCTGACAAGATTTTAGAGGTTTATGGCCGGGCAGTTAAAAAATACGGGGATAACCTGGTGGTCTTGGAGCGGACAGCCCGTGCTTATTTAACAAAGGGAAGGATCCCCGAGGCCTTAAAGCTGGCCAATCGCATGGTCCGGATAAATCAGCAGGCAGTGGCAGAAGCCAAGCAAGCCTCTCCTTATCTTGTCCGCGGGTTAGTCGCCATAGCAGCCGGGGATAAGCCTCAAGCCTTTGCTGATTTTCAAGAAGCGATCTTGATTGAGCCTAAAAATATTGAGGCCCACTTGCTTTTGGGGCGGGTATATATAATGAATGGCAATACTGCTCGCGCCAAGGAAGAATTTGAACAGGTGCTGATGATGGACAAAAATAACGCCCAGGCGAAAAGCTGGCTGGGACAATTATGAGGATAATCATTGACGGGCTTTTGGTGGCTATTTCTTTTTGCCTGGCTTATCTTTTAAGGTTTAAGGTTCTTTTATTTATAACGCCAGGAACGATACCTCTCTTTGAAGACTATACTAAGGTTTTGATTTTTATTACCCTTATCTGGCTGGCTATTTTTCAACTGCTGGGACTTTATGACAAGAAGAAGATGTCTGGGCTGATTGATGAGCTTGCCGGCTTATTCTTGGCTGTTTCGATCGGCAGTTTACTTTTATTGGGCTTGCTTTTTTTATATCGTGAGTATTGGGTCTCCCGCCTGGTAATTTTTAATGCCTGGATAATCACTTTTGTTATTTTGGCCATCTGGCGCCTTGTCGCGCACGGGATTAACTATTCGCGTTATTTAAATGGTTGGGGGCTTAAAAATGTTTTAATCTTAGGCGGGGGTGAGATGGGTGAGCTTTTGGCCTTAAAGATACGCCAGAACAGGTTATTGGGCTACCGCTTAATTGGGGTTCTGGACGACACGACCAATGTCAGGCAGCTTGTTAAAACCCAGAAAGTTCAAGAGATTTTGATTGCCAGCGCCCGGTTTTCTGATAATCAGGTCTTGGATATTATTACAGAATGCGAAAATCTGGGGGTGGAATTTAAGCTTATCCCGGGTATTTTAGAGCTGATTGCTAGCCGGATTGATGTTGATGAGCTTGGGGGGCTGCCGCTGCTCACGGTTTCAGAAATCCAACTCAAAGGTTTCAAGGCGTTGATCAAGCGCAGTGTTGATATTTGTTTTTCTTTGTTTTTTATTATGCTTTTTTCCCCTATCTTTATTATTTTTCCTGTTTTAATTAAGTTAACTTCAAAGGGGCCGCTGCTTTTCTTTCAGGCGCGCCTTGGCAAGGACGGCAAACCCTTTCCCATGTTTAAGTTTCGTTCCATGGTAGCTAATGCCGAAGATCTTTTGCCTGAGCTTAAAGAAAAATCAGAAACAGAAGGCCACATTTTTAAAATTAAAAATGACCCGCGTATGACGCCGCTGGGCCGTTTTATGCGGCACTGGAGTATAGACGAGCTGCCGCAATTGTTTAATGTTTTGTTTGGCCAGATGAGCTTGGTTGGTCCCAGGCCGCCGCTGGCTCGCGAAGTTGAAAAATATTCCAGCTGGCACAAGAAGAGACTCCGTGTGCGGCCAGGGATAACAGGGGCCTGGCAGGTGGCTGGCAGATCATTAATACCTTTTGAAGAGATGGTTAGGTTAGACTTGTATTATATCGAAAACTGGTCGCTCTGGCTTGATTTTAAGATTTTGCTAAAGACTATTCCAGTGGTGCTGTTTGGCCACGGGGCGTATTAATTCACAATCACAATCTTTCCCCGCTGCATTTCTTGCGAGCCCCCTGAATCAGCGGAAAAGACAAAGGGGTAAATACCGCTGCCGGCAGTAATTCCAAATTTATCGACCCCGCTCCAGGCTGTGACCCCGGAGGTCGCGCTGTCAATTTCCTTATACCAGATCAAGGTTCCGGTAATGTCAAATATCCTGATCTTGACCTTAGCCGGCTGGGTCAGGGCGTAAGAAAAGACCATCCCTTTCCCTTCTGCTGCAAAAGCGCCGGGTAGATCTTTTTGCGGACAGAAAGGATTAGGGCCATTGATACATTTTTCAATTAAACCAACAGCTTTGATATCAGCCTGGACAGTAAAACTATATGAATCAGTGTTGCCGGCTTTGTCGAGCGCTTCGATTTTTATGTTATTTAGCCCGGGGTCAAGGGTTAAATTATAGGTAAATGAGTTGCTATTAAGGGCAAGGGTCTCTGCTAAGCGATCGTTTTTGTAAAAGTTGATTTTACCCGGGTATTTGTCGCTCACGACACCCGTAATCTCAACTTGTCTAGCTTGGGTCTGGGCAGGAGCGGTGCTAGTGACAGTTAGCACCGGGTTAGTTAAATCAACAATCAGAGTGGCCTTACTAAGTTGACAGGAGTTGCCGACATTATCACGGGTGGCGATCTCTGCCTCATAGCTCCCTTCAAAAAGCAAAAGTTTAGTTGAGAAAATTAGGGTTTCTCCTTCTTGGCTAACGCTAACTTCAGGCGATATTCCACTAATGGCCAGGCTGGAGCTGGCCGCATCCAGGCCTGAGAGAGAATCTTTGGCTGTCACTACTATTTCATGACCTGAATTGGTAAATATCCGATTGTTGTCATGCTCAATTTGCGGAGCAAGGTTGTCCAAGTTGATGGTTGTGCTCGCAATACCCAAATTGCCTTTTTGGTCGGCTAGGGTGATTTTAATGGTTTGTGAACCAGCAGTGAGATTGTTTGGTAGGGTAACAAAGCCGTATAAAGAGCCCTCTTCAGGATCAAAAGATAATTGGTTGGGCAAAGCCTTATTGTTGATAAAAATAATTCCTTGGGCATCAGCTGCAATATCTTTTTGCAGGTCAAAGACTTTGGCTTCAATAATCATGGTTGAGCCTGGGCGCAGCCAACCCTCGGTTTTTGGTTGGACAATTGTAACTTCTGGGCTAGCTGAATTATAAATAACTTCTTGGGTTAAGATCGAGCTGTTGCCGGCCGCGTCCTTAATCTTAAAAGTAAATGAATTCTTTTCCCCTGTTATGTCAAGCTGGGCATCAAAAGTAGCTGCGGTTGTCAGTTCAATGACTTTATCTTTAACTAAAACCGTAGCTGGTATTTCACTGGCTTGGCCGGTAAAATTTACTTTCCCTTGAGAAGTATTGTAAGTGAGGTTTGATATTTCCGGTTTATCATTATCAAGATAAAATTTAATCGGACTGCTGCTGTTGCTGGTTGTAAAACCGTCGCTAATTACTGCTGATACTTGATAGCTGCCAGAAAACAGTCCTGCCGGGGGAGAAAGCGGCAGAGTAGGGCTTTTTAGCTGCCAGGTCTGGTGGTTGTCGAGATTTTCTAGAGTGATGAAATACAGTAACAATTCACTGTCAACCAGGTCGCTGTCAAAAGTTAGATTGTCTGCGTTAGTTCTGATCCCCGGGTTGGGGCTGGTTAATTCTGGTGGGGGGAGGGGGGCGGCTGGCAGCTCGGTATAATTAATTTGGCCATCATTAATGGCGGCGGCTTGCAGCTTCTGCCCGGTATAGGCCAGGGCCAAAAGCGGTTGGTCTGTTTCGATCTTTTTCGTTGGGCTAAAGTGAGAGCCAAAATCAAGCGAGGTGGTGTAATAATATTCTGTTCGATCCAAATATTCAATCTGCCAGCTAAGCACTAAGACCGTAGCCAATTCAGTTTTAATTAATTTTATTTTTGGTTGTTCGATTTTGTCCAAGCTTTCAGTGATAATCATGGCTTCCCGCGATGGGGCTTGGCAATACAATAATTGGTAGAGATGTTGTTCTTTTTTGTTTTTGACGCCAACCAGGTGGGTTTTGTCAAATTCATCAATTACTATTGAAGCAATTTTCCCAGCTTCATTGGTAATTGTCAGGTTTAATGGGAGGGTCTGTTTATTACTTGGGATGGCTTGGTAAAAGAGTTTGTTTTTTTCGTAAATAATTTGTAATTGGTTATTCTTAAAGAAGAGGCCGCGTACACTCGCTTTTTCCGGCAGATCAAAGAGCGCTTGTTGAAAAAGTTGGGGTTGGTTGTTGGGGTTTTGGGTCAAGAAAAACTGCGGCAGGGCCAAGGCTTTGCTGGCTGCCAGGATAATGATTAGCACACCAATGGCTATTTTATCCAGCTTCATGATTGTGGGGGTATTGTAGCACGGAGGAGGGAGGATTTGAACCCCCGATACTGTTGCCAGTATAGTCGCTTTCGAGGCGACCGCGATCAACCACTCTGCCACTCCTCCAGGCGAAGCACGGAGGAGGGAGGATTCGAACCCCCGATCCCGCAAGCGGGATGCTTGTTTTCAAGACAAGTGCCATCAACCACTCGGCCACTCCTCCAGGCGAAAAACATTATAACATAATAACATATCCTTGTTTATCTCCAAAAGTTTGTGTTATAATAATTTTTTGTTTGTGGGCCCGTGGTGTAGCTCGGTTTAACACGCCTGCCTGTCACGCAGGAGACCGCCGGTTCAAATCCGGTCGGGCCCGAATTTAAAAAATATGATACCTGATAAAATATTCTTAACCAAAGGGGTCGGTCGGCATAAAGAAAAGTTAGCCAGCTTTGAGATGGCGCTGCGCGATGCCGGTATCCAGGCTGTTAACTATGTCCAGGTCTCCAGTATTTTTCCACCAGGCTGCAAACTTGTTTCCAAAGAGCAGGGCTTAAAACTTATTAAACCAGGCCAGATCACTTTTATTGTTATGGCCAAAAACCACACTGATGAACCGCATCGTTTAATCTCTTCCTCGATTGGTTTGGCCATCCCGGCAGATCCTTCTTCATATGGCTATTTAAGCGAACACCATGCCTGCGGTGAAACCGATGAGGAGTGCGGCGACTATGCCGAAGATAT
>Ga0210019_1003458_pt1 | contig 14483 bp, 14 predicted proteins | sample CryGeyCG2114_020_2_FD_183969 | JGI IMG/M metagenome (GOLD analysis project Ga0210019, IMG submission 183969) | Groundwater microbial communities from aquifer - Crystal Geyser CG11_big_fil_rev_8/21/14_0.20 (SPAdes) (version 2) | ecosystem: Environmental > Aquatic > Deep subsurface > Groundwater ...
CCAAAACCGACTGTGTTGAAACTCCTGCATGGAACGGCGCGGAAGCATCGAATTAATCCGAGAGAACCGAAGCCGAAGGTGGGGGAAATGCTTCCGCCCGAACATTTGAGCCCTCTCGCGCGGGAACACTGGATTACCGTTGAGGAGCAATTGCGCTCTGCCGGAATATTAACCACCTTGGATCGGCCAGCGCTTGAAGTGTTGTGTGAAGTTTATGCCCGGTGGTGTTTGGCCAATGAAGAAATTAAAAAGACCGGGATCCTCATAAGGGGCGAGTCGGGCGGGTTCGTTAAGAGCCCTTATCTTTTCGTTTCAAGTAAATCATTCGACCAAATGTTAAAAATGCTCACTGAATTTGGGATGACTCCCAGCGCCAGGACGCGGGTAAATGCCATTGGCGGCAATGAACCTGACAATGAATTTGAAAAGTTTCTGAACGAAAAATAGGAAACCTGGAACAAAGCCGGATTCGGCGCACTCTGGAAGCCTGCCTCAACCCCAAGACCGGGTCCTGAATCGACATCCCTTCCCCCCTTAGCGGTTTTGTCTATTTTTAAACCCCCATTTTTGATACTGTATGGCTGGTTTGGAGGGTTTTTGATTCCTACTGCCTACACCGTGCCTACACGGAGAAAATGAGAAAAACGGTAAATCTCATAACATGTTGAAAAATAAGGTTTGCCCCCGTAGCTCAGCAGGATAGAGCAACGGATTCCTAATCCGTAGGTCAGGCGTTCGAGTCGCCTCGGGGGCACCATTTTTCCCCTTGGGGGGGCAAGCTCATCCCATTAAGGAGAATCATGTCTTATCTGGTCATTGCGGCAAGCCTCAATCCGAACAGTAAGAGCCGTGTTTTATCGGATGCGATCAAGGCGGATCTCGAAGGAATGGGTTCCGAGGTGGATTGGCTGGACCTGAGTGAACAACCGTTGCCTCTCTGCGATGGGGATCAAGCCTACGATGACCCCCGCGTGGAACCGGTGCGGACCCGGATTCACCAGGCGAGCGGGATCCTGATGTCGGTCCCGATTTATAATTTTTATCCCAACGCGGCTGTTAAAAATCTGGTGGAATTGACCGGGAATGCCTGGAAGGAAAAGGTGGTGGGGTTTTTGTGCGCCGCCGGGGGACAGGCGAGTTACATGTCGGTCATGGGCCTGGCCAACAGCCTGATGCTCGATTTCCGGTGTCTCGTGGTGCCCCGCTTCGTGTACGCCACCGGCCAGGCGTTTGCCGACGGCCAAATCGCCGATCCCGAAATCCGGGAACGCATTACCCGCCTGGCTAAAGAGTTCCACCGTATTTGCCGGGCGCTGGAACAGGCGTAACGCCGTTTCTTCCACTCCGGATCGGGTCTCCGGGACCCTCCATACCCGTTATTTTTTTCCTTTTCCTTTTTTAGCTTTTTGTACCGCATGCGCTTCGAAAACGGTATCCGATTTCCAGGTCACTTCGATGTGGTGGGGAATGCGGGTGTGCTTGTCGAGGACGGCGGACCCGAGTTGTTCCGGGGTGAGGTTGAGGGTGTGCGTCAGGTCCACCCCGGCCAGTTTGGCTTCGTTGAGAATGGCGCCTTCCAGGTTGGTGTCGACCAGGCGGGCGCCCCGCAGGTCCGCCCCGTGAAGCGACGCCTCGGTCAGGTCGGCCTCGGTGAAATCGACGTCCTCGAGTACAGACCCGCTCAAGTCGGCGGCGCTCAAATCGGCTCCGGTCAGATTGGCGCTCTTGAGATTTGCGCTGTTGAGCACCGCATCGCGCAGATCGGCATCCGTCAGGTCCGACCCGCTCAAATTGACATTGGGCATGAGGGCTTCGATCAGGCTGGCGCGGTTCAAATTCGTCCGTGACAGGTCGGCCCCGCTCAGGTCCGAATCGGCCAGGTTGGCCTCCGAAAGGTCCGCGTCCACCAGCACCGCTTCCACCAGGAGAGCCTGGTTGATTTTTCCCTTGCAGAGGTTAATTCCCGAGAAATCCATCCCGCTCAGATTGCTTCCCCTCAGCTGGCCCTTATCCTTTTCCAGTTTTTCCCGTTCCGCGGAACGTTCCTGATCGAGCCGTTTCTGCTCGGCTAATTCGGCCTCGGTTAACTCAATGTCGTCGGGTGTTTTGGATTGAGCCATAAGAGGGAACCTGGGAAAGCAGGGAGATCGGGCCCAGCGGGTTTAAGGGTTCGGTATTGCCGGAGACTTCCCCCGCCTCAGTTTTTATCGGTCTGCTTGAACTGGTAAAACCGGAACAAAACCGCCGCCAAACTGACGGTAACCGTGATCATCATGACCCCGGCGGAAGGAGCGATCAAGGCCAGCGAAAGCGGAACCTCGTTGAGCAACCACTCGATGACTTTCTGCAGGCCGATCCACGATTGGGGATGGTCGAGCCAACCCTGAACCGGGGAATGCTCGAAAAATAAATTAAATAAAACCAGAAGCGGGAATTCCGTCCATACGCCGCTTCGAAGCCATGTGAATGCCTGGTAGGCCAGGAGTCCCAACCCGGCAACCAGAACCACTCCCGCAAGGGTGAGAATGGAAATCGTCAATACCGCCATCACCATATCGAAGGCGGTGAACCGGGAAAACAGAAACTGTAACTCTTTGATCGTTCGCTTGAAAAACTTCGACCAGATCAGCCCGCCCGCGGTTTTGATTTCTTCCCACAGTTCTCCGGTCATCACGCTTTTTTCTTCGAACCACTCCAGCCACCGGGTGTGATCAAAGGGTTTCTCCGGATGTTTGGTGAGGGTCATGGTTTCCTCCTTGGGTCACCTTCCCCCCGGAAGGGTGCAATACCGAAGAGGAAAGATGGGATAGGGTTACGGGTACCTCGGATCGCTCATGATTTCACGATTCCCCAATTCCATTTAATCATTGTTCGCGGGGTTTGGCAAATCCTGTGTGATTGATCCGGGGGTGCCTACGAATGGCCCATCCAAATACCGGAAATTCAATAGGTTTCAAATTCCCGGCTTGACTGGAACTTGCCCCCCCTTTAACCTGTAGTTGCCTGGGTGTGAGATTTTTGTGTCCCCATTCATGTCTGATTAACTACAAATGAAACATACTCAATCTCATTTGACCTCAGAGATGCGGAGGCTCCGTCTTTTGGCGCAGTTGGCCCCGTCTTTTTTTTATACGCGGGACCTCGATGGAAATTTTATCGAGGTCGGAGATGAGGTTCAGGCCATTCTGGGACATTCTCCTCAGACGTTCGTAGCCATGGGAGAAAGCGTCCTTGCTCCGGACCCCCAGAGTTCGGGAGGGGAATACTGGCTTTCCCGCGATTTGAGGCAATGCCCTGAGTTTCATGGCAACGTGATGGTCTTCAACGATGCGGGAGCGGTTCGGTGGCTTGAGGTGTTAGAGGGCTCCTCCGCCGGCAATTCGGACGCGCCCGCGGGAATTGAAGGAGTGGCACGGGACATCACGGTCCAGCGGGAACGTGAGGAGGATCTCAAGATCCGGATCGAGCGTTTCCGGGAGATCAGCGAATCTTCCCCCATTGGTATTTTTCAGGTCGATCCGGATGATTTGTTTATTTATACCAACCTGCGATGGCAGACCATTACGGGACGCACGCTTCGGGAAACCCTGGGGCGGCCCTGGTGGGACGTGATTTGTCTGGAGGACCGGGAGAGCGTTTTTGAAATCTGGCCCCGGGGAGAACAACAAGGAGATGAAACGCTGATCGAATGCCGCATCCAGCGTCCCAATGGTGAGTTGCGCTGGGTGGAATTGCGATCCAAATGTTTTTTTCATGATTACGGGAAAAACTTTTTTGGAACGATCGAAGATATTACCGAGCGAAAGAAAACCGAAGAGCAGTTGGCCCAGTACGCCGCGGAGTTGAAGCGAAGCAATCAGGATTTGGAGGATTTTGCCTCAATCGCCTCACACGATTTACAGGAACCTCTGCGCAAGGTCATGGCCTTCGGAAGCCGCATCCTGGAGAATTGTTCTGCAGTTTTGGACGAGAGGGGAAGGGATTACCTGGACCGGATGATGCAGGCCACCGAGCGCATGCAGAGGTTTATCGACGATTTATTGAAATATTCCAGGATTTCGACCAAGGCCAATCCCTTCGAAAGCGTGGACCTGAACGAGACCGTAATGGAAGTGGTTTCCGACCTTGAAATCCGGATCAAGCAGTCCGGGGGAAGGGTGGAGGTGGCGCCGCTTCCCAGGGTCACCGCCGATCCACTTCAAATGCGGCAACTCTTCCAGAACCTGATCGGGAATGCGTTGAAATTTTACCGTCCGGGAGTTCCCCCCGTTGTGCAGGTGAAGAGTGAGGAAGGCGCTTCGGGCTGGTGCCGGTTTTCAGTCGAGGATAACGGAATCGGGTTCAAAGAGGAATACCTGGACCGAATCTTCAAACCCTTTGAACGGTTGAATCCCCGCAGTCAATATGAGGGGAGTGGCATGGGTTTGGCCATTTGTAAAAAGATCGTCCTCCGGCATGGAGGAGACATTTCCGCCCATAGTGTTCCCGATCGGGGAACTCAATTTTATTTTACCCTTCCCACCCGGGTTTGATTCGAGCTCCTCCGGCCGCGTTTCCCTGCTTACCCTCAGTTGTTTCCCGCCCGGTTGACTCTTTGCAACTGATACTTTTTCACGGCGCGATTGTGCTCTTCAAGGGTGGAAGAGAAGTAATGACTGCCATCCTGCTTGGATACGAAATAAAGATGGTTGGTTCGGACCGGGAAGAGGGCGGCTATCACCGACTTTAATCCGGGGTTGGCAATGGGGCCGGGGGGAAGGCCGCTGTAGCGGTAGGTGTTGTAAGGCGAGTCGACAAACAGGTCCCGCTTGCGAATGTTGCCGTCGAACTCCTCCAGCGCGTAAATCACCGAGGGGTCCGTCTGCAATCGCATCCGTTTCTTGAGCCGGTTGTGGAAAACGGAAGAGATCAGCTTGCGTTCCTCATCCACTCCGGTCTCCTTTTCGATCAGGGAAGCGAGAGTGACGATCTCGTGGAACGTGAATCCCAGCGCCCTCGCGCGGTCGAGGTATTCCTTCTTCAGGACCCGATCCTTGAACGTGTCGAGCAGGGTCTCCACGATCTTTTGTGCGCCGGTGTAACGGGAAAAGTTGTAGGTTTCCGGAAAAAGATAACCTTCGAGGGAGCGGGTGGGGATCGCCCATTGGCGGATCAGTTGGGGATCCTGGGTGTGGCGAATAAATTCGTCATCTTTCACGAGGCGGGATTGTTTGAGTAAATTGTCTATTTCCGTGATTCGATAGCCTTCGGGAATGGTAATGGAGTAAAGGATCGCCTTGCCCGAGGTGAGTTGATCGAGAATTTGCGAGGGAAGCTGGGTGGGGGACAAGGCGTACTCGCCCACTTTTACCAGGTTTTGCTGATTTTTAAGGTAAGCCAGGATGCGGAAGGCGCTGGCACTGGGAATCAGTTTTTGCTGGGCCAGGCGGACCGAAATCTGTTTGAGCGTCAACCCGGGGGGAATGTCGAAAATGACCCGCTCGGGTTTGTCGCTGACGGGAGTGGTGGCCTGGTAGAACAGGAGCCCTGCGAGCAAAACGATCGCAAAAAGACATCCCCCGGCCCCAATCAGCGCAATGTTTTTGATCCAGCGCATATAAATTCCGCCGTGCCCGGAAAGCCGCCGTGTTCCCCTCACGGCCGCGAGGAGGATCAAACCCTTCAGCCCTGGGTTGCGTTCGCCAGCTGTTCCAGAAAACGGTTGTTTTCCATTTCAGTTCCCACGGTGACCCGAAGGCAATTTTTCAGGCGGGGATGCGTTCCCAGGTCGCGGATCAGGATACCGTGTTTTGCGAGGTTTTGAAAAATTTCCGAACTATCCCGTTTGACTCTGAACAGAATAAAATTGGAGTCCGAAGGGAAAACGTGCACCGCTTCCATTTTTAACAGCGCCTGGTACAGGCGGTCCCGTTCCTGCCGTATCATCGAAATTTGCGTTTGCACCGGCCCGAAGTTGCGCATGAGTTTTTCCGCGAACGTCTGCGATACGGTGTTTGAATTGTAGGGAAGCCGGACCTTGTTCAACTCGGCGATAATCTCCGGGTGGGCGGCGCCGAATCCCACCCGCAAACCGGCAAGACCGATCTTGGACAGGCTTCTCAGGACCACCAGGTTGTTATGCCGGTCCAGGTCACCGGCAAACGTCTTGCCCGCAAAATCATGATAGGCTTCGTCCAGAACCACGATGCCCTCAAAATTCTCGATGAGCGCCCGAACCTCCCCGGCGTTGAAACAATTTCCCGTCGGGTTGTTGGGATAGCTGATGAACAACACCCGCGCGCGGTTTTGCGAAGCTTCCTGAAGTAAAGCATCTGCCTTGAATTCCCATCGATCGTCAAGCGGCAAGGGTAAGGGCCGGATCCCCATGCCCCGCGAGATGATGGAGTACATCGCGAAGGTCGGATCGGGAAATGCGACCGTTTCGCTGGCATCGCAGAAAACCTGGAGAATAAGGAGAATCAACTCATCGGAGCCGTTGCCCACGATCAGATTCTCCGCGGGGACGCCGATGCGGCCGGAGAGGGCCTGTTTCAAGTTCCGGCAGTCCGGGTCGGGATACCGGTTCAGTTCAAGGCTCCCGAAAATTTCCTTGAACTGGCCAATCAATTCGTTCGAAGGGGGATAGGGATTTTCGTTGGCATGCATCTTGATCGCCGCGTCGATGGTGTCGACGTGGTAGGCCTTCAGGGACTTGACCTTGTCCCGAACCAGGTTTTGAAGATTCACCTGCGACATTATATGGAGGCCTTGGACCGGAGCAGGGCGGCGATATCCTTGCAGGGAGGCTGGTACCGGCTGGACCGGCTACGCTCCGCGTGAATTATGGAGACAAGATTATCCACCGTTTCCTCGACGACGAAGTTCGTAGTGACATAATCGTAGAGAGTGTACCGGGTGATCTCGTGCTTGCCCACTTCGATCCGTTCCTGGATCTTTTCCGCCGTCTCCGTTCCTCTCTGGGTCAACCGCTTCTTCAATTCTTCAAGGGAAGGAGGAAGAATGAAGATATAGACTGCGGGATAGTTTTTTGTCCGGAGGGTTTCCACACCCTGAACGTCCAATTCGAGCAGAATGTCATCCCCGTTTTGCGTGAAACGGTCCACCGTTTCGAACGCGGTCCCGTAATAATGATTGTGGACCTGTGCGTATTCGAGGAAATCTCCCTGTTCGATCTTCCGCTTGAATTCTTCCTCCGGGATAAAATGATAATCCACGCCGTGCACTTCTCCCTGGCGCGGTTTTCGCGTCGTGTGGGACACCGAGAACCCCAGTTCGGGCAAGCGTTGCCGCAGAAGCTTGCAGGTCGTGGTCTTCCCCGTTCCAGAGGGAGCGGAGATGACGAAGGGGATGCCTTTGCGGGGTGGATTGGACGTCATTCGATGTTGGCCAGTTGTTCCCGGATTTTTTCGAGGATGCTCTTGATTTCGATCACACAGCGGGAGGTTTCGCCATCGAGGGTTTTGGATCCGATCGTATTGGCCTCCCGGTTGAATTCCTGAATCAGAAATTCCAGTTTACGACCCACAGGTTCGTCGGCCTCCGCGAGTTGACGGAATTGTTTAATGTGGCTGGCGAGCCGGGTGAGTTCCTCCGTCACGTCGCACCGGTCGGCCATGATGGCGGTTTCCTGTGCGAGGCGGGCGGGATCCAAATCCACGCCTTCCGCAAGCAACTGGACCCGCTCCTTCAGCTTTTCCTGGTACTGCCGGAGCATGAGGGGCTGGCGCGGTTTAATGAGAGCCGCCTGCTGTTCGACCTCGTCGAGCCGTTGGAAAATATCGGCCTGCAGATGATTCCCCTCTTCTTCCCTCATTTTGATCAGTTCGGTGATGGCCTGATTCACCGACTGGATCACCAGATCTTCCCGGGCCGGGTCGAGTGACAGGGGTTCCGCTTTCATCACGTCTCTCAATTGAAGGATGGAGTTGACGTCGATTTCCCCTTTGAGGCCGAGAAAATTCTTGATTTCCGTCATGGCTGAGACGTACTGCGACGCGAGGGGAAGATTGGGCCGGATTTCCAACTCGCCGGTTCCCTCATCATTCCGGTCCAGCGTCACCGAAACCTCGAAGGAGCCGCGGGCGCACCTGGCGCGAAGTTGTTTTTTGATCACAAATTCCAGTTCGGCCAGGTTTTTGGGAAGGCGAATCTTGACCTCGATGAAGCGGTTGTTCACCGAGCGGATTTCAGTTTTAAAAATATGGTTCCCGTTCGGAATCTCCGCTCGGCCAAACCCGGTCATGCTTTTAAACATTCATCTCAGGCCTTTTTTACCGTCAATTTGAAATGTCCGTTTTCCTCCACCAGGGAAACCACTTCGTGGCCGTCGTTGCTCAAACTCCGGGGAACGTTGGTGACCGGGTCGCCCGGGTCCAGCAATACTTCGAGCAAATTGCCCGATTCCATGGTTTCGAGTTTGAGCTTGGTTTTGACGTAGTTGAAAGGACATTTCACACCCAGCAGGTCGATTTTCTGAGCGGCCTCCGCAACCGGTATGGCGGTCTGGGATTTATGACCGTTCCCTCCCGTGCGGATGCGAAGCGAACGGTCCTTCTGCATTCTTTCGTGGACCTGTTCGCATTCCTTTTGCAGTCCGCCCGAGGTTTCCACCCACCATGAGGTGGTTTCGGGATCGAGCGCGTCCACGTTCTCCTCGAATCGGGCCATCAACTCCGAATATTGCGGCGACACGATCTCCATATCCAGGATCAACGATTCGAATTTCCGGATACATTCGATATCCAGGTCGAAATCCATTCCCTCGGTCACCAGAAGCGCACGGGCGGAGGAAACCACCGAACGGCGCGCATGATCCACCGCTTCCCGGAGCGCGCCTTTTTCGAGGGCCAGCTTGCCCTGGAACTGGGCCCGCTTGGCGGCGGTCAAATAGTCGGTGATCATGTCGGTCACCGCTCCGGCGCATTCGCCTTGTCCGCGATCTTCGAGGGTGAACTTCTGGTCCGATCCGAAGTCCAGGTAGGCGAGCGGATTTTTCTCGATATCGTCCAAATTTTTAAACTCGTCCAGGAGTTCCCGGAAATAGCTTTTTCCGCGCCGGTCGACAAATTGCCAGAACGTTTCCCCGTCCTGTTTCTCGTTTTTGTAAGTTTCGATCGTCTTGCGCACCGCGGCGGAGGTGTTTTTCGCCGGAATCTTGATGACCGGTGTGCCGAACACCATTTCGTCCTCGGAGACGTGGCCTCCCAGGAAGAATTCGTAATGCGGGGTCAAAATGCCATTTACCTTTTTAGCTCCTCCGTGCAGGCCGATCGAGGCAATATGATGCTGGCCGCAGGAGTTGGGGCACCCGCTGGCCTTGATGGAAATGTGATCCAGGTCCGTGGACTGGGGAAACCCGTTTTCCATTTCGTCGCTCAGGAAATGGGCGAGGCCGCGCGAGGCGGTGATTCCCAGGTTACAGGTTTCGGAACCGGGGCAACAGGTAATGTCCCGGATCTCCTCGGTGCCGGCTTTGTGGAGTTCGGCCTGACGAAGCTCCCCGAAGATATTGCCGAAAGCCTCTTTCTTCACCCAGGGGATCATTACGTTCTGGTTGACGGTGTTGACGATCACCCCGGCGGCAAACCGGGCCGCGATGCCGCTGATGAGCCGCGCCTGAGCGCTGGTCATATCGCCCAGGAGCAACTTGATCTGTATGTTGAAAAATCCCTTCTGTTTCTGCTCGCAGGTATTGCGGACCACCCAGGCCTTGAACTCGGGATCGGCGTCGAATTCCCGCGTGGGGGAAAATGCGGGCATGTGGGGATCGGCCGACGGCGGAACCTCGATCGGGGGATACCCGGTTCCTTCCAGAGCATCGAATTCCTCGCGGTAAAGTTCCCGGATCTTCTCGATCCCCAGTTTGTCGAGGACAAACTTGAACCGGGCCTTGTTGCGGTTTTTCTTGTCACCATACTTGTCGAATACTGAAACAATCGCTTCGCACATCCGCAGAAGCTGGTCCGCGGGAAGAAACTCGGTCAGCAATTCCGCGATATGGGGAGAGGAGCCGAGTCCGCCCCCCACCACGACCCGGAATCCGCGCACCTCGGCCCCGTTTTCCTTGCGGATCTGCGCGGTGAGGCCGATATCGTGCATCAACGCCAGGCCGCAACCTTTACAACCGCCCAGGCTGATCTTGAACTTGCGCGGCAGGTTTTGGGTGCGGGCATGGCGCAGGAGAAATCCGGTTACGGCCCGCCCGTAGGGAGTGACATCGAAAACTTCGTTGGCGCAGGTTCCCGCTTTGTGGCAGGCGGTGACGTTGCGCACGGTGTTGCCGCAGGCCTCCCGGGTGGTCAGCCCGGCTTCCGCGAGATCTTCGAGACCCTTGGGCACGTCGTCGATCTTGACGAAATGGAACTGGATGTCCTGACGGGTGGTGACGTGCAGGATCTTATTGGAATATCGATCCGCGAAATCCGCCAGACATTTGAGTTGGTCCGAGGTCACGCGTCCCTGCGGGAGCTTGGTCCGAACCATCTGCTGATCGGCTTGACGCTGTCCATAGATGCCTTGCTGGAGGCGGAACCGTTTGAACTCATCGTCCCCGACCTCGCCACGATGGAGCCGCTCCACCTCGGAGGCAAATTCCTCAATTTCTTTCCGGATTTCCGGAGGAAGATTCAAAAGTTTGGTATTCATGGGTGCCTCGGTCTAACGCTTGAATTGAAACAACGTGGAAAAATTGTATCCAAACCCTGTCAAGGGGGGATGACGCGAAACAGGACGGCAAGGGGCCTTCCGGCCGGGACCGTTGATATTTACTTTATCTTATAATAAAACTACCCAAAAAAAACAGTAGAATACCACAGAGTGGCTCGAAAAAAAGTATTTCGCCCCCCAGGTTATTCGAGTGGATTTTTATGACATCGTTCTGGATTTATCTAAATTTCGCGATCTACGCGGTCATTTTTCTGATCGCGCTTTGCAAAAACCTGAATTTTACCACCTGCCTGGTGGGGGTGATCTACCTGCTTCCTCTCATTCCCGTGGGGATGACGGAGGGCAATCTGGAGCGATTTTGGGTCATCTCCTGCTTTAACGCAATCTTCGGGGCCATCGAACTGGCCATTTTCGTCCGTACCGTCCGGCCCGGGGACGCGACCTTTGACAAGCCATTTTTTCAGCAATTATTCGGCCACACCCTGCCCATTGCGGCGGCGTTGATCGGCACTTCCTTCGTGGCCCGCTCCACCGAAATTCCCGTGTCGGGGCGGGAATGGGCCGCTATGGCCGGGGTATTCACCGTGGGCGCCTTCCTGCGGGTGCTGGCGGTGTACCAACTGGGCTTGCTCGGGTTCAAATTCGACATCGCATTCCGCGACCGGCAAACGCTGAAGACCGACAAACTCTATGGCCGGATGCGGCACCCCTCATATACGGCGATGATGGTGGTGATCCTGGCCTATGCGTTGGCGACCCACTCCTGGCTGGCCGGGGGCCTGGGGCTTCTTTCCGCGTGGTTCGGATTCCAGTACCGGATTTATCACGAGGAGCGGGCTCTCGAACGCAATTTCGGGGAACAATACCGGCAATACCGGAACCGGACGCCGATGTGGTTTCCCCGCATGACCTGAAATTCGCCCCTCCTTTCCGGGACCGGGACTTACTGGGAAAGAAGAGAATCGAAATAGTAAACCAGGAAGGGGAGGGAGAGAATATATCCGTAGCTGGCCACGTAGAACAGAGTCCAGCGGGTGACCCGGTTGCCGAATTTGGAGTGGCCGGGGTCTTTCAGATTTTGGATGCGGAACCAGTTGGATCCCAGCATCAGCACGCATAAAACCACCGGCTTGTAGTTGAGAGCCACCATCAATCCCGCGGCGGGCAGGGCCGCGAACCACATGGCGGGAATTTTCGTCCATCGGTTTTGCGTGAGATCGTCCAGAACGTGGAGGATCGCGGTGAAACACACCAGGTAAAACAATCCGGTCAATCCCACCCAGGTGAGAAAGGAAAACAGGGTTGGGCCGCCGATATCATCCCATCCGAGGATCATGATTGAGTCCGGTTCGAGGAAGTTGAGTGAAAATATAATTCAAGATAATTCTTGGCTTGGTGCGAGTGCGATCAATCATACAGATGACCGGGGCTCTTAAGGGAAATGGAGTGGTCAAAACAACTTCAAAATCGTTTTCATAGGCAGAAAGAGGCGGTCTTTTTGGTCTTGAAAAGAGATGAATTCAAAATTCCGGTAAAACTCCCAAGCCTCCCGGTCCATTGCCTCGACAATGACGGCTACGGAACCGATTATATCGGCCTGATCCAGAGACCGGTGCAAGGCATCCATCAGAAGCAATTCCCCCAATCCCTTCCCATGATGTTTCCTGTCAACGGCCAACCGGCCCAGGAGCGTGGCGGGAACAAGGGGATAGCGGGGAAGCTTCCTGACCGTGGATTCGGGAAAATCCTTTAAGTTAACTCCAAAAGAAGACAGGGTGTAATACCCCAAAACCAGCTTCTTCCCCTGTTCCGCGAGAACAAAGGGGGCCGCATAATGCCGTTTGGCATCCTGACCGGCCTGTTCCTTGATGTAACGATCCAAGGCCTCTTTTCCGCATGAAAAAGCCGCCCGGTCGTGATGCCTGCCGAGCGGCTCAATAGAATAGGGGGTGTCCTGCTTTCCCTGGACCATCAAATCCACATGGTGTCCTTATAACGCCTCGCGGCCTTTTTAAGGCGTCTCCCTGGAGCCGGGGGTTTCAGAAGGGACGAAACGAACGCCTTCCGGTCCTTGGCGCTCAATTCCATGATTTCGTGTTCCCGGACAGTTTTTCGGGCAACGTCATGAGCGCAACTCACCAGAAATTCGGTCAGGGACCGGCCCTGAAGAGCGGCGGCATGCTGGAACAGTTTTTTTTCCTCGGCGGTAACCCGGGCTTCCAGCCGGGCCGTTTTGGAATTGTTCTCGATGGTTTTCATTGGCATAACTCCTTCGGTCTTAAATTGTACGGCGAATTTACGTACAAGTCAACCTGGGTTCATGTGTGATAGCATAGCTTACGGAAATTTTGGCCGCGTTTTTCCGGGAACAGGTTTGCAATCCATCGTTCGGCGAGTTTTACCTTGCGCCCATGCGGCCAACCGGCTCGGTGGATATTAATAGGCGCAATTCCCGGGAGAAACTGTTTTTCGGGAACGGTTGTTTACGGTGCGGCATGACACGGAAAAATCTGGACCTCGGGCAGGAAGGGGAGCGAAAGGCGGCGGATTTTTTGCGATCGAAAGGATACCGCATCCTTCAGCGGAACTTCCGTTGCGCGGCGGGTGAAATCGATATCATCGCCGAGGACCGCAAGACGGTGGTCTTTGTCGAGGTCAAAACCCGTTCGGGGGAAGGGGTGGGGCACCCCTCCCTGGCGGTGACCCCTGCCAAGCAGAAGAAAATTGCCCAGGTCGCCCGCAGTTTTCTCGCCCGGTACAATGTCGATGACCGCGACCTGCGATTCGATGTGGTGGCCATTGTGGGTTTGCCGGATCAGCCGGAATCCTGGAAGATCGACCTGTTCACGGACGCATTCCGTATTTAACCCCTCCCGGGCCGAACTGAGGATGTCGTGTTTCCTGCCGAGAGTGGGTTTCCCTTCCCTTGGGGTGCCGGTGCCCTTCCCCCGCTGATTCAGGGGCCGCCGGTTCATACCGTCCCCTTGTCTCGATGGCGTTAATTTTTTGCAACGTTTTTGATGTTTTATCTATCCAAATACAGACGATAAATAGATCATCCCGGATCGATACCGGGGATGAAGATTCGATTCAACCTCTTTGACGAGGAGTGCGTCTTGAATTTGATACCAAAAGTATTCAAGAAAATTTTTCCCAGGATACGGGAGGACGAAGGGAGCGCCGAAACGGCCGGGAAAAGTGCCGACCCGGAACATTCCGATAAAAAGCTGTCCCCGGCAGAAATCTCCCCGCCTGCGGTAAAGGAAGAAAGTATGCCCTCACGGGATGAGGATGAAAACCCGTTTTCCAATCCGCCCGAACTGCGCCGGGTGATCCAGGCCCCCGTTTTGATCGAAAATCTTTTCCCGCCGGAGAGTACGGAAGTCCTGATCAAGGCTCAGCCCTCCACGAATCACGATCAATGTCTGTTCAGGATCAATCGGCCCGTGCTCCCGGGATATTCCTGGTGGTTCGGAAAATTCGAGGACGCGCAAGGGTCCCCTCTTGCCGAACGGCTGTTCAGTATCGATGGCGTGGAGGCGGTGCTCGTTCACGAAGATACCGTGACGATCACCCGGTTGGAAAAGACCGGATTGGACTGGAAACCCCTGGCGGGTGAAGTCGGGACGGCCGTTCGCGAGGTCATGCAACAGGGAACCCCGTTGATCGCCGAAAAAATTATTCGTGAAATGCCGTCCGAGGACGAAATCCGTTCCGGGATTCAGCGCGCCATTGACACCGAGGTCAACCCCGGTGTGGCCGGCCACGGCGGGAATGTCACCCTCAACTCGATCAAGGGGAACACCATTACCATTCAG
>Ga0210019_1003459_pt1 | contig 14482 bp, 16 predicted proteins | sample CryGeyCG2114_020_2_FD_183969 | JGI IMG/M metagenome (GOLD analysis project Ga0210019, IMG submission 183969) | Groundwater microbial communities from aquifer - Crystal Geyser CG11_big_fil_rev_8/21/14_0.20 (SPAdes) (version 2) | ecosystem: Environmental > Aquatic > Deep subsurface > Groundwater ...
CCCGCCCCGCCCGAGCGGAAAAGTTTTCTGCTCTGCCGCGCTTCGCGCGGCAATCAAAATTCAAAATCTGGATTTTCGTCAAAAAAGGTTCGGATTTTGTCCAAAAGGTACCGAAGAGAAAATGTTCACGTTTTACTATGCTCAGAAAGAAAAAATATGAATAAAATAAATCTCGGTATTATTTTTGGCGGGAAATCGACAGAACACGAAATATCTTTAATCTCCGCTAAGAACATCATTAATGCCGCTGATAAAAAAAATACAATATTTATCCTATTGGCATTAGTAAAAATGGAGATTTTTTGATTTATGCGGGAGATGATTATATTTTAGACAGCCAGGATGCCAAAAAAGTTCGGTTGAATACTAATGGCCTCCCGATAACTTTTTCTTTCGGACAAAATCGCGAATTGATCGGTATTTTAGATCAAAATTTCAAAATAAAATTGGACGTTATTTTTCCAGTCTTGCACGGTGTCTCAGGCGAAGACGGAACAATCCAAGGGCTTTTGGAAATGACAAATATTCCTTATGTTGGAGCCAATGTTTTGGGCTCGGCCATCGGAATGGACAAAGAAATCACAAAAATAATTTTGAAAAATTCTGGAATTAAAATTGCAAATTTTTTGACTTTCAACTCCTTAGAAAGGAAGAAAATAAGTTTCTCTCAAATCGTTTCCCGTCTTGGCCTTCCTTTCTTCGTTAAACCGGTCAAGACTGGTTCTTCCGTGGGCGTGCATAAAATCAAGAACAGAAAAGATTTTGACGAGGGAATGAAAGATGCTTTCGGATTTGACAAGAGGATTATTTTTGAAGAGGCGATTATTGGCCGAGAAATTGAATGCTCGGTTCTGGGCAATGAAAATGCGCTCGTCTCTCTACCAGGAGAGGTTATTCCGACTCACGAATTTTATTCTTACGAAGCAAAATATTTAGATGAAAATGGCGCTAAATTTGTGATTCCGGCTAAATTGCCAGAACCAGTCATAAAAAATATCCAGGAAATCGCCAGAAAAACATTTAAATTGCTTGGTTGTGAAGGCATGGCGCGAGTGGACGGATTTTTGAAAGAAAACAACGAATTTATTCTCAACGAAATCAATACTATACCAGGGTTTACGGCTATTAGTATGTACCCAAAGCTTTGGGAGGTCAGTGGGATATCCCAAAAAGAGATGATTGACCGCCTCATACAATTAGCCGTTGAAAGATTCAACAAGGAAAAAGCAATTAAAACTTTGTTCCTGTATAAGAGATAAAAATGTAAAAGGTAATTATGAATGAAATTAATTTTTTTAAAAACGATTTAGAAAAATATAAGATACCAAAAGAGGTTTTAGAATTAAAAGAAAAGAAAATTGAATTAATCCAAGACATACGAGAACGTTATGGAATTTTATTCGTCTCTACAGAATCAAGAGAGGGCACAAGGCAAATTGGACTTAAAGATGATCGTGAGTGGTTTAGAGATGCTCTGGGTTTACCAGTTGATTCGGATCGGTTGAAAACAATATATGCGCTGGAAGAAAATTTACCAGAAACTGTTACGGAAGCTGGTATAATTATAGGAGGCTCAATATATTCTGTTTATGAAGATTTGCCTTGGATACGGAAATTAGAAGAATTTATTAGAATAATGCATCAAGCGAGAAGGCCTCTATTAGGGGTCTGTTTTGGTCACCAATTAATTGCAAAAATTTTTGGTGGCGAAGTAAAAAGGAACCCAAGAGGCATAGAATTCGGCAACGTTAGTGTTGATTTAGCACAAGAAGGCGCCATAGATTCTTTATTTGAAGGCATATCTTCGCAGTTTTTAGCGCCGGAAAGTCATCAAGATATTATTTCTAAATTGCCAAAAATGGAAAAGACCGTCATATTAGCCAGAAACGATATGTCTGCTTATCAGGCACTCGCTTATGGGAAAACAACCAGATCGGTTCAATTTCATCCTGAAATAACTCCAAAAATTTTGGAAAAAATAGGCGAAGCATTAGTTCAATCTGGTTATCTAAAAAGAGAGCAATACCTGAAAGAATTCGATAATTTGCAAGACACTCCAATGGCTAGACAGGTTTTAAGAAATTTTGACAGAAATTTTGTTTTAAAGTATCACTTAAAAAAGAAATAAATTACCATGGACAAAGAAGAAAAAATTTTTAGAATTAGAGAATTATTATTGGGGTCAGAAGTATTTCCTAAATACATTAAGGAAATGCTTTTGAATCAAGTTGATAATCTTGCCGATAATCAATTAAATCTTCTGTCACAAATTTTGAGCGAAGAAAAAGAAAAATTGGGTGATTTGAGACAAGACTATAAAAAATAATAAAGAAGACACCTTGAGAAATTTATTAAAAAATAGACAGTAAGATTGATCCTTACATAAACTTATAATTGAATTTTGTATTCTTCTCGGTCAGATTTTTTAGATTATTTTTACATGAAATACAAAAAGTTTGAATTAAAATTGAAAGATGGATTTAAGGTGGCAGAAAAATCTATTTACGAATTGAATAAGATTATTGACATATCAAGCAAAATATTGCCTCAAAAGGCTAATAGACTGGCCCTGTTTAAAAGACAGATAAAAGAGGAATTGATTAATGATAAAGATAAAGGATCTTCACAACAGTTAATATCGGTTGCTGCTCGGATTTTGGGACTTCTTTTTTTATTAGATGCAGACATCTTTGAAGAAAAAGTACTACTACAGGAGTGGTTCAATAGATTAATAGTGGACTTACTTTTTGAGATAAAATTTAATTTTTATAAAATCCCGACTGAATTTATTGAAAAGTTAAACCAATTGAAGAGTAGTATTGAATTAAAATATCCAAAATTTTATAATTCCATCTTAAAAAAATTCTTGACGTACGAATACGACTCGATGTTTTTTCCTTATCAGACTAAATCCTTGACCTTTAATCAATATTACGAAGACTTAAATTTTGTTCCAATTAAAGAGTTAAAAAAAGTGGGTGATTCTCGGAAGGTTTATGCAGTTATCACATTTTTTTCTCTAAAGATAAAAAATTTTCAGAGAGAAAAAAATATTTTATTCAAGATATCGAACGAATATTTAACCAATCATATAAAAACTTTGAGATTTGTATAACATTAAATAATGCAAACAAGGAATTACATTTTGCAGAGATACTTAAAAAGAAGTTTAATTTAAACAAAATTGTTGTTGCCTATGTTAATGTTGGTTGCGCAAAATCGCGAAATATTTGGACGAAAGAAATATTAAAAAATTCGAGAGAAAATGATTTTATTTTATATCTCGATGATGACACTTATTTAAACGATAAGGATGCTATTTTAAAGCTTGTTCATGCCTTCGATATCAATTGTAATTTGGGGTGCGCTACTCCACAAATTTCCTGTGGAGAATCGACGCGGAGCGCTATTCTTACCAGAGGGTATGAGCCTCCTTGGGAATTCACTGTCTTCAAAGCATTCGGAAAATTAAGCAAGGAGACAATGATACGGAGAGATATTTTCCAGGAAACTTTTTTAGCCGAAGCTTCATGTTTACTTATACCAGTAAAATACTTAAGACGAATACAACTTTTTCCGGAAGAATATAACTACTACCACGACGAAACTTTATTAGAAAATAGAATAAGATTGGAGCTTAATAAATATCCTGCGGTAGTAAAAAATGCGTATGCGCTCCATCAAAGAATAGGCGGCGGCGTAGTGACAGAGCATACGATTTACTATTATTTCAGAAATTTTGGTTATTTGCTTCACGACTTAGGGATTGCACAGGTTTCTAGAGAAGCATACAATTTAATAATGAAACAATTTTATGATTATTGCCTTATGATTATCAAGGAGAAAGAAAACAAAGACAATCTCTTGGAGAGGCTTAATAAAGGTAGAGATGATTTGGAAAAGTATGAAAAGGGGCAGAAAAGAAAAAGATCGAATCAGGAATTTGACGCAGATGGTTATTATAAATTCGTATAAGCTATCGATATGACACAACGGCCAAAAATATCTTGTATTGTCTTATCTTGTGATTCCCAGATAAAGAAAGGAAATAGCGTTTATTTTACTTTATTCTCTATTATTAATCAGCAATTCGATAAATTTGAAATTATATTGGTTGAGAATAGTCATGTTAAGCCTAATTTAGAAGATCTCGAGTCAAAAGTAAAGAAGTGGGGGAGAGAGAGAAACAAATCTATCAGATATACTGTAATCAATAATAGTATTTCAGAAACCTATGGCACAGCAAGAAATATCGGTGCAAGCAGAGCGCAGGGAGAACTATTAGTTTTTATTGACGATGACACTATAGTAATGAATAATGATGCGTTCCAAGAGATATCTAATCTGAGTAATTTTTATGATTTTGGATTTGGTGCCGAGAGACTGTGGACAAAGGAAAAAATATTTCAAAAACGAAGCCATAAAATTTTGGAAGATTTTGAAACTACTAAAAACCCATCAAAAATTTTAGAAATTTCCGGCTATCCATCAAAATCAAAGAAGGAAGGCGTTCAAGACGTTACTTTATTAACAAATACTTTTATTTCCAATTTCGGTTTTTGTAAGAAAATCGATTTTGAAAATGTCGGCGGATTCATTTCTTTCCCCGGCTATGGGTTTGAAGACGACCACCTAACTTTTAAGCTATATAAAGAAAACAAAAAATATGTGAAATTGGAAAGATTAAAGGTGGTACACGTGAATCATGATCTTACGAGTGACAAGTCAAATTTCCCCTATTATTTTGAAGAATTAGTGAAAAACGGATATTTTTCTTTTGATATATTGGAATTACTTAAAGATTCTCATGTATCCAAGGACAAGGTTCTCGTACCGCTGAAAAGTATCCATTATGATTACAGGATTGAGACGGCTTATGAAGATTATAAGAAAAATCCACCACTTAATTATCGGGGGATGTCAGAAGCCGAGTTAAGGATCTGGCGCCAAAAACAATTATACAGTGAGCAAGAATTCTCCCGGCAAATAGACATCTTAAACAACTCTAAGACTCTTAATGATTATGTTTCGAGGAGTTCTGGTGATTTTGATAACTTGGGAAGAGTAGTTCAGATGGCGCTTGACAAAAAACTAACATCTATAAATGAATTTGGGGAAATAAAAAATAAAATTAATTTTAAATACACCAATATCGCTTCTTCGGCTAAAAAGTTGCCTAAATCACCGTCAGTAGTACCTGATCTCGCATTAAATCAATTTCCTTGTGACTTAGAAGCGCGTGAGCAGAGATACGATTTTATTAAAGGCCGATATCCATATTGTGAATTTTTGAGATTTGGCGTAATAGGTGATGATGATTTTTTCAGCACACAGTTCGTGAATGATTATTGGGCTTGGCCAGTCGTAATAGAAAAAGACAAAAGAATCGTTGAAGAAATAAAAAAAATATCAAGAAGAATTAAAGTCTACAATATTGATATAAGTAGTGTAAAAAATTTTAAAAATTTTCCTAGAATAGCAACGTTTATTACCGATCCACCTTATACTTTAAACGGAGTACTCGCATTTATAAACGTAGGTCTCAATATGCTTGCCCATGGTGGCGTAAAAGAGTTCTATGTGATACTCAACGAAACAATGATTGGAGGAGATATGCTTGAAATACAAAAAATATTGCCAAGATGTAATGTTTATTTATCTGAAGTGCATAAAAATTTTAACTTTTATTCTCTTCCTGAAAATTATACGGAACGAGATCGCGCGAATGAATTTTTATTAAAGAATAATATTAAATTAGGCATATTGAGTCGTAGTTCGTCATCAAATTTATATGTGTTCAAAACTTCTAATCCTAATTTAGATAAACTCAAGGGTTGTATAGATTATTCAAAGATATATACTCATTACTTATGAAAATTTCTATCTATCCCTTAAAGCCGAATGATATTAAATTATTAGATCAGGCGCAGACATTATATTCTGTAGATTTTAGAGCTATAGCCGAATCTATGAAATATGAAATCGCGTCAATGTGGAAATACGAAAATCTTACGCCGTGGCTCACTCGAAATAAGTATGTAACTGTAAACGAGGATTATTGCCTCATAAATTACCCTTTTGAAAATAAATATCTTATTTTAGACAAAGCTGCCGATGCAAAGACATCGGTGTATAAAAGGCTAGATGTCTGCATGCCGGAAGAAATAAAAAAATTGTGGGTTGCAGTGCCACACCCTGATGCCGATCGGTTAGCGCGCGTGAGAAGATTGAAATTAAATTATTCGTATCAATCTTTTAGAAAGAGAAACAATAAGATCCTTCAAAAAAAGTATTTAGGTGATCTCACACCGCGGTGGACGATCATCAAAGGCCGCGAGCATCTCAATGACCTTATTAAAAGCAAAGGCGATGGTTATATAAAAAGAGCTGAAGGATCAGGGGGATATGCGGTTTTTAAGGTTTCAGAAATCAAGAATAACCGTCAATTTAATCAATTGCTGCAGCAACAAGAAAATAGCGTGAGGTGGTATTGCGAAGAAACAGTAGTTGGCACTCCTTATAGCATCCAGTGTCTCAAAGAAGGTAACACAATCAAAATTTTTGGTTTTGCAAAGCAAAGGGTAACAGAAGGAAAACATTTCAGCGGAGCAGAGATCTTGGATCTCCGTCAATTAAGAGGTGTTGTTAAAGCACAATCAATCAAGTCTCTTAGGCGACTCTATCCTTTATTGAAGGGTTATGAAGGCTTTTTTGGTATAGATTTTATTTTGAAGAAGAATGGGGAGATGAAAATTCTTGAAGCGAATATTAGGCTGACTGCGGTAACCATACCTACGCTGCTCAATAATATGGCCGGTTCTGTTGGGTCGAAGTTCCGAGAAGATAATAAGGAAGCAAATATCAAAAAAGATGAGATGGTGCTGACAGTTGATATGTCAAACAATCTAAGAGATACATTGAGTTCAGGTAGACAAAGCGGTTCTCTAAATTTAACCCAGAAAATTTTAAAATGAAACTCCAAAAATATTTTAAGATAGGCGGAATAAATAAATTTAAACTTAAGCAGAGATGAGTAGTAATAATTATTTTGTGATAACCCCTTATTATAAAGGGACTGCCCTGGAAGAAATTGTGAATTCGGTGATTGTTGCCGCACGGCATGTCTCCGCAAAGATACGTATAATAGGATTTTTAGAGCCCCTTGACAACAAGCTTCATACTGAGTTTTTGGATGACGAGAAGTATCCAGTTATGCAAGCAAGGTTAAATGAAATGCTTCTCAGGGTGCGTTCGCCGAAGAGAATGTTGTTCTTAGACTTTTTTAATCCCGGGCTTGATTTATTACGATATACTCATAAACAAAAAGGTATATTGTGTAAATATGGCGCATTGCTACACGGCGGCACTTTTTTAGAACATGACTTATATAATTTTGATTGGTTAGAAAATTTCGAACTTGCATGGGCCTATGTATATGATAAAATTTATGCGCCCGCTTATTTTATCGCAGAAAAATTTCCCAAAAATTTGAGAAATAAAGTAGTAGTTAAATCTTGGGGAATGGATTCATTCAGGCCGGCGAGTGGCCATAACAGGAGATATGAAGTTATTTTCCCTCATCGTCTGAATAAAGATAAAGGTATCGACGATTTATATAAGATAGCAAGAAGGCTTCCCCAAATAAATTTTTATGTGACTGCGCCGCAGAAAATGAATTATTTAAAGAGCAATGATTATTTTAAAAAGTTGTCAGCGAGGGGCAATGTTCATATATTAGCCAATCAAACCGACGAGATGCATCACAAAACGCTCGCCCAATCAAAAATAGTGCTAAGTTGCGCTTGTCAAGAAATTTTTGGGTTTTCAATTATGAAATCAGTTTTAAGCGGTTGCATCCCAGTTCTGCCTAACAGACAGATATACCCATATTATTTTTCAACAGACTTCTTATATAACACTATTGATGAAGCATGCCAGCTTATTAAGAGATATTTAAGAGACGCCACCCTTCCGTTTGAAAGATTAAAAGCAGTAAGAAATAGAATCAAAAATTTAAGTTTTATTAATATTTTGAAAGATTTTTATTTAAAGTAAAATTTAGAAGTTATGCCCATTCTAATTATAGTTTTTTGGACCATTGGAATTACCAGTTTTACCCTGTTGGGGAGCTGGTATGCTAGAAAATTTAATAAACCCGATTTGTTAATTGCTCTTTACGTCACCTTTGTACTAGTCGCCCAGATATTAGCCGTAAAAATTTCTGTTTTTAATTTAGCTTTTAAAACATTTTTTGTGCCCAGCGGTGTTTTAGTTTTTTCCATTACTTATCTGTTGACGGATATTGTTAATGAAAAATTTGGCAGGAGAGAAACCCAAAAAATGATTTTTATTGCTTTTGTTTCTCAAGTAGCAATGGTGTTTTTCTTTTGGTTAGGGATAGTACTCCCGCCTGCGCCTTTTTGGCAAATTCAAGATGCATGGCAACAAATATTTGGCTTAGTGCCACGAATCACGGCGGCAAGTTGGATAGCTTTCTTAATAAGCGAGAATTTTGATGCTATTGTTTTTTCTTGGTTTAAAAGGATAACCGCAGGTAAGCATTTATGGATGAGGAATGCTTTTAGTTCTATTCCAGCCCTTGCATTAGATTCTTTCATCTTTATTACTTTGGCATTCTTAGGTCTTATGCCTATTTGGTCATTAATTATAGGGCAGATTATGATTAAATGGTTTGTCGGATTAATAAATATTCCCTTCATGTATTTCAATAAATGGTTACTTGGTAAATCTTAAACATATAAGAATCAAAAATAATTTGGATTTTGTCCAAAAGGTACCGAAGAGATAATGCTCACGTTTTACTATGCTCAAATTTTTTAATACGTTGACCAGAAAAATAGAAGAATTCAGGCCGATTAAAAAAAGAAAAGTCGGGCTTTATAGTTGCGGCCCGACTGTTTATGATTTTATTCATATTGGCAATTACAGAGCTTATGTTTCAAGCGACTTACTCAAACGTTATTTGGAATATTTAGGCTTTAAAGTTAAACATGTGATGAATATCACTGATGTCGACGACAAAACGATTAGAGACAGTCAAAAAGCAAAAAAAACCTTAAAAGAATTTACAGATTTTTATTTAAAATTTTTTCTTAATGGACAACAAAAAGCGAGAGATTATTAGTAAAAATAAAGTATCTAGCTGCTATTTCAGATCATCTGTTGAATTGCCGTATCGCAAAGCTTTGTTACAGATCACGGAACGATGCAATTTGCGCTGTGCTCATTGCTTTATTTCGGCTGGTAATTACGGTGACACAATGCCGATTGGAATCATTCGTAACGTAGTAATTCCAAAACTGAAAGATTGCCGAGTTGTTAGTGTAACTTTGACAGGAGGAGAACCATTTATTCATCCTGACATTATTGAGATGGTGCGTCTATTTAAAAATGCCAATATTAGAGTAGGCATTTGCACAAATGGCACCCCTTATTAAACAAGATCAGATGGAAGCTTTAGCTAAAATTGGTAACGTTCACCTTAATGTGAGTTTAGATGGCTTTAGGCCAGAAAGTCATGGAAGATTTCGCGGGGACGAGAGTTCATTTGTAAAAACCATAGAGACCATTCGTCATTTGAGCCGATACCAATTACTTCAAGGATTGTTGGTGACCCCAAATAATTTTGCTAAAATTAGTGAGTATGCAGAGATTTGTAAATTTGCCATTCAAAATAAAGCGACTTATGTACTCATAAACCCTCTTTCTAGTATGGGCAGAGGAATAAAAGTCCAAAAAATACTCAGGACCTCAGATGAAGCAATGCGACAGATTGGAAAAATTACTTTTCCTTTTTCTAGCCATATTCAACTCGTCTATATCAGGTTTCCAAATAAACAAAAACTTCCCCTAGGCTTTTGTGAAGCAGAAAATATTATCTACGTGTTTGTTAGCGGGGAAATTACAATTTGTCCCTATTTAGTCTTCGCTGCTAAAACTCCACAAAGTCTACACAAACCAAAAGAATTTATTGTTGGAAACATTTTCAAGGATGCCGATATTATGGCTAAACTCGATGCATATAAATTCCAGGAACGATATCATCTTGAAGATAATTTAACTTGCAAAAACTGCTCTTTGAATTCTCAATGTGGTAAGGGTTGTCCTGCAGCGATTATTGCTTCTGGCCAGCGGATTAAAGAAGGTCGCGATCAATTATGTCCAAAGAGTAACTCTTTTAAGGGTGGTAAGAATGAAAAGAATTAATAAACAGAAAAGGATATTTATCACTTTCGATGGCCCAAATGGAGTAGGCAAATCAAGTTTAGTAAATGGTGTTGCCAATCAATTAGTTAAGTTTGGTTTTGATATACTCCAGACTAAAGAACCAACCTTAATGGGAAGTTTTTTTATAAATTTAAAAAGGAGATGGATAAAATATGGAAATCAAAAGCGTAAGCCAACCAAAAAATTTCTCGCTTTTCTGTTGGAATATTGCCAATCCTTCAGTTAGACGGGCTGGCAGGCAAGCAGAATGGCTTCGCAAAAGACCTGAAGATGTTATAGTTCTCACTGAAGCCAAACAGAGCGAAGGATGTATATTTCTTGAACGCTATTTTCAAGTCTATGGATATAACGTTGTTTTTTCAAAGCCCGAAAAAAAAGAATTTGGGGTAATTATTGTTAGCAAGCATCCGTTAACACCGAATAACTTTTCAGTTTACGTCGACTATCTCCAAGCACGAGTGGCTTCTGTTAAATTAAATCTCCTAAATTACGAGTTAGAAATTATTGGGATCTATGTTCCTTCGCGTGATTCAAGTCATGAAAAAATTGACAAGAAAAAGCGTTTTTTAAAGAGTCTAATCAATGCTTTAGAAACAGCTCCCCCGCCTTCTAGACGAATTTTCTGCGGTGATCTAAATGTTCTTGAGCCCAATCATGTTCCCCATTATCCATTCTTTGAAGAATGGGAATATGATTTTTATCGTAGCCTGGCGAAATATCAACTTAAAGACACTTTTCGATGTCTTCAGCCATTGATTCAAGAATACAGTTGGGTAGGACGTACTGGTGATGGCTATCGATATGACCATTGTTTTGTTTCAGAGAACCTTTTGCCCTTAGTTAAAAAATGCTACTATTTTCATGAACCTAGAGAAGTAAGATTAAGTGATCATTCAGCTCTTATCTGTGAATTTAATTTTTCGACTAAATAACCATAGGCTATCCGCAAAAATTTTTAGGCTGCTAACTTTTTAGATTTGTGTTTTTATGCTTAAATTTTTTAACACACTGACCAGAAAAATAGAAGAATTCAGGCCGATTAAAAAAGGAAAAGTCGGGCTTTATAGTTGCGGCCCGACTGTTTATGATTTTGTCCACCTGGGGAATCTGCGCGCTTATGTTTTTGTGGATCTTTTAAAGCGCTTCTTGAAATATAAAGGATTTAAGGCAAAGCACGTGATGCAGATCACCGATGTTGATGATAAAACAATCAGAGATAGCCAGGCAAAGGGCAAGGGTTTGAAAGAATTCACTGATTTTTATCTGAAGGCTTTTCTTGAAGACATTAAGGAGTTGAACATTAAAGAGCCTGATTTTATACCAAGAGCGATCGAGCATATTAGAGAGATGGTTGTTTTAGTTAAAAAATTGGAAAAAAATGGCTATACTTATCGAGCGAACAATTCTATTTATTTCAAAATTTCCCAATTTAAGAATTACGGCCAGTTAGCTCAACTTGAAAAACAAGATTTGAAAAAAGGGGCGAGTGGCAGAGTTCTTAAAGACGAGTATGGTAAAGAAGAGGCGAATGATTTTGTTTTATGGAAAGCCTGGCAAAAAGAAGATGGTGAAAATTTTTGGCAGACCGAGATTGGCAAGGGTCGGCCGGGCTGGCATCTTGAGTGCTCGGCGATGTCAATGAAATATTTAGGCGAACATTTTGACATCCATACTGGCGGGACTGATTTAATTTTTCCTCATCACACCAATGAAATTGCTCAGTCAGAAGCGGCGACTGGCAAAAAATTCGTCAATTATTGGCTGCACAATGCTCATTTATTGGTTGACAATCAGAAAATGAGCAAATCTCTCAGCAATTTTTATACTTTGAGGGACTTGAAAGAAAAGAAATACCATCCTTTACTTTTGAGGATAATTTTAATTAAAATTCATTATCGGCAACTTTTAAATTTTACCTTTAATGAGTTTGAAGAAGCGAAAGCCATTGCGGAAAAATTTATTAATTTTTTGACTAATCTTGATTTTATTCAAAACAAAGAATCAAACAATTTAAAAATTGATTTTCTCATTAACCATTGTCAAAATGCTTTTGGAAAAGCATTAGACGACGACCTGAATATCAGTCAAGCTTTTGCCGTTATTTTTGATTTTATGAATGAGATAAATAAATTGGCAGATAGGATCAATGTAAGCCAAGCGGGTAAGATAAAGAAATTTATTTTTGAAATAGACGAAGTTTTTGGTTTTATTGAAAAATTAGATGACGAATATAAGAAATTCTTAGAAAAGAAAAAGAGCGTGGAAATAAAACAATTATTAAAAGAACGACAAAAAGCCAGAGAATTAAAGGATTTTGCCTTGGCAGACGAGCTCAGAAAAAAAATAGAGGGACTTGGCCTCTTGATTGAAGACACAAAAGAAGGTTTTATTTTAAAAGTTAGAGATTTCTTGGGGAAAATTTGAAAATATTTTAATATCTGTTATAATAAAAGGTATGGTAAGAAGCAGAAAACAAATCTCTCCTCGACAAAGCTCTCTTCACGGCAAAGAATTAATCTCTTGGGAGTTTTGGGAGCGTGAAGAAAGAAAAAAAACAGCAGGTTTATATGCGGCCATTATTTTTATTTTTCTCTCATTGGCCATCGTTTCTGCTTTTACCAAGAATTTTCTCTTCTTGATTTTTTTGATTTTATTTTTTGTTGTTTTAATGATTGAGTGGAATCGACCAAGAGAAAAAAAGAAAATGGAGATTTTTGAAGGTGGAATAATAGTGGCCAATAAATTCTATGAATGGGAAGATTTAGAAAATTTTTGGATTATCTATCAGCCGCCAAAAATCAAAAAACTCTATTTGAATCCTAAAGGCGCGCTTAATTTAGAATTTTCTCTTTCTTTAGAAAATGAAGATCCTATAAAAGTCAGAAATGTCCTGAAGCAATTCCTGGCCGAGGATTTGGAAAGAAAAGATGAAACACTCTTTGATTTAGTCAAACGCTGGCTTAAATTATAAAAACCTTTTTCAGATATCATCCAGCTCCGGGGCGATAATCAAGCCCTCATAGCTCAATGGATAGAGTACAAGCTTGCGGAGCTTGTGATCCCCGTTCGAATCGGGGTGAGGGCAGATAAATAAAAAAAAACCGTCCTACAAAGACGATTTTTTTATTAAGATTAATTTTTTCCTATTTTACTTCTTCAATGATTTTTCCAAAGACTTCCTTATGATTTTCTGCTAAATCAGCTAATATTTTTCTGTTAAGTTCAATTTTATTTTTCTTCAATTTATTGATAAATTGAGAATAGTTAATTCCATTTTCTCGGCAGGCGGCATTGATTTTAATTTGCCAAAGAGCTCTAAATTCTCTCTTTTTTCTTCTTCTATCAGCAAAAGCATGTTCTCCGGCCTTAAAAATAGCCGCTTTAGCCAATTTAACTTTGCTTTTCCTGCCCCATTTGAATCCCCGAGTTCTTTCTAGCAAATGTTTTCTCCTTTTGAGATGTATTTTTCCTCTTTTTATTCTCATAAACTACTTTTTAAAACTTTTTTAAACGATGAAACTTCTTTATCTTTTCTTAAATTTTTAATTTTTTCGCCACTTTTTTTTGCTCGAAAATGATCCTGGTCACAACGTTTGTGCAGGAATTTTTTTCTTTTGGTGATTTTGAATCTTTTGGCAATACTTGTTACAGACATAGATGATCAAATTTAATTTATAAAGGCTCGATAAGAATAAAAATTTTATTTCCTAATTTTTGCGGAGAGCCAGTTGTCTTGTCATTATAAGATATGTCTTTAATTAAATTTTCTAACAGTTTCAGGGCTAAATCAGCGTGTTGTCTCTCTCGTCCTTTTAAAATAATTTCAACTTTAACCCTTTTCTTTTTTTCTAAAAATTTTTCTATTTGTAATTTTTTATGTTCAAGATCATGCTGACCAATTTTCGCGCTTAGCCAGAGGGTTTTCATTTCGCCTTCCTTTTTCCCTTTTTGTTTAGTTTCTTTCTTCCTTTGGTCGTATTTGAATTGTCCGAAATCAGTGATTTTTGCTACTGGCGGATTGCCTGTTGGATTAATTTCAATCAAATCAAGTTCCTTTTCCTCAGCCATTTTTAAGGCTTCTTCTCGCGGAAAAACACCCAAATGTTTCCCTTCTTTGTCAACTAGACGAAGCTGAGGCGAGGTAATATTTTTATTGAGTCGGTAGTACTTAATAAAATTGAAAATTAAAATTAATGCAAAAACAAAACTTTTGGTGGAGGTGGAGGGATCGAAC